>Ga0164295_10000510_pt1 | contig 33235 bp, 33 predicted proteins | sample GEODES006metaG_FD_111798 | JGI IMG/M metagenome (GOLD analysis project Ga0164295, IMG submission 111798) | Oligotrophic lake water microbial communities from Sparkling Lake, Wisconsin, USA - GEODES006 metaG | ecosystem: Environmental > Aquatic > Freshwater > Lake | place: USA: Sparkling Lake... | reverse complement strand
TTCTGGAGTAGAAACGGTTCGTCTTAACCTACATGAACGTCTGGAGTTTTCGTTGAGATCATTTTTAACTTTTGTTGTTTGGGTTGCGTGTGTTTTCGCCACCGCCCAAGTGGATGTGAACCGGGTCGTGATGACGGTCAATGGTGAGGAAGTCAAAGGCGCCGATTATTACCGCCGCATGGAGTTCCTTCCCGGAGTTGGCAAGCGCATGGGCGCGGGCTTCACCGAAGTTCCACCCGGGCTTTTGACCATCGACCAGATGGTCACCGATCTCCTCATTCTCCAACTGGCCAAGGAGAAAGGCGTCTATCCAAGCGACATTGAAGTCACTGCCGAAATGGCCGATCGCAACCGTGATAATCCCGACCTTCTCGACATCTGGAAGAGTTCCGGCCGAACCGAGGAAGAACTCAAAAACACGATTAGAATCGAGCTCGCTCAGTTCAAAATCGTGACCTTCGGCATTACCGTCACCGACCAAGAAATTGACCGAATCTACAAAGAGCGCGCCAGCGAGTTCTTGATTCCGAAGCAGTACAAGCTCAGCGTCGTGGTTGTCGTGAGTGACGCTGAGAAAGCCGCCGTCGAAGAAGACCTCAAAGCAGGCAAACCCTTCGCTGAAGTCGCTAAGGCACGAAGCCAAGACGTGAGCAAAGTCTCCGGCGGACAGTACGGCACCGTGCCAGAAACCGCCCTAGGCACCGAAATTCGCACCGCGCTTTCGAAGACAAAGATCGGCGAGACCACGCCGTGGCTCAACACCTCGGCAAACGACGCTCCAGCCTTTGTCAAGTTCCGCGTGGACGACGTTACCGCTGAGAAGAAGGAAGAACTCACTCCCCAACTCCGAAAGCGGATTCGCCGAAATCGAATGTTGGATCTCGGTCGAGTTAAGAACGAAATTGGCAAAGAAATGGGTGCCATGCGCAGAAAAGCCAAGATCGACATCAAGCAGCCCGAACTCGCTAAGGCGTACCAAAAGCTGATCGAGGCCTACCTCAACCAGCCCAGTACCGGAGGCTAGTCGAATATGATTCGGGTCGTTCGCCTCGTTCACGGCCAACGGCCCAAAATCAATCCGGGCTCACCAATCTTTGCGGACTCCGAGCCGACTCAACGCCTTTTGGCATCTTACGGGTTCACCTCTTCCCGTGCCCCCGATGAGTTGCCAGACAACGGAACCTTGGTGCTCGCTCCGCCAAGCGCTCTCACGGACCTCGTCGCGGTAGTCGATCGCTTGCTCGGTCCCGGCGGTTGCCCTTGGGACCAAGCCCAAACCCATGAATCTCTGAAGCCTTATCTGATTGAGGAGGCGTACGAAGTACTCGACGCGATTGACCGTGGGGACGCAAACGACCTGAAGGAAGAGCTCGGGGACGTCCTGCTTCAACCGGTTCTGCATGGTCAAATTTCTAGTCTTGCCGGTGGATTCTCCACCGAGGAAATTGCCCGAACCCTCGTCGAGAAACTGATCCGTCGTCACCCTCACGTTTTCGGCGATGCGGAAGCCCGAACTCCCGAGCAAGTACTTGTCCACTGGGACGCTATCAAGCGCAAGGAAAAGCCAGACACCAGCATCCTAAGCGGCATTCCAATGGGAATGCCTGCGCTCATGCGAGCACAAAAAGTCAGTAAGCGCGCCGCGAAAGCCGGATTCGAGTGGCCAGACCTGGATGCCGTGCTCGACAAGGTCATCGAAGAAATTTCAGAAATCCGCCGTGCCGAGTCGCCCGAGGAACAATCTGCCGAGTTTGGCGATTTGCTCTTCACCCTCGTAAACGTTGCCCGCTGGCTGGGCATCGATTCCGAAGCGAGTCTGCGAACGATGGTCACGCGCTTCGAAACCCGTTTCCGCGCCGTGGAGGAAGCAACCTCCAAGCCGTTGACCGAACTGACCTTGGCCGAGTGGGATGACTTATGGGTCGCGGCAAAGGCAAAAACCGGTTCGGCTTCATAATGTAACGGTGCCGATTTGGGGAATTGTTAATCAGAAGGGCGGAGTCGGCAAAACCACGACGGCGGTCAACTTTGCCTCAGCCCTGGCTGCAAAGGGCAAAAAGACCTTAATCATCGACTGCGACCCGCAAGGCAATGCCACCACCGGCGTTGGCATCGATAAATCGCAGACCAACGCCACGCTCTTCGACGTTATCGTCGCAAGCGTGGATGGCACCGAAGATACGGATGCCCTCCAAAACTCCCTCCACCCGGTCTCTGACAACCTTTGGGTCATTCCCTCAAACATCGACCTCGCCGGGGCCGAGTCGGTACTTATGAACGCCGTGGGCAAAGAGCAAATCTTGGCCGAAGCGGTTGCAAAGCTCGCCCCAGACTTCGACTGGATTCTCATCGACAGCCCACCCAGCCTTGGCCTCCTGACCATCAACATCCTTGCCGCATCGGATGGGCTCATCGTTCCCCTCCAATGTGAGTTCTACGCGCTTGAGGGCTTAAGCCAGCTTCTGAAAACGGTCGACTTGGTCAAGCGCCGCATCAATCCAAAGCTGGCCATCGAGCTCGTTCTGCTGACGATGTACGACCCGCGAAACCGTCTGACGCAACAAGTTGAAGAAGAGGTGCGCGAATACTTTGGCGAAAAGGTCAGCCAGGTCGTGATTCCTCGAAACGTCCGTCTGAGCGAAGCCCCAAGCCACGGCGAGTCCGCAGTGGTAAGGTATCCATCCTCGAAGGGGGCCGAAGCATACGTTGCCCTGGCCAATGAGGTGTTAGCACGATGAGAAAAGCACTTGGAAGAGGACTTTCCCAGCTGATTGCCGAGCAGTTCGACAGCACGCTCAGCGAGGTCAACGTCAACTCGATTTCGCCGAACGCGCGGCAACCTCGAAAGGAGTTCAATCCAGACGCCCTAGAGGACCTCGCAAGCTCAATTCGGCTTCACGGCATCCTGCAACCGCTCCTCGTGCGCCCCGTGTCGGAAGGCAAATATGAACTCATTGCGGGCGAGCGCCGCCTCCGCGCCGCCAAGCTAGCGGGTCTAAGCACCGTTCCTGTGGTGATCCGCTCCACGGCCTCACAGTCATCGCTGGAACTCGCGCTCATCGAAAACGTTCAGCGCGAAGACATTTCCGCAATTGAATGTGGTTTGGCCTACATGCAGCTCATCGAAGAGTTCGGCCTGACCCAAGAGCAAGTCGCCACGCGAGTTGGGAAAAGCCGAGCCGGGGTCGCAAACGCCATGCGACTGCTCCGCCTTCCCCAACTGGTCCAAGACTCCGTGCAAAACGGGCTACTGAGCGAAGGACACGCCCGAGCCCTCCTTGCGTTGCCGAACGAGGACCGGATTTTGGAGGTGTTCTATCGGATCGTCGACGAGGGCCTCAGCGTTCGCGATGTTGAGAAGCTCGTCAAGCCAGAAAGAACGAAGAAGCCCGCGCCAAAGAGCGATCCGACTCCGCACCAGCCGCAAGACATGGCCCTTGAGTCTGCCCTTCGGGAGCACTTCATGGCACCGGTTTCAATTCGTAGAGATTCCCGCGGCGGAAAAATCAGCGTGGAGTTCTATTCCGAAGACGATCTGACCCGGATCATCGACATCCTCAAGATCCAACTATGAGCTTTCAGATTCGGCTGGCGAAAATGGACGATATTGCCGGCGTCGTCGCGCTTCAGCAGAAAGCGTTCCCGCCCCCTTTCGACCCCGAACTTCATTGGGACCCCGAGCATATCGAAGCTCACATTCAAGTCTTCCCGCTTGGCCAATGGGTCGCGGTCACTCCCGAAGGCACCGTGATCGGATCGTGTAGCAATACGCTCATCAGCGAGGAACGCTGGAACCTCCACGCCCCCTGGTTCCGAACCGTTGGCGGCCCAAGCCTGGAAGGAATCGAGCACGACGGCAACACGCTCTACGGCCTCGACATCAGCGTGGATCCCGATTTTCGCCGTCAGGGCGTTGGTCGCGCCTTCTATGAAGCTCGTTTCGGCTACGTCCGGGATCATCATCTGACGCGCTACGGAACGGCGTGTAGAATCCCGGGATTCGTCGAAAGCGGCCAATCGTCGGCAGAAGCCTACGTTCAAAGCGTGGTTGGAAAGGAGACAACGGACCGCACGCTGACGCCACTGCTACGGTACGGACTTAATTGCCTCGGAGTGATTGAAAACTACATGCCTGATCCTGAATCTTTGAATCATGCGGCGCTTCTGGAGTGGAAGCCCTGAATATCCGCGTTGCCAGCGTCGCGTGGAAGCTTCGAACAGTCCGGAGCGATGGTGACTACTTCGGTCACCTGCATGACCTCATTAGCTCAGCTCACGGCGAGGGCGCACAGGTCGTTGTCCTGCCGGAACTGCACGTTCTCGAACTCCTATCGATTGAGCGGAACCTCCAAGAACACCAGAGCCCGGACTATCTGGTCCAATACGCCGAGGCCCTAGAGCAGTGGCTCCAGCGCATTTCCACCTCCAGTGGAATGACCATCATTGGCGGTTCGCACTTCAAGAAAAGCGGTGACGAGATCAAAAACGTCTGCGCCATCGCAAGACCAAATGCTTCGATAGCTTTTGCGGAGAAAAACAACCTCACTCGGTACGAGCGCGAAGTCTGGAAAATCGCCCCGGGCCAAGGGCTAACCACGTTCGACCCAGGAATTGGCGTCAACGTTTGCTATGACTCCGAGTTTCCCGAGGCAGGCAGAGCGCTTGCCGAAGCCGGCTGCCAAGTTCTCGCCGTCCCCGCATGGACCGAAACCGTTCGTGGGTACCAGCGCGTCCGGTGGAGTTGCCAAGCCCGCGCGATTGAGAACCAGTACTTTGTTGTTCACGCGTCGCTCGTCGGCGGCTTTGGCTATGAGCCGGTGCCAGAGAGCTACGGAAACAGTTCCATCATCGCCCCGAGCGTCGAGCCGTTCCGAGAAGAAGCAATCCTTCGCGAGTCCGAAATGAACGAGGAAGGGGTGGTGGTCGCAGATCTGAACTTAGAAGCTCTGATGGAGGCTCGTCAACACGGCGAAGTTCAGAACTGGACCGACCGACACTCGGGCCGTTGGGACGTCGTGAACGCCCCAACGGAACTCATTTAGAGCCGAGCGGTTAAGTTGCCGGATCGCTTCGGATCGGTGACCCCAAAGGTCATCCGGCCGAAGTCGTCCAGCAGCGCCAAGCGTGCCCGCCCGGCATCTGGCCGGCATCGAACCTTACCAAGCGCAATCACGCAGGACTTGCCGTTCTCAAGCGTCACAACCGCCATCGCGCCACCCGCCGTCAGGTCAACGACGCGCGAACCGTACTGGAGCTTGTTGCCTTTAACCACAAAGCCCACCTTCGCGCACAGCTGAGCCATTCCGGGCAAGGTTTCTGGGTGCCCGACAATAAGATGCCCGGCAGGGTCAGCCGGAATCTTGTTCACCGTGGATGGGTTCCAACCTTCGGTAAACCAATCCTGTCGTGGGTCCGTAACACGACGGTTCCGTTGGTACGAACTTTGAATCGAAGCCGGAGTCTCGTTGGCATTTCGATCTCGAAGCAAGCGATTCCATGGGTCAATCGAAACCACATCGGGCTTCACTGCCGATTCGATGGAATATCGTCCCGACTTCAAGACCGTCAGCTTGGTGTAAACCTGCCGCCCGCCGGGGTACTCGAGGAGCACGTCCACCGGCAAGTAGAACTCTTTTCCGTTGAACGTCAAGTCAAACGAGACGGTCCGATTTGCGTACCGCACGTTCGAAAGCGCCAGTTTTGCCCAGCCGGGCTGATCGAGCCAGTCGGCAAAGAACCGGGTCAAGTTTCGATCCGGGTGCCTGGCAATCGCCAGGGCTCGGAATGCCTGCCAGTCCGCGACTTCCGTTCGCGCTTGCTGATCCTTCCATTTGCGCATCGTTTGGATGAGGGCTTGCGTTCCTACGATTTGCTCCAGCATCTGCAGAACCTTCGCTCCCTTACCGTAGCCGAGTGAGGAAGCCACCCCACCAACGTAGGCGCCGCCGTTGGTAATCGGATGCTCGTTGTAAGCCGGAATCGGATCTGCATCGCTGACGTACGCCTGCTTGCGCGAGGTCGGGTCGCCAATCGCCACGTTGCGGGAATACAGCCCCTCACAGAAAACGGCAAAACTCTCGTTCCAAAAATCGGTGAGGTACGAGTTGTTAACCAGTCCGCCCCAGTAGGTGTGAGATGTCTCGTGAGTGTCTTCCATCGGGAGCCCGCCGCCCCAAGTTGCATGGCTGTAAGCCTCTAGTGCACCGCCACCGTATGCCGGACTATCAAGCGCGCCGTAGCCGGGGAACGGGAACGGTCCAAACGCACTTTCGAAGTAGTTGACAATCGGCGCGTACATTCGCGCGGTCGTATCGAGTTGTCGCTCGGTCAGCCTCGGGCTCCAGGCACGGTAAATCTTTGTTCCAAGCTTGACCGCAGTGGATTTATAGGGCCCGGCCGCGAAACTGTAGTACACGACCGGCAAATCCATCTTGAACTTTGTCGTCTTCAGCCCGGCATCCACAGACTCAGAAACCTTCACGCCCTGTCCTACCGGCGTCCACTCCGCCGGCACCTGAGCGGTCAGGTCATACGGTGCTGGATTCCGGCCAATGAGCGGGTACCAGTAATCGTTGGTGAGGGAAATTTCCTTGTCCGAAATACTGCCGGCATACTGCGGCAAATTGACTTTTCCGACGTAGCGGACGTTGAAGCTGAACTCCGCGCCGGGCCGAGAATCAAACAGCACGACTCCGCCAAACTGCCGGAACGGCACGTTGACGCCCATCGTGGTTTCGACACTTTCGACTCGATATGCTGGGGAGAGACGGAAGTTCCAAGGGCCTTGGCCCGTGCTCTTGAACTGAACCACGTCGCTGATGATCGCGAGTTTGTTGTCGATATCAAAGCTAGCCCTGAGCGAATGTCGCTTAATCCGGACACCGAGAGTCGACGTTTCGGGAATGTAGCGAAGCTTGCCGTTTTGTACCGAGAACAAATAGTCGCCAATGTCCTCCGAGGTGAGCGCCGTCGTAAGCACGACGTTTCTAGCATCGCCTTCGGCCTTCCAACCAAAGCGCCCCGTGTCGTACGCCCCGTTCGTTTTGATCGCGGCGAGGTGTTTGATTGCCTCTGGCTGACCGGGTGCCAGCCGGGAAACGATTCCCGCGACATCACGCGATTTGGCAAGTTGATCTAATCCGGCAAGGTCGTAGCCCTGGACAACGAGTAACAATGCTCCAAGCATCACAAAACAGTATGGGCAGATGCGAGAGAAAGCCTGCTGGTTCGTGTCATAATAGCTTTCCTCGAGGCGGCGTAGCTCAGTTGGTTAGAGCACTCGGTTCATACCCGAGTTGTCGGAGGTTCAAGTCCTCTCGCCGCTACCACCTTTCCGAAATCTCCGGCTAAATTCGTTGCCAGGTGGTTCCCATTGGTCCAAGTTTGCTGTATTCTTGCCCAAGAACCATGTTGCTTAGCGTTGCGTTCGCCCTCAGCATGTTAAATGCTCAGCTTAAAGCTGAGACGATTGACAAATCTCAACTGCAAGGACCTCGGCCAACCCTCGAGATCCCTGCCGGAAAGGAGCGAGTCAAACTCCTCCCCGCAACCGGCGCCTACGAAGCCGCGCGATGGCGCCGACTAGGTCAACTCGACGAAAACGGACAGATTGATCCTAACGGATACTCGAATGCTCTCAAGCAGATCAAAGGTCTCGTGTCCGAGCGATCGCGCTTCGGCCCGACGGAAAACGTGTGGTCAGAAATCGGCCCCCACAACGTCACCGGCCGAACCCGTTCCCTCCTCATTCACCCAACCGAACACAACCGAATGTGGATGGGTGCCGTTAGCGGTGGAATTTGGTACAGCTCCGACTCCGGCACGAACTGGGCTCCACTTAACGACAAGTTGCCAAACCTAAATATCACCCACATGGCCTTCGACCCGGGTGACCCGAGCATCATGTACGCCGCAACCGGCGAGGGCTACTTCAACTCAGACGCGAAGCAAGGCAGCGGTCTATTCAAAAGCACCGATGGCGGCAACAACTGGGCGGTGATTCCGAACACGAATTTCGGAAACATCAACAAGGTCGCAGTCTCACCGACAAGTGCCGGCAACATCATTATTGGAACGCAAGGCGGCGGAATCCAGCGCACAAACAATGGCGGTACGACTTGGACGAACGTCATCCCAGCACAAATGGGCTACGGTGCCGTATTCCATCCTAACGGTCTCCAGGCGATCGCGACCGTACTTGACTACGACTTTTCCGGTCGAGGTTGGTACACGAAGGCTTTCCGCTCGACCGACTCCGGCGCAACTTGGACCGCATGTGGCGGGCTCGATTTCACCGGATTTGACTCACGAATTGAGATCGCCTACGCTCCAAGCGACCCGACCATCGTTTATGCCCACACGGGATTCAACGGTGGCAAGATCTATAAGTCAACCGACTCGGGTGCCACGTTCACTCTCGCGACTACGAGCGGTACCACTAACGCGAGTTGGTACTACAACTCCGTCTGGGTTGATCCGTTTGACGCCAACATCGTCATTGCGACCGGTTTAAACATCAACCGCAGCACCAACGGCGGAGCGACCTTCAGCAACATCGGTTACGGCTACCTCCAAACGGAAACGCCGCACCCAGACATGCACCTCGGCGTCGCGCACCCAGCCTACGATGGCACGACGAACCTTCAGTTCTTCGTTTGCACCGACGGTGGAATCCACAAAACGGACAACATTCGAACCGTCACCGATACGACAGGTTGGACGCGCTTGACGCGAAACGCCAGCACGATGCAGTTCTACGGCGCGGCCGGGAACGGCACGACCGGAGTCCTCTTTGGCGGTTCGCAGGATAACGGTTCGATTCGGATCGATCTCGGCTCGACGGTTTCGACGAACCCGTTCGTTTTTGGTGGAGACGGCGGCTTTAGCGCCGTGAGTCACCTCGACAGCAACTACTTGTACGGCGAGTACATCTATCTGCAGATCTTCCGGTCCACGAACGGCGGAAACAGCGCTGGATACATCACGTCCGGTCTAAATCGCTCCGGTGCAAACTTCATTGCGCCCCTCGCGCTCGACCCGAACGACGACAACTACCTGTACGGTGGCGCTTCTAACCTTTCACGCTCTGCGAATGCTAAAGCTGCCACGCCAACTTGGTCAAGCATCTTTAACTTTGGCAGTACGATTTCTGCGATTACGATTGCGAAAGGCAATTCGAACCTGATCTACGTTGGTGGAAACGATGGTCGCGTCTACAAGTCGGTCAACGGCCAAGCCGCGAGCCCGACTTTCACCGCGATCGACGATAACGGCGGAACAAACCCGTTCCCTTCCCGATATATCCACCGAATTGCGGTCGATCCATCGAACAATAACAACGTCTATGTCGCCCTCGGCGGATTCTCCGCTGGCAACATCTACAAGTCGACCAACGGCGGCACAACTTGGACGGCTCTCACTGGCATGCCAAGCGCACCCATTCACGGCATCTGCGTCAACCCGACCAACTCGAACGAGATTTGGGCTGGAACTGAAGTCGGAATCATCCGAAGCTTGAATGGCGGTACGACTTGGACTGCGCCAGCAGACGGACCGCTCAACGTCGCAGTTGATGAAGTTGTGTACATGCACAACTCCACGAAAGTGCTCGCAGCAACCCACGGCCGAGGTCTCTGGGTCTACGGCCCAGTCAGTCTCACCGGATTTACGGGTCCGGCAAATCTCCTAGCTGGAGCGGTCGGAACGTTCAACGTCACCTTTGACCTACCAGCCGGAGCTTCTGGTCGCGCAGTGAACCTGACCTCCTCCAACCCTGCCCTCCTGCCGGTCCCGGCTTCGGTAACCGTGCCAGCACGCGGAACGACCACCAGCTTCACGGCAACCGCCGCTGGTGCTGCATCTTCCGCGAGCGTAACGCTCACCGCGACCACTTCGGATGGATTGTCTCAGTCCCTCACCGTCGGCATCGGACCGATCGGTCTGGACCGAGTTGAAGTCACACCGACGACGCCAATCGGTGGCCGCTCTGGCACCGCTGCCCGCGTCTACCTAAACGGCCCAGCCCCAACAGGCGGCATCGTTGTGAACCTCACAACGAGCAATGCCGCGGTCTTGACCGTTCCCGCAACCGTTACCATCCCGGCTGGTCAAACCAACCGAGCGGTAACTGTCACCACGGCCACGCTCTCGACCCGATCCCCGGCATGGGTTAAAGCAACCTACAACGGCGTTGCCAAGCAAAAGAACTTCAACATTGAAGTTCCGCTTCCAACTGCCTTGACCGTAACTCCGTTCTCCTTTACCGGTGGAACGAGCACGGCGGTAACCGGAAAGATCGACCTGATCGTTCCTGCCGGTCCTGGCGGCCTCACCGTTGCTCTCACGAGCAGCGACGCTGCCATCACTGTCCCAGCGACCGTGACGTTCCCTGCGGGAGCCAGCACGATCAACTTCCCGATCACGCATACGGCGGTTACGTCGTCTCGCGACTTCGGAATCAAGGTCACGGCCGGATTCCAAGAGAAGCGAGGTTACGGCCGAGTAGTTGCACCGCAAATCATGAGTGCAGTGTTGAACTCAACGACCGTTAAGGGCGGAAGCGCAACACCGATCTCCCTCGCGGTAACGCTATCCGGTCCTGCACCGGCTGGCGGATTGCGTGTGTACTTCTACTCGTCACTTGGCACCGCGGCATCTATGCCAGCATCGGTCCTGATTCCTGCCGGTAGCACATCGGCGAATGTGACGGTATCGCACTTCGCAGTGACGAGCCAGAAGGTAGTCACGCTCACCGCCTCGAACTCGAGCTACGGCAAGCGAATGGCATACCTTACGGTTAACCCGTAAGCCCTTGGTTGGTCAACCGATCCTCGGTTGACCAACCTTGACTAGAATCCCCTCGCTCTCCATCGGAGAGCGAGGGGTTTCTTTATGCAGAGCTTCGCAGGCTTGGTGGCTATATGGGTTCATATCCGAGTCTCCGAACACATAGAAACGCCCCCAGATCAAAGAGCCTGGGGGCGTTCTGGAGTTCGGGGCAGGGTCCGTTATTCTCGACGGAGCGCAACAATCGGGTCGAGGCGAGACGCGGAGATTGCCGGATACAAGCCAAACACGATTCCGATCAGCGCGGAGAACACCGCCGCGCCGATTGCCGCGACAACCGGGAAGGTTGTCGGCAAACCGCCCTTACTCGGCCAATTAATGGCCGCCGTGCCGAGCGTGACCAGTTTGCCAAGGCCAAAGGCGATGCCCATTCCAATCAAGCCGCCGACAAGCGAGAGCGTGGCCGATTCGACCATGAATTGGATCAAGATCGACTGCCGCCGAGCTCCGACGGCTTTGCGCAAGCCAATCTCCTTAGTTCGCTCCGTCACCGACACCAACATGATGTTCATGATGCCGATGCCGCCGACAAGCAGCGACAAAGCGGCGATAGCGGAAAGCACGATTCCAGCGACGTTGAAGATGTTGCCGAACACGTTCATGATCGATTCTCGAGAGTCAACGCGATAGATTCGCTTGTTCCCCGATTTGAGCATCAACGCACGCCAAACGTCGTCGAGCGCCTGATCAACCTTTACGCCAGGCTTCGGCCGGGTGGTAATCATCATGAGCTTGTCGCCGCCGAGCCACTTATCCTGAGCCGTCGTGATCGGAAGCAAAATGTCCCGAGCGTTCGTTTCGCCCATCATGTCGACGCGCTCGAAGACTCCGATGACCTCCAGCGAGATGCCCTTAAAGGAAATCAACTTTCCGAGCGGATCTTCGTTCGGGAAAAGAACCTTGACGACTTCGTCACCCACCACGCAAACGTTCGCACGGTTTCGGATGTCTTCTTCGGTCAATCCGCGCCCCGAAGTCATCTTCACCCGGTTCAGTTCGGCGAAGTTGCCGTTGCTCGCGAAGATTCGGGTCTTCTTAACCTCTTTATCGTTGCGAACAACCTTCTCCGCCGGTCCTTGCACCAGTGGGGCGATGATGTCGATGCTACTGACTTGATTCGCCAAATAGGCGGCGTCATCCACCGTCAATCCATCGATCGAAGCTTGTCGCTGACCGCGACCACCCCAGGAGTCGTACGTGATCAGGATCGTGTCGGATCCGAGTTTCTTGAACTCGTTCGTCATGTAGAACTGGAATCCGCTGGAGACCATGACGATGATCGTCACCGCCATAACGCCGATGATGACGCCGAGCATGGTGAGAAATGCCCGCAGCTTGTGCATGCGGAGCATTTCGAGCGCAGTTATGAAACTTTGAAAGACACCCATGAATTACTCGTCGTCTCCGCCGCCAAACTGGATAAAGCTCTTTCGGTCAGGACCATCATAGTCCGGTTTCACAACCTTGTCACCATCTTTAAGTCCAGAAGTGATTTCCAGAACCGAGCCCGACTGAGCACCGATGGTGATCGAAACTTGCTTTGCCTTAGCCTTCGGATCCTTCGGATTGTCTGGCGGGAAGAATGCAAACGCCTTTCGGCCTTCCTTCTTCACGTAGTCCACCGGCAAGGTCAGCACCCCTTGGCGATCAATGACGGCCAGAGAGCACTTGGCCGACATGCCAGACCGCAGTCGCTCGTTCGGATTGTCGATAAAGATTTCAACCTCGTACCGAACAACGGCGTCCGCTGTTGCTCCCGCTGCCGAGACCGTGCTTGCCGGAGCGATCTTGTTCACTTTGCCGGTGTATTGGTCAGCCGGTAGCGCGTCGACGTCCACCGTCGCCTTCATTCCGAGCGTCAGCTTGGCAACGTCAATCTCGTTCATGTTGAGCTTGACCCTCATCGAGCCACGATCCTCAATCTTCACGATCGTCGAACCGCTACCAAACGAGCTAAGACCCGTTGCAAGTTCGCCGACTTGAATTCCCTTCTTGACCACGATGCCGGCGATCGGCGCGCGGATTTCTGTTTCTCCTAGATTTCGCTTGGAGTCGTCTAGAATGCTCTGAAGCTGATCCACCGATGCGAGATTCTGCTCTCGGGTCTTCATCAGCACTTCGGCATCTCGTAAAGCGGTTCGCGCCTTTTCCACTTCGGCCCGGGCGGAGATAAGATCCTGCTCTTTCATCGGGTTCTGAACGGCGTTTGCCTTCGCTCGGCTCAGGGTAGCGCGGGCGCTGGCAATCTGTTCGTCGGCTTTGCGAAGTTCAACTGCGTGGCGGGCAGGGGTGCGGGAAAGGTTGACCTGCGCGTTTTCCAGTCGACTTTTCGCAAGTTCGACGTTCAGTCGAGCGGTTTCGACGCTTCGAATCGCGACGTAACCGTTCTTCAGCAGTTCTTCCTGTCGGTTAAGTTCGGTCTGTGCGTTCTGGACGTTTGCCTCAGCTTCTCGAACCTGCGATTCGGCCTGAGACTTCTCCGTAGGGTGCACGCTGCGGACCAGACGGGTCTTCTCTTCCATCGCCACGTCCAAAGTCGTCTGAGCTTCATCAATCGCGGCCTTGGTTAGAATCGGCTGCGACTTGACTTCCAATTCAAGCGACTTCACGCGGCTGATTGCCTGCGCCAAGTTTGCGCGAGACGATTCTCTTCGCTGCTCGATTTCAAGCGCAGTCCGAGACGCAGCACTGAGTGCACCGCGAAGCTGGGCCGCATCTTGGCGGACGCGGAACTCCGTCTCCTGCGGGTCGATGATAGCGATGAGTTGCCCTTTCTCAACTCGGTCACCCTCGTCCACGAGGAGCTTGGCCAGTCGTCCGGTGACGCGGCTCTTCACTTCGACCGACTGAACGGAGTCAATCGTGCCGTTCTCGATGACCACAACCTTGACATTCCCTTTTGTCACGGTCGCGGTCTGAACGACCTTCTTGCTCGCCGCTGCCATCTGTGCTTGCCATCCCTGCCAAGCAAACGCCCCACCACCGCAAATGATGATTACGGCAATCCCTGTTCCAACCAAACCCTTCTTCATGAAAGTCCCCCGAAGTATCACCGTCTTGGTGATCTTTGTTCAGTGTGGTAGGTCTATTGCCTTAACTGCCAGAGGAAAGCCAAAGTCCGTTCGAAGGTTTCGGCAATTTGGCCCCAATCGGGTGCACAACGTACACCGTTCGCTTCGAATACAGCCAAGCTTTCTCGAAATCAGCTCGCTTGTAGACGTACCGAACCTGGTTCTTTCGGGCCGGATCGTTAAAAACCGGATCGCCATCTGAAGTGAAACCTACTAAAACTACGAGGTGGCCACTTTCGGTTGGCGACAGCGGCAAGCCCCGAATCATGTCAAAGCTGACGGAGCAAACCACCGGCAAACCTGCGATCACCCATCGCTCAAGATCCGAAATTGAGCTGAATCGAGCGACGTACGATCTCATTTTCGGGAACGAGCCGACATAGGCCGTATTGAAAGACCAGTTTCCGGCCCCTTTATAAACCGGGTCCCAAACCTTCGCCTCAACTTCTGGCACGTCCTGGTTCATCAAGGGAGCTTCGAGCGCATTGCTGTAATGCCAAAGCATCATCGACATCGAAGTCGGGCTGCACAAAACGTTCCCGCGTGGATAGTTGCCTTGTGCGCGCTGCGGCACCTCCACCGTTCTCCCCCAAGCCTCGGATTTCGCTGCCGTGTCGTTCGGCTCTTTATCTTTGCCGGCGAAAGACAAGCCGATCATTTCAAGCTCCGGTAGCGGCCCATCCCCCGGGAGCGTTGAAAGCGTGACGCGGACGTCGACCGCTTCCGCCGCGGACTTCAGAGAAAGCGTGTCGGTCAGGACGTCGCCCGATGCGTCTTCTTGATCGTTCGTGGACTGTCGCGTCCCCGCAGCCGAAAGCGCCCAGTCGGCCATTCGGTACCACTTCGACGGTTTCCCCGCAATGTGCGCCCGGATTTCGACGATCACCTGCGCCCGGTCCGGGTTTTTCACGTTCCACGACGGAATAACCTCTCGAAAGGTCGCCGTGGGCCGAATGTCCGTAGAGTTGATCACCAAAGATTGCCCAGGCTCGGGAAATTGAGCTCGGGGAAACAACGCGAGAAACTGCGGACCGGGGGCAATCATGGCGGATGTGAGCGTTAATGCGAAAAGGATCATGAGATTTGTTGAAATATCTGGCGCGTCGGGGTACTATCTCTGGTTCGTGAGTCTATCCGACTCATCGAATACCAGTTCACATGGCAACGTACCGAGGACGAAAAACTGATATATGCCGAACCGTTGGCTTTGATATTTGGGGTCGACCCAAGAGCCCGGCAAGCAAGCGACCGTATCCGGCAGGGCAACATGGCCCGAACCTGAAGGATCGGCGACAATCCGAATATGGCGAGCAGCTTCTGGCCAAGCAGGTCATCCGCCGCTATTACAACGTTTTGGAAAAGCAGTTCGCAAACACTTTCCATAAGGCACAGCGAATGAGCGGCAACACCAGCCTCAACTTCCTTCGCCTTCTAGAACTGCGACTCGCAACCGCTGTTTACAAGCTCGGCTACGCGAAGACCATCTTCCAAGCCCGACAGCTCGTAAGCCACGGCCACATCACGGTCAACGGTCGGAACGTCAACATTCCTTCCTACTCGCTGCAGGTCGGCGACGTGATTGCCGTTCGAGACCGAGAACAGAGCCGAAGCATTGCGCGAGCAAACCACTTCGAAGGTGCTCCAGTTCCGGCTTACATGGAAGCAGACGTCGTCAACTTCTCTGGCAAGATCATCTCGCTGCCAGAGCGCGAAGACTTCCCTAAGTTCTTCCAAGAACAGCAAGTCGTCGAATACTACGCACGTTAATTCTTCGAACAAGGTACAAATTCACCTCTCTGCCCCTCCGGCAGAGAGGTTTTTTTATGCCTGCAGATTGGAACGAGCACGTTGTTTTAGAGAACGAATGGGTACGGCTCATTCCAGCGAAGCGGGACCACGCGGCCGAACTTGCCGAAATTAGCACGGCGGATACCTTCGCATACTTCGTGCAAGATCTCCCGCGAACCATGGATGAGAATGGCTTCGCTACGTTCATTGATCGACTCGCGCAAACGCCAAACGTTCAGCCTTATACCGTGATCGACCAAAGCTCCGGCAGCCTCGCCGGCATGACGTGCTTTATGGACATTCGCGCTGCCCATCTAGGGTTGGAAATCGGATGGACGTGGTACGGCCCACAATTCCGGGGCACAAAAATAAACCCAGCCGCGAAGCTTCTCCTCTTAACGCACGCGATGGAGGAGCTACAAGCCATCCGAGTTCAGCTGAAGTGCGACGAAAGGAACGTGCGAAGCCAACGAGCGATCGAGAAACTTGGAGCCGTTAAGGAGGGTGTTCTCAGGAAGCACGGTATCCAACTCAACGGCTATATTCGCAATACCGTGATGTATTCGATCACCGAACTCGAGTGGCCCTCTGTAAAGGCAAATCTCATTCAACGTTGCCAGTTATAATCCGTGCAATGTCCCCGTTACAAAAGGTGCGAGCTGAATACAGAGACTTGACGGCTTTACATGCCTCGGTATCGCTCCTCAACTGGGACCGCCAAGTTCTGATGCCGAGCGGAGGAAACGAAGCGCGCTCAATTCATATCGGTCGGCTCACCGCTCTTGCCCACCAACGTCTCCTAAACCCCTCCCTTCGCCGAGCCGTTGAAGACGCCCGAGCCGAAGTCGCCGGAGACACGGTCGCCGAGCGAGAACTTGCGCTGATTCAGCGCCAAATTGATCACGCATCAAAACTCCCGCTAAAGCTGATCACTCGAAAGGCCGAGATCGCGAGTCAATCCTACGAAGTCTGGCGTCGCGCCCGGCCGTCCAACGATTTCGATGCCCTCAGGCCGTATCTGATGTCCTTGTTTGACATTGCTCAGGAAACGTCCTCCGCCCTTGGATACACCGAACACCCGTACGATCCATTGCTTGATCTTTATGAAGAGGGAGCAAAAACGAGCGACGTGCTCCGAATGTTTGATCAGGTCAAACCGCGAGTCTCTAAGCTGATCCGAGACATCAAGGTGAACGGCGCGAGGATTGACGCCACCTGGCTAAACGGCAGTTGGGAGACCGAACCGCTCCGACGGGCCGCCCAGAACATCGGCGCGAAGATTGGTTTCGACTACTCGAAAGGTCGACTCGACCTGTGCGCGAACGCGTTCTGCACTACTGTGAGCATGAACGACGTGCGCATGACGACGCGGCCCGGAACGCACATTAAAGGAGTTCTGTCATCGTCCCTCCACGAACTCGGTCACGGACTCTACGAGCAAAATGGCAACCCGGCCTGGAGCGACACTAGTCTTGCCGGTGGCGCATCGCTGGCCGTGCACGAAAGCCAGAGCCGCATGTGGGAAAACATCATCGGAAGATCGAGGCCGTTCTGGCGGTACTTCTTCACGTACCTTCAAGCCGAATTCCCGACGTTGGGATCAAAGATTCCTGACCAGTTTTACGCCGCATTTAGCGCAATCCAGCCCGGCTGGCTTCGGGTGGGTGCAGACGAGCTCAGCTACAACATGCACATTCTCGTGCGGTTCGAAATTGAAGTCGAAATCTTGACCAACAAGCTCCAAGTCCGCGACATTCCCGAAGCGTGGAACGCGAAAATGAAGGAATACGTTGGCGTAAACATCGAGTCAGATGGCCAGGGCTGCTTGCAGGACGTTCACTGGAGCAAGGGCTCCATCGGCTACTTCCCCACCTACGCCATGGGGAATCTTATCGGTGGCCAGATCTGGGCAAAGATCCGAGAGCAAATCCCAGCATGGGAAGAGCAACTCGAGCGAGGCGACACCTCGCATATCCTGGCTTGGCTCACTGAAAACATCTATGTGAAGGCAAGCTCCCAGGCCCCGCGAGACCTGGTGACCGGAGTTTGCGGTGACTATCTCAACCCGAATCCTTGGCTCGAATACGTTGAGGAAAAGTACACCGGACTCTACGGGCTGAACTAGCCCGTAGCTTTTGCGGTCTCGTACTGCTCAACGTGCTTGAGGCAGCACGCCCGAATTCGACTTCGGATGCGATTGATGTACACCGCACGTTCGGTAACGCCAATTGCTCCACGCGCATCGAGCAAGTTGAAGATATGAGATGCCTTGAGGGCAAGATCAAGTCCCGGATACACCAGCGCCCGCGCCCCGGCATTTTCAGGAAATTCGCTCGCGTTGAGCGGGTTCGAGGTCATGATGCCTTGCTCCGAATCCCAGAAGACCGGCGTTTCGATAACTCGCTTCGATTCAGCCTCGAACTCATCAAAGAGGCGGAACAGCATCGAGGTCGACACGACTTCGAAGTTGAAAACGTTGTTCTGCATTTCGGCCTGCCAGTCGACGTCTCGATAGCTTGTGGTGTCGTTCCACATGAGGTCTTCCCAGAACCCCTTACCGTTATTTAGCATCAAGCAAAGCCGCTCGGGACCGTAGGTGATTTCCGCGCAAACCGGGTTGCACTCGATGCCGCCCATCTGCTGGAAGAACGTGAACTGGGTGATTTCCGCGCCGTTAACCCAAACTTCCCAGCCAACGCCGCTCGCTCCGGCCGCTTGGCTTTCCCAGTCGTCCTCAACCAGTCGCACATCGTTTTTGGAAGTATCAAAGCCGAGGGCATCCAGCGAACCCATGTAGAGGTCCACGATGTTCTCGGGCGACGGCTTCATGATCACCTGGTACTGGTAGTACCGCTGGCTTCGTTGCGGATTTCTTGTGTAGCGGCCATCTGCTGGCCGCCGACTTGGCTGGACGTAAGCCACGTTCCAAGCTTCGGGCCCCAAAACGCGCAGGGTAGTTGCCGGGTGCATGGTGCCCGCGCCGACTTCAACGTCGTATGGCTGCAAAATCGCGCAACCCTGCTTGGCCCAATACTCATTGAGCCGGAGCACCATGTCTTGAAACGTCATGCCAGTGAGGATACCAATCAAGAACGGGTCAGATTCAGTTCGACCGGATGGATCCGACGCTGGGCTTCTCGGACCGCGTCTTGAAGATGCTCAGGAATCTCCACCGCCCGCCGGTCGGCAAGGGCGTTCGCAATCGGCAGAATCTCTACGATCCAATCCACGCTTCCCGGTTCCCCACTCCGAATCGCGGCGACCAGTTGCCTCAACTCATCCTCCGTTCGCCCCGAAAAGTGAGCAATCGAAGTGGCGAACACGAGAACGCGATCTCGGCGCAGGTTTACGGCAAATTCCGAAGGTTCGACCATCAACTGTGATTCTATCGTCCTAGCCATTCTTAACTCTTGCTGTACAATCCTTCCCATGCAGACGCCTCCAGCGCCGTCTCAAAAGAAGAAATCGAATACCGGGCTCATTGTTGGCCTCATCATTGCCGCAGTTGTTATTTGCTGCGTCCTCCCGATTGCCGGCCTTGTCGGATTCGGATTCCTGGCCGCCGGCCAGGGAGCGGGCATGATTGGCTGCACCATTTCGATGAGCGCCCTCGGCGATAGTCTTCGCGCCTACACGCTGGACCACAACGGCACGTTGCCAACCGCCAAGGATTGGCAGACCCAAGTGATGCCGTACCTTGAGAAGGAACTGTCCTCGATGGACGATCCAGGCCCGTTCAAGATTTTCGATCCGAAGGGTGAATGGGGTTGCGACGAAAAAGAATTCAAGTCTGGCCTCGCGTTTAACACCGAATTCAGCGGCAAAAAGCTGAAGGACCTTCCAGACCAGACGAAGGCCGTCATCCTCTTCGAAACCAAGACCCGCGGAAAGAACGTCTCCGCGAAGTACGTTCCGCTGAGCCACGCCGAAAGCCCCGCCCTCTTTGGTGGTGTCGTTGGCGGAGAGAAGCGCGGATGGTTTGTCATCACCGCCGACGGATTGAGCCGACTCGTTAACAAGAACGGCGAAATGCGATCTCCAGGCTCCACCAGCCGGAACCTAAAGAAGAACTGAACAGGTCCCGAATGCGGATCGTCTGTTCAGACGCTAAATAGAAAGCAATGTTTGGACTCGGCGGCCAAGAAATTTTAGTTTTGCTGGTGTGTGCAGCTCCATGTCCTTTACTAGTAATTTTCTTAGTCGTCATGGCATCGCGAAACCGGAATCGAAAGAACTGAACAGGTCCCGAATGCGGATCGTCTGTTCAGACGTATACTGAAATATCATGTTTGGACTCGGCGCTCAAGAACTGCTCATCGTCCTGCTTATCATCCTTGTACTGTTTGGTGGTAGCAAGATCCCTGAGCTCATGCGAAGCGTCGGTCAGGGCGTCTCTGAGCTCAAGAAAGGGCTCGACGACGGCAAAAACGGTAAGGACTCCTAATGTTTGGTCTCGGTGGTCAAGAGCTTCTCCTCGTACTCGTCATTGTTCTCGTCCTGTTCGGCGGAAAGAAAATTCCGGAGCTCCTTCGTGGAGTGGGTAAAGGCATGGGCGAACTGCAGAAGGGCCTAGACGAGGGCAAGAGAATGCTGCACGACTCCGCTCGCAGTGAGCCGGAACCGATCGAGCGAGATCGAACGCCGGTAGAAACCCAAACTCCGAAGTAATTGGCCTTTGCTTGGTACGGCATAGAACTCGATCTTGATGACGAGTGGGCACCCGTCAGTATTGAGGGGAACCAAAAACAAGGCTATGCCCGGCTCGGTTCAACCCGAGCCCACCAAGTCCAGCTTCGCTGGGAAACCGTCACCAAGCCACCTTCCCTCCCGGACTCGGTGAACCAGTATCTCAATCGAATCGCGAAGGACTCCCGGAAGGTGTCGTTTTCGAAAGAAATCAACATCGCGAGCGAATCCGAAGCCAGCTACCGATACTCCGGACGCGCCAGCGGCCGAGGCTCAATTCGCTACATTCCCGACCGCAACCTCGTCGTGCTCGTCGAGTGCGTGACGCCAGGCAAAGATAGCCTCTCCTCCGCACACCAGAAGATCAGTTCAAGCCTGAAAGTGGACTGTGGCGACCTGTACCACTGGCAAGTCCTCGGGCTCAACGTGTACCTGCCCAAGGACCTCGAAGTTGGCAAGCGCCAACTCTTTGCTGGCCGAACGACGATTCACTTCACCGCCGGAAAGCACACCATCGTCACGGCCGAGCGCTGGGGCCTGGCTTCGGAACTGTTGGCAAAGCACGACTTTTTGGAATGGGCCCGGGCGGCGCTCGAACTCCCACGTGCCACGATCACGGACGAAGACGTCGGCATTCGCTTGGTGCAAAAGGGCAATCTCTTCACCAGAACTCAGACCGCCGTCGTCGGTCTATATCCAAAGGAGAACCGGATTCAGAGCGTCAAGGTTCAATCAAACCGGTCAGAATGGAATCCAGAATGGCGTTGGATCGGCTTTTCAAAAGATGGATCGGAAATCGAAACCGCTTAGATCCAGAGCAGTTTCGTAAAGCGCGCCCGATCCGGAACCCGGTGGTGGAATGGACCACCGCCGAAGACGGCAGCCTTCTGATGCAGGTACCGATCGAAAGTAAGCGAAAGTGGCTTCAAAAGATCGCGACCAAAGCCAAGTGGCCAACCACCCGCCAGTTCGAGCTGGAGCCCATGGGCGCGTTTGTTTGGCAATTATGCGACGGACAACATTCGAACGAGACGATTGCGCGTAAGCTAAAGGAACGGTACAAAATGAATCGACTCGAAGCAGAAGCTTCGCTGTCGGCATTTTTGCAAACCTTGAGCCAGCGTGGGCTCATTTCATTACTGATCGGAACAAAGAAGTGACCGAACAAACCGGACGAGCACAATTTAAGAACCAAGACCCACCGCTGTGGGTTGCTTGGCACCAGGCTCTTGCGAGCATCCGGGTGCGCTTCTTCCGGCAACTCATCACCTCTTCCGGCATCGCGCTCGGCATCGCTTTCTTCGTCAGCATGCAAATGCTTCGGATGGCCGAAAGCACCGTAGCCAAAGATGAAGCCCGCCTCACCTGGCTTATCGGCACCTCGCTTATCATGTGCCTCGTTGGCGTCACCAATTCGATGCTGATGAGCGTAACCGAACGGTTTCGCGAAATTGGCACGATCAAGTGTCTGGGTGCCTCGGACAGCTTCATCGTCCGTGTTTTCTTCATCGAAGCCGCCCTTCTCGGCTTCTTCGGATCCACTCTTGGATCACTCTTGGGAATTGTGCTGAGCATCATCGTTTGCCGCGTCAGCGGCCTAAACCCGCCTTACGCGGCGGCCCTTTCGTCCCTTGGCCTGGGCATCGGAATGGGCATCGCGATGACAGTCATTTCCGCCATCGCCCCGGCAATTCAAGCGGCGAAGATGCCCGCAGCAGCCGCCCTACGGATGGACATTTAAGCGATGGAGCAACAAACCGACGTCGTCGTTCGCACCGTAAACATCGTCAAGCAATATGGCGAAGGCGAAGCGCTGGTACGCGCTCTCAGCGGGATCAGCTGTGAGATTTACGCGGGCGAATACCTGAGCATCATGGGCCCGTCCGGCTCCGGAAAGTCCACGTTCTTTAACATGATCGGCGGACTCGACAAGCCAAACGAGGGATCCGTTTTCGTGAACTCCGTCGACATCGCCCAGCTCACGCCCCGAGAGCTAGCCTTCCTGCGCTGCCACACCATCGGCTACATCTTCCAGACATTCAACCTGATCACCGTCCGGACCGCGCTTGAGAACGTTACTTTGCCGATGCTTTTCGCCGGCGTCCAGCCCGACGACGCGGAGGAAAAAGGCATGAAACTGCTCGACACCGTCGGCCTGGGGCACCGGTACCACCACCGACCCACCGAGCTGTCGGGAGGCCAGCAACAGCGCGTTGCAATCGCCCGTGCGCTGGCGAACAGCCCGGCGATCATTCTTGCCGACGAGCCCACCGGAAACCTCGACCTGAAAACCGGTCAAGAAATCATCGACCTGCTCAAAATGCTGCAAAGCGAGCATGGCGTCACGATCATCTCGGCGACCCACGATCACAAAATGCTTGACGTGAGCGACCGGATCTTCCACATCCGCGACGGCCAGTTGGCCGAGATCGAAACGAAAGCCGACCTGGTTACCGCTTCAGCTGCCGGAAAGTGAACTTTACTTCGCGGGTTGACGTCAGTTCGAAACCTTCGGAAGTATCCGCCTCGGCCCGGGTTTCGATCGTTCCGCTCGCCTGAATCAAGGCTCCCGTCGCTCGATCAACTTCCGCTTCCATGTTCAGCTTGCTAATCTCGGTGCTCTTGATTCCGCCCGATTCTCGAAGAATGAACATCTGCACAATCGCGTCTTCCGAGTAGGAACCGCGGACTTCAAACTTCACCGTCTTCGGGAGAACTTCCGTCACCGTGGCGTTGACGAAAGAGTAAGTCAGTTCCGGTACGGCTACTTTCCACTCGGTTCCTTCCTCAACGCGGGCGGCCGAGAACGCTGGCCAGAGTGGCAGCGGCACCGTGATGAAGCTCGCCATCAGTTCGGCAACCGTCTTCTCTCCCGTTTTTCCCCAGCGAAATGCTCCGAGCTGATCCACCGTTCCAACGTTGCGGCCCGGCTTCAAAAAGCCTCTCTCATCCAAAGTCCCCCCGACCGTTCCCGTCGCCGAAGCCTTCGAGGGATACCAAAGCATCGTGACGCTTGTGCCGTTGAGGTTAGATTTGCCGTAATCGCAAACCATCGAGCCCGAAATGGCAAGCCGAGATTGGTCTTGCCCGAGCCCACTCGGAAGCTGCGTCTTCAAACTCGCATCGATCACAAACTCATACTTCTCTTTCGAATTCGCCCGAACCGTCTTGCGAAGAAGGACGGAGTTGCCTTGCTCTGCCGGAAGCATGACCGCAGCAAGAATGAGTGTCGAGAACATCACAAACAAGATACGCGATTCTCGCCGAAGGATTACGGCGTCTTAACGCTGATGATGTTTTGCTGTTCGGTGTTAGCCCAGGCGGAACCGCCGCTAAAGTTGTGCTTTGGCGGAGACATCATGCTCAACCAAGTCTTAGTCAAAGCTAAGCCCCTTTCCCGTTTGGCCCCCATCTTCGGCCGCGCCGATGTAGCGTTCGGAAACTTGGAAGTCCCCCTCACGAACTCAAAGACGCCGACCACGCGAAAGACCGCCGAAGAGATTCGAAAGCGAGATCAGTACATCCTTAAAGCCGACCCTCGCCATATTGCCGATCTGAAAGATTCAAATATTCGATTGGTTGCCCTGGGTAACAACCACGCGCTGGATTACGGCCCGAAGGGACTGTACGAAATGCAAGCTGCTCTGACAAAAGCCGGAATTGCGTACGCCGGAGCAGGCGCAAACGCCGATCGAGCGATGGCTCCTGCGTTTGTCAGCCGCGGCAAAAAGAAGATCGCCCTGCTGTCCGTGCTCGCCTTTATGAGTCGAGGAGGACTTTGGAAATGCAGCCCCGCCACCGCGAAATCGGCGGGGGTTGGCGTCCTAAGTTTCGGCGGATCCATTGATGACGCGGCAAAGCAAAAACTCCAGGGCTGGATTGGTCGCGCAAAGCAAAAGGCCGATGTTGTTGTCGTAGCGTTGCACTGGGGGCTAGAACGAAAAACCCTTCCGACTTCCTACCAGGTTGCGCTTGGCCGCGCCTGCGTCGAATCCGGTGCCGATGTTGTCTGGGGGCACCACCCGCATGTTCTGCAAGGAGCAGAAATCTTCAAAGGGAAACCGATTCTTTACTCCATGGGGAATCTGGTCGCTCCGCGCGGTGGAGAAACGGCGTTGGTCACCGTCGCCTTTGATTCGCCATCGCCCACATTCACAGAGCACCGGATCGTGATCCGGAACGGTTCGGCCGTCCCGACACCCGGTGGAACGGCTCTTCCTCGCTTGTCTGCCCAGATTCAAAAGGCGTTCCCTAGCAAGCATTCTGTGAACCCATTTGCCCCCAGAAAGGTAGATTGAAATTCTATGGACGGGGAATCGCTTTTTCGCGACGTCGTCGACAAATACAGCCGGCACATCAATCCGCAGCTGGCCAAGTTGATGTCATTTGCCGGTTTCGGGGTCGAAGTCCGGGCCGAAGGCTGCATGATCTACGACCATGAGGGACGTGGATTCATCGACTGCCTTGGCGGCTATGGAACCTTCATCCTCGGACATCGACACCCGGTCGTGGTGCAAGCCGTCCGCGACCAACTTGACCAAATCGCGCTCAGCGGAAAAGCCTTCTTCTCTGCCCCTGCGGCGGACCTCGCGGCCCGCTTGGCCGAAGTGACGCCAGAGGGTCTGCAGTATTCGTTCTTCAACAACTCCGGAGCCGAAGCGGTCGAAGCCGCGCTGAAGTTCGCCCGATCCAGCACCCAGCGCACCAAGTTTGTCTCCACCTATGGCTCCTACCACGGCAAAACCATGGGCGCCTTGTCCGTGACCGGTCGCGAGAAGTATCAAAAACCGTTCGCCCCGCTCCTGGATGGCGTGACGTTTGTCCCGTTTGGCGACTTCGACGCCCTGTCTGCCGCCCTCGATTCTGAAACGGCCGCATTCATCGTCGAGCCCGTACAAGGCGAGGGCGGCATCATCGTTCCCCCGGATGGCTACCTCCAGCACGCCCGAGAGGCCACCCAGAAAGTCGGAGCCTTGCTCATCGCGGACGAAGTGCAGTCGGGACTCGGACGTACCGGAAAGAATTTCGCGGTCGAATGGGAAGGCGTTTCGCCCGACCTGATGTGCCTCGCGAAAGGCATGGGCGGCGGCGTGATGCCGCTTGGCGCGACGGTCGGCACCGAGGAAATCTTCAACCGCGTTTTCGGCACAAACCCCATTGCCCACAGCTCAACCTTCGGCGGCAATCCGCTCGCCTGCGCGGCGGGCCTTGCGGGATTGAATGTCCTCATCGACCAGAATCTCGCGTCTCGAGCCGAGTGCTACGGCACGTACATGAAGTCTAAGTTCGAAACAATCGCCGCCAAGTACCCCGACATGATTGCCGAGGTCCGGGGGCGCGGTCTAATGATCGGGCTGGAATTCTCGATGGACGAAGTCGGTGAGCTCGTGGTCGCTCAGTTCATGAAGCGCGGAGTCTGCGTGGCGTACGCGCTCAACAACCCTCGCGTCCTGCGGTTTGAGCCCCCGCTCATCATTGAGCAGGAGCAAATTGACTACGTCTGCACCGCGCTAGACGAATCTCTCGCGGAAACGACAGAACTCCTGGCTGACCTCGTTTAGAGAATCTCGCTGAGCTTCACTCGTCGGCCAGCTTTGCTGGATTCAACGACCGCGAAGACCATCGCGAGGCTCTTGATGTTATCGTGGCATTCGCCGTTCGGAGTGATCCCAGTCTTGAGCGCACTCAGGAACTCGCTAAGGCTCCCCTTGATGCCCTCGTCAATTGTTCCGACTTCGGCATCGATGGATTCCATTTCGGAGAAGAAGCCGCCGGCCTTGATGACCGATTGGGCGGTCGGAGTCGTGTTGTCCGCCCAGACGGCGCTTCCCTTCGGTCCAACGGCTCGCCAGTCAGCATCCCAACTCGTGTGGCAGCCATCGGCGCACCAGCTGCCTCGATAAGTGAACCGAGCACCGCCCTCCATCTCGAAAATCGCCGTCGCACTCGAGTCGCCTTTGTACCAACTCCAAGAGGGATTGAACTCCTCCGCGTAAACTGAAACGGCATCAAGATCGCAGATATAACGCGCTTCGTCGAAGGTGTGAATCGCCATATCGAGAATCAACGGGCTATCCATTTCGTCCCGGAAACCCCCAAAGTGCGCCCCAATGTAGAAGTCGGCATTGAGAATTCCGACGGTTCCGACCTGCTCCTGAATGAGCTGCTTATAGGCTTGGAGCTGGGCGTTGTAGCGGCGGCTTTGGCTCACCATGTAGAGCTTCCCGGCTTTCTCCGAAGCGGCGACCATCTCTCGTGCCTGCTCCATGTTGACGGCCATCGGCTTTTCGCCGAGCACCGGAAGGCCAGCCGCTAGAGCGGTAAGCGTCACCGAATGGTGAACCTCTGGTGGGGTGACATCCACCACGAAATCGGGCTTGAAGTCGGCAATCGCTCGCTCAACATCGGTGTCGGTGTGAGCAACCGTTAGGCCAAGCTTTTCCGCCGCATCGGCCGCCGCACCTGGTCGAACGTCCACCCAGGCATGCAACTCCGCTTCTGTGCTCTCCGCAATATTCCGGGCCCATCCCTGGCCCATACCGCCAGCACCGATCAACAACGCTTTCATCCCTCCGGTTTTACCTTTCAACCGTCATCAATGGCCCCGGCATCTTCCCTTGGCATAATCTAAACATGCCCGTTGATCTAAGAAGCGACACCGTAACCCGCCCGACGCCAGAAATGTATGCGGCGATGCAAACGGCACCTCTGGGGGACGATGTACTTCAGGACGATCCGACGATCCAAGAACTCGAAAAAGTCGCCGCCGAAATGTCCGGCAAAGAAGCAGCGATGTTCGTTTCAAGCGGTACGCAGAGCAATCAAATCGCAATCGCGGTGCACTGCGAGCGTGGTAGCTCAATCATCGCCGAAGAAGAGTCCCACATCCTTTACTATGAAGGTGGTGGCCCGGCGGTCATTGCCGGCGTAGTGAGCTGGACCGTCCCGAGCCAGCGTGGCACGATGGATCCCGAGGCCATCGAAAAGCGAATCCTCACCGAAGATATTCATCGCCCCGCAACCAGCTTGATCTGCGTTGAGAACACCCACAACCGGCACGGCGGCGCGATTGTCCCGACCGCCGCCCTCTGGGCCTACCGAGAAATTTCGGATCGAAACGGCGTGAAACTGCACCTCGATGGTGCGCGAGCTTTCAACGCTGCCGTTGCACTTGGCGTCCCGATTGCGGATATCACGGCACCGTTTGACACGGTAAGCCTGTGCCTTAGCAAGGGCCTCCGATCTCCCGTAGGATCGGTTCTTTGTGGCCCCGCAGACTTCATGGAGAAGGCGCGCAAATGGCGAAAGAGATTGGGTGGCGGTATGCGCCAAGCCGGCATTCTCGCCGCTTGTGGACTCGTGAGCCTCCGTCAAATGGTAGATCGCTTGGCAGAAGACCACGCCAACGCCAAACTGCTGGCCACCGGCTTGCAGGGCCTAAACGGACTGAGCACAAACCTGGAGCTAGTGGAGACGAACATGGTCATGGTTGAAACGGTCGAACCAGCGGCCGATTGGCAGGCCCGCCTGCACGCGGCGGGAGTTTGGTGCTTCCCGGTGGCGAAACATCGCCTCCGACTCGTCACGCACGCCGATGTCACCGCAGCGGACATTCAAAACGCGATTGACGTCTTCAGCGAGTTGAGCTCACAAACGGCCCAATAGTCTGTTCGTGAAGCAGCGTGTAGGCGTGCTCGGCGAGGCGCTCTAGGTTCACGACGTCTTCCCGGTTGTATTTGATCAGGGTCTCCAGAGCGTCGGCGTCGCCTCGGCGCTCGTATTGTCGCCAAAGCCGAATCGCGTCGACGCCATTCAATCCATCGGCCTCTTCGTCCCGCTGGATTCCGAGTTGCTTCTCGATCTTCTTGAGTCCGCCCTGAATTCCGAGCTTCCTCATCGTCGGACAAAGATCGAGGTGAATTTGGTCGATCTCAAGCGTGCTCCAACGCTTCTTGATCATGGGGAGGTCGAACCCTGCTCCAAAGAAGGTGACAATCATCGAGTAGTGCGAGAGCACATCGGGCAATTCAGCTAAGTCCTGATGCCGCACCAAGCATCGGAACTCGGCTCCATCGTACAGGCCGATGCAAGTGATCGCATCGCCGCTGTTGCCGCCGTCGGTTTCGATGTCGAGATAAACCGTCCGGCCGGAAAACTCGCCCCAAGCTCGCCACGCCTCGGCCATCCCAAGGCTCTTGGCAAAAAACTGATGCTCACCTGCGCTCAGGGCAGCTTCACTTTGTTCGAGGTGCTTAAGCGCCGCCGCATCCGCCACCGTTCCAAAAGAAGTTGTTCGCTTGCTGGAAAGCGCGTCCTCCCAAGTCAGGCACCCGGAAGACCAAAGGGCCAGTTCCGTCTTGGAACCGACCCCTGGGATGTGAACGAAGGTGTTTCGAAGCACCGGTGGACTATGAGTCCTTGATCTTGATGTTGTCCGTGTTCTGCTTGTAGATCTGCTGCGGAACAACCTTAATGTTTCCGCCCGTTCCCCACGGCTCTTTGTCGCCGCCGGCATACATGACCCAACCGGTGTCGAGCTTCTTGTCGAACTCTCCGTAAAGGCGCATCAGACCGGTGCCTTTGAACGTTCCCTGAACGTCTCGGCCGAAGAACTGGATGCTTCGTGCCTTACCGGTGATCGTGATCTTTCCTTTGCCAAAGTACGCGGTCTTGCCGAATTCTTTGTTTTCGTACTCTTTTCGCACGCCGCCTTCGGTGACGGCAGTTCCTTCGAGGCCAGAAACGAGCACGCTACCGTTGAAGCTGAAGGACAGCTTTCCGGAGGCAGGAGTTTCGTCCGAGCCGAGGATCTTGAAGCTACCGACGCTCGAACCGAACAACAGCGTGTCGCTGCCGAGAGTGACCTTCGGAAGGGGCCGCGGCGCAGCGCCCAACTTGGTTTCATCGCCCAAAACGATGGCAACGCCGCCGATCAGGCCAAGGGCTACAGCCGAGAAAATAAGGTGGTTGTTTCGCATGCTACGTCTCCGTATTGTATCTGACTCAACCCACTAAACACTCAGGGAGTTCCCGACGTAGTTAGCATCAGTTGAGGTAGCTTCAATGAGTATGAAACTGGGTCCGCTGATCTCGGGAGTAGTGGCAGCAACCGCGCTGAGCGCGGTAGTGATTGCCTTCACGACGGGTGCAAGTCCGTATGTCACCATCCAGCAGGCGAAAGCCAGCACGGGGGATCGACTTCACCTCGCCGGAGACATCGTCAAATCCACCGTTCAAAACGATGTCTACACCCAGACCCTGACCTTCCAAGTGATCGACTCCAACGGAGATCGAATCAAGGTGAAGCACAAGGGAGAAAAGCCAGCGAACTTGTCCGAAGCAACAAAGGTTGTTGCGGTCGGAAAGATCGAAAATGGCGAGTTCCAATCCTCGGAACTCATCGTCAAGTGCCCATCTAAGTACGAAGCAGAGAAGAAGTAACGAGTGGAACACAATCACAACGAAGACCCTTTCGCCAATATCCCCCGCGCGGAAGCTTGGTCACTCGTCGTTGGGCAAGCCGGATCCATCGCGGTCTATGTAGCGCTCGCCTTCCTGGTCCTGTCCGGGATTCTCTATCTGATCTCCGGCAAAGTACCAAAGGCCGAAAAATTTGCGACGATCTCGTTCGTCATCGGTAGCATCAGCATCTTCGTTCCCTTCGGATGCCTGCTCGCCCTGTTCATCAAGGACCAGTTTCAGTACGAGTACGTCTTCAGCCACGGCGACTCCCTCACCGAACTCAAGTACAAAATCGCCGGCGTCTGGACCGCTCAAGAAGGCAGTTTCCTTCTCTGGGCCTGCGCAACCAGCCTATTTGGCCTCCTCACGATTGGCGGTTCTGGGCTATATCGCCGCACCTACGGCACGGTTTTCGCGCTGATTCTGAGCGCGCTATGCGGCATCCTCGCTTACGAGTCTCCGTTTGACCTTCTGAAGGACGTCGTCCAAAAGGGCGAAGTACTGATGCCGCCACGAGGCAACGGAATGACGCCGAGCTTACAGAACTACTGGGTTGTCATCCACCCGCCCACCATCTTCCTCGGCTTCGGCGCGCTCACGATCTTCTTCGCTTACGCGGTCGGAGCGTTGGTGCACAAGAACGCCAAGGATTGGATCACCTACTGCCGTCCTTGGAGTCTTGCCACTCTCGCCATTCTTGGTCTTGGCCTCAGCATGGGCGGACTTTGGGCATACGAGACCCAAGGTTGGGGCGGATTCTGGGCATGGGATCCCGTCGAGAACGTGAGCTTGGTCCCCTGGTTGCTGATGGCAACCCTCATCCACGGCATCATCGTGCAAAACGTCCGTGGCCGATGGGCAGCCTCTAACCTGATCATGGGCGGCCTGCCGTTCCTAAGCTTTGTTTACGGCACCTTCCTCACCCGTTCCGGTTTGCTTGACAAAGTCAGCGTCCACTCGTTCGCGAGCATGGACCGCAACGCCCTCGGGATCCTGCGCGGCTTCCTTATTTTCTTGGTCGTAGGGTTCATCGCGCTCTGCATTTGGCGAGCGAAAAGCGTTGCTAAAGAAACGGTAAAGCCGATCGACCCCGAAAACGGCATCAGCCGTGAAAACTCCTACCGCTTCGGCATGATGGTGCTCTCGATGCTCGGCCTGGTCATCGCGGTCGGAATGTCCTGGCCCGTGATTGCTGCCCTACGCGGCGGACAAGGTGCCCGTGTCGAAGAGTGGCTGTACCACCAGGTAGTCGTCTGGTTCTTCATCCCGCTCATGCTCCTCATGGGAGCCGCGCCGTTCGTCTCCTGGCGCGAGATGGGCGCAAAGGCACTCTTTGGCCGAATCGCCAACGTGCTGAGCCTGAGCATCGGCCTAACCGGATTCACCTTTATCGGGCTCATGGATGGCCCATTCGGCGTTCGATCGCACGCGGAAAGCACGGTCCGAAACCCAATGGGCGGCACCTGGCCCCTCATTCCAGTGCTCGGTTTGCTTATGTTCCTCTGCTGGTTCGTCGCGGTAACCGGCGCTTGGCGCGCCATTGAGCTGGCGAAGAAGTGGAAGATGTCGGTTGGCGGGTTCGTTTCCCACCTCGGCTTCGCCGTGCTGATTGGTGGCCTCATCCTCTCGCGCGGAATGGAAAAGAAGCAGCAATCCTTCGTCCAATCCGGCTCGCCCGCGTCCGCGCTCGACTATGTCGTCTCCTTCAAGAAGCTCGAAGGCAAAGACCTATTCGACCGCGATAGCAAAGCCGTCTTCGAATTCAAAGACCCAGCCGGTCGAACATTTGACGCAACTCCGGGGCTGTACTACTACGAACAGGGGGAAGAGCTGAAGACTCAGGTTTGGCCATTCGTCAAGTCGTCCCCAACCCACGACGTCTACGTTGCCCTCTTCCCTCCCGTGACCGACGTTTGGGACATGCCAAAGACCTTCAAGCCGAAGGAAAAGCGCACTGTCGACCAAATCACCGTCGAGTACCTTGAGCCCACCTCCAACGGAACAACCGGAGTCGGGGCCAAGTTCGGCGCGAAAATGCGCATCACCACCCGGACCGGCACCTTCGATGTCGAGCCGCAAATGCAAGTCACCGAAGGCGGAATTCAACCTCTGCTCACCCCGGTCGGAACCGAATTCTTCGCCGTTCTCGGTCGAATGGATGCCGCCACCAGGGCCGTTGATTTGAAGCTGATGTTCCAAAAGCCGCTCTATCCGCTGGAGGTGTTCTACAAGCCGATGACGAGCTTGGTCTGGATCGGAACCGGTATCCTGACCATCGGCGGGTTAATGTCCGCCTTCGCCCGACGACGAAGGCACAGCAAAGCTCCTGCCCCACTTTCGCCGGTAGAGGTCTAGCCGATTGCGACTTTCTCAGCTACTTAAATCGAAGTTACATCACGCCCACGTAACCTACGCGAACCCGGAGTACGTTGGGAGCATCGAGATCGGTGCTGAGCTCATGCAGCAAGCCGGCATTCAAAACGGCGAGATGGTGAACATTTGGTCGGTGGATGGAACAGCGCGGATTCAAACCTACGCCTTTGCCGGTCCAACCGGAGCCATCGGCATCAACGGCGGCGCCGCGCACTTTTTCAAACCCGGCGAAAGGGTCATCATCGCGGCTTTTGACTACTCTGACGAGCCCATCACCCCCATCCTGCTCCTGCTAAATGAGAAGAACGAAGTTGTCCGACAGATGACGCCCTTTACGACCCATGGATGATCTCAGCGAAAAAATTGGCAGCCTGCTCCGCGAATCTGGCGCAATTCTAAACGGACACTTTTTGCTCACCAGCGGCCGCCACAGCGCGGTGTACTTCGAGAAGTTCCGCTTGCTGGAGGAGCCAGGAATTCTTTCCCAGGTCTGCGAGCCAATTGCCGAGTTTTTCCGGCCCTTGGGGCTGACCCATGTAGCTGGCCCGACCACCGGCGGGATCATTATCGCCTTCGAAGTAGCCCGCCAACTCGGCCTACCCGCGATTTACGTGGAGTCCGAAAACGGAAAGCGGTTGCTTCGACGAGGCAAAACCCTTCCCGAGAACGCCCTCATCGGAGTTGTCGATGACGTTCTGACCACCGGCATCTCTCTGCGTGAAACCGGCGCCGCCCTGGAAGAAGCCGGAGGCAAGATCGCGGCATACGGGGTGCTGATCAACCGTGCCGGGAATCTCGACCTCGGATTGCCCCTCCACTCCGCGTATGAAGCGAAGGCCGAATCGTTTGCTCCAGACGAGGTTCCTGAGTGGCTTGAGGCCATCCCGGTCACAAAGCCTGGTACCCGCGTAATCGCCTGAGGTACCATCTTTAGTCTTGCCGTCGTGGCGAAATTGGTAGACGCACCGTCTTCAGGTGGCGGCGCCCAAAAGGCATCTCGGTTCGAGTCC
>Ga0164295_10000508_pt1 | contig 33258 bp, 22 predicted proteins | sample GEODES006metaG_FD_111798 | JGI IMG/M metagenome (GOLD analysis project Ga0164295, IMG submission 111798) | Oligotrophic lake water microbial communities from Sparkling Lake, Wisconsin, USA - GEODES006 metaG | ecosystem: Environmental > Aquatic > Freshwater > Lake | place: USA: Sparkling Lake... | reverse complement strand
CCGAGGATCACCAGCGGCACCGGGATCAGCGTGAACACCGCGAGCTTGGGGTTGATCCACACGAGCATGCCGCCCACGGCCACCAGCTGCACGATCTGGAGCAGGAAGCCGCCGGTGATCTGGTGCATGAGCCCGTGCAGCACCTCGCTGTCGTGCGCCACGCGGCTGATCATCGAACCGACCTGATGCCGGTCGTAGTACGACACCGAGAGGCTCTGGAGCTTCCGCACCATCTCCTCCCGCAGCGCCGAGGTGATCCCGGTGCCGATCGCCGAGGTGAGCCTGCCCTTGAGGGCGCCAACGACGGCCAGCAGCACGCGGGAGAACGCCAGGGCCAGCACAACCACCAGCAGCGCGGTCTTGAAGTCGGGCAGGCCGCCGCCGGCCTCGCGGCCCGTGGCAGAGAGGATGTCGTCGACCATGTACTGCTGGAGCTTGGGGGGCACGAGCTCCGCGATGACGCCGATCAGCGTCAGCAGGCAGAGGAGCACGGAGCCCCGGGCATAGGGCGCGAGCAGGCCGCCAACCCGGCGGAGGATCTGCCCCTTCTGCAGGCACCGCGGGCAGGCGTCGTCGGCGGTTTGGAGCCTGAGCCCGCAGCTCGGGCAGGCGGGCGGGTCGAGCGGCCCGTCGATCCCCTCGAGCCCGCCGGGCAGCCCGGCTGCGATCCCTTCCCGGGACTTGTCGAGGGCCCGCGACACCTTATGAAACCGCGTCGCCAGCGCGTTGGAATAGCGGATCAGGTCGATCCAGACGCCGTTGGTGCGGACCTGGAGCGAGCCGCCGCCGACGCCCGACGTCGTCCGCACCCGATCGACCGCCGGCCAGGCGACCGACCGCAGGGTGTCGTGCCCGTCGGTCACCGAGAGGTGGTCGGGAGTGACGACGAGCCATTCGTGGCGGGGATCGCCGGCGAGCGACACGTCGGTGTCGACCGACAGCAGAATCGGCCGGTGATTCAGCCCGGCGGCGTCGAGCCGCTGCCGGACCGCGTCGGGCACCGTCGCCGGTGGTCCGGCGCCGAGGGAAGCCGTATGCTCATGTCGAACGGCGGTCGTGCTGATCGCGGTGTCCTTCGCGCGGGCCCAGAGGAGACTCTTCGTCAATGATCTACGAGCGTATCCCGGAAGCGGTTCGGTTGGCCATCAGGGCGGCGGCCACCGCCGCCTGCCTGCAGGTTTTCGCGGTGGCGTTGGCCGCGGGGGCCGAAGACGGATTCACCTCCATGTTCGACGGCACGACCCTGGCCGGGTGGAAGGCCAACGAAAACCCGGACAGCTGGGGGGTGAAGGACGGGGCAATCATCTGCCACGGGCCCCGCAGTCATCTCTTTTATGTTGGCACCGACGCCGCGAAGCCGGCCGAGTTCAAGAACTTTCACCTGAAGGCGGAGGTGCTGACCAAGCCGGTGGCCAACTCGGGCCTCTTCATCCACACCGTCTTTCAGCCTGATGGCTGGCCGGCGCAGGGTTACGAGGTGCAGGTCAACAACTCGCAGCAGGATCCCGTCCGGACCGGCAGCCTCTATAACGTGGTCAAAAACTTCACACCCCCGGCGAAGGACGACACCTGGTTCACGCTCGAGGTGGTCGTCAACGGCAAGGCCGTCGTCGCGGCGGTGGACGGACGGGTGCTCTATGAGTTCGTCGAACCGGAAGGGGTGACGGGCACGCGAAAGCTCTCGCAGGGCACCTTCGCCCTTCAGGCCCACGATCCGGGGAGCGAGGTCCACTACCGAAACCTCCGCGTCAAGCGGCTGCCGTAAGGCCGCGGTGCAGTTTCTGGCAGGTTGTGTCGATAATAGGAATGGTGCGGGCTGCGCCGGCGAGGGGCCGGCGGCCGTTCGCGTGCCGCGAGGAGAGGGGATTCATGGTCACTGCAAAACTGCCGGCGGGGATTCGGGAAGACATCACCCAGTGCATCGGCCGCACGCCGCTGGTGCGGCTGAGGCGGGTCACCGAGGGCTGTGTGGCGACCATCGCCGCCAAGATTGAGAACATGAACCCGCTCTGGAGCGTGAAGGACCGGATCGCCTGCGCGATGGTCGATGCGGCGGAGCGGGACGGCCTGATCGGCCCCGAGACGGTGATCATCGAGCCAACCAGCGGTAACACCGGCATCGGCCTGGCCTACGTCTGCGCCGCCCGCGGCTACAAACTGCGGGTCACGATGCCCGAAAGCATGAGCCTCGAACGCCGCCGCATGCTCAAGGCGCTGGGCGCCGAACTCGTGCTCACGCCGGCCGCGGAGGGGATGCCCGGCGCCGTGCGGCACGCCGAAGACATCACTCGGTCGAGCCCGCAGTTCTTCATGCCGCAGCAGTTCAAAAATCCCGCCAACCCTGAGGTGCACCGTCGAACCACGGCGGAAGAGATCTGGGCCGACACCGAGGGGCAGGTCGACATCATCGTCTGCGGCGTGGGCACCGGCGGCACGATCACCGGGGTCGGCGAGGCGCTCAAGGCCAAGAATCCGAGTATCAAGGTGGTGGCGGTGGAGCCGGCCAACAGCCCCGTGATCACGCAGAAGCTCTCCGGGCTGGCGATCAAGCCGGGTCGCCACACGATCCAGGGGATCGGCGCCGGATTCATCCCCGACATTCTCAACCTCGACATCATCGACGAGGTGGTGAAGGTCGACGACGAAGATGCCATGGAGACGACGCGGCAACTCGCCAAGCGGGAGGGCCTGATGTGCGGGATCAGCTGTGGGGCGGCGGCCTGGGGCGCGCTGCAGGTGGCCCGCCGGTCCGAACACGCCGGCAAGTTGATGGTCGTCGTGCTGCCCGACCTCGGCGAGCGATACCTGTCGACGCGGCTGTTTCCCGAGTGAGCCGTCGTTCGAAAATCAGGCCCTCAGGCATCCAGGCGGCGCCCGTCGAGGGGATCCGTCACCGACGGCGCTGGGCGAACAGCCAATCGAGCACGGCGGCGTTGCCGTAGGCCGGGGTCCACGAGTCGTGGCCGACGTCCTCGAGCTCCGAGGAGATTGGCGCGCCCCCCGCAGCCGTGAGCGCCTCGATCATGGCTCGCGATCGTTCAACAGGCACGACCGGGTCTGCCGTGCCGTGGAAGCTCCAGATCGGCACCGATGTCAGCCGCGGGGCGGTGGCGGCGTCGCCTCCACCGCAGATCGGCAGCACCGCGGCGAACCGGTTGGGATGGCGGGCGGCAAGATCCCAGCTGCCATAGCCCCCCATCGAGAGGCCGGTGAGATAGACCCGGGCCGGATCGGCCGGCTCCTCCGCCAGCACCGCATCGAGGGCCGCGAGCGCCGCGGCAAGGTCGGCGGTCGGCTTGTCGGCCAGCGGCAGTGCCCGCTTCGTCTGCCAGTCGATGGCAGACCACGACTGGTCTGTGCGGCACTGCGGCGCGATGAGGAAGCAGGGATGACGCCGGCGGTTCCCGGGCTCGGCCATCCAGGCCGGCAGGTATTTCAGCTGCCGGGCATTGTCGTCGCCCCGCTCGCCGGCGCCGTGCAGGAACAGCACGACGGGGTATGTCGTTCCCGGCTCGAGCGTGGTCGGCCGCAGCAGGCGATAGCGAAACTCACCGGTCTCAGGCACCGTGACGGTGCGGGTGTCGTAGTCGGCAAGCACGGGCTCGTTGGCTGACAGGTGCGAGGGCATGAGGATGACCGCTCCCAGAAGCAGGGCACGCACCAGCATGTCACTCCTCCCCGGCCGTGTCGCCGACCGCGAGTTTCACGCGGCGGGGCATCGTCATCCGGGCGAACATGCCGACGGCTCCCTTCGGCAGGCCGAGAAACTCGAGATTCTCAAACCAGCCGGGCACGTCGGCCGCGAGTTTGCCGACCCGCGTGCCCCGCAGGTCGAGGTGCCTGAGGTTCTTGAGCTCTTTGAGTTGGAGCAGCCCCTCGTCGGTGATCGTGCCCCCGGACAGGTCGAGCATGGCGAGATCCTTGAGGGAGTCGGCCCGGAAGCCGAGCAGGATCGCGAAGACGTCGTCGGCCCGGCCGCCCGGGAGGCGAACCGCGACGAGCTTGTCGGCCACGTGCCCGAAATCCTCGCCGAACGACCGTCGTAGCCAGTCGGTTTCCTCCATCTCGATGCTGCCGCCCCGCTCGATCGTCTCGGTGGCCACCTCCTGCTGCTGGGCATAGGCATCGATCTTCGACGCGAGCCACTCCAGTTTGCTCGCCTTGAACTTGACGAACTCGGTGGCATCGTCGAACGCCTTCTGCAGCCGGATGAACTCCTGCGGGTCGCCGCCACGGTCAGGGTGCGCCTTCATCGCCTTGGCCATGTAGGCCTGCTTCACATCCTCGAGCGTCAACGGAGGCCTGAGCCCGAGGATCATCAGGCATTCCGGGTGCTGGGAATCGGAGGACGGGGCGGCTTGCGACATGTGGGGGCTCTGGGAGGCGAAGCGGTGGCGGCAGACTACGCGAGGCCCCTGCCGGCGTCCAATCGCGGCGGTGTCCGCGGGCCTGCTCACCTTGATCGAAATCGCCGGATTGCCTATTTCAACCTGATCGTGGGTGGTCCGGCAGCAGGCCGGCGGTCCACGACCGCCAAGGAGGGCTGACATGCGTTTTGAGTGGATCAACCGGGGCTATGTCCGCGAGATTGGTGCCGCAGCGGCGATCGTAGCCGTGGGCGTGGGCTGGCGGCTGCTCACCGGCAGCCTCGAAGCCGAGGCCACGCCGACCCGTGCCGCTGCCGCGCCGGCCGGCACACCAGGATCCAAGCCGGTGGCCATCGTCAACGGCGTGGAGATCACCTCCGACCAACTGGCCGCCGACTGCCTCGGTCGCTACGGGGCTGTCGTCCTCGAGACCCTCGTCAACCGGCGGATCATCGAGCAGTCGTGCCAGCAGCACGGGCTGGCGGTGTCGCCCCAGGACGTCAGCGGCGAAATCGACGCGATGGCCCGCCGGTTCAGTGTGCCCCGCGACAAGTGGCTGGAGATGATCCAGCAGGAGCGGGGCATTACGCCCAAGCAATACGCCGACGACATCGTCTGGCCGATGCTCGCGCTCCGCAGCCTGGCCCGCGGCGCGGTCGAGCCCGCGGCCGAGGAGTTGCAGCAGGCCTACGAGAACCGGTTCGGTCCGGCCGTGAAGGCGCGGATCATCGTCTCGCGAACGCGACCCGAGGCCGACGCGTTACGGAAGCAGGCGCTCGAGGCCCCCGACGAGTTCGGCGCGATCGCCCGCCAGCGCTCGGTCGACGTCGGCAGCGCCAGCGCCAACGGCTGGGTGCAGCCCATCCGCCTGCACTCCGGTGATCCGCTGTTCGACCGGGCAGCCTTCGCGCTCCAGCCGGGGCAGATCTCCGACGTGGTGCAGGTGGCCGACCAGTTCATCGTGATCAAGTGCGAAGGCCATCTGCCGCCGGCCGGGGCGACCTTCGAGGAGGTCCGCTCGCAGCTGGCCGAGGAACTGCGAGAGCGGAAGAGTCGCCAGGCCTCGAGCGAGGTTTTCAAGAAACTGCAGGACACGACGACCGTTGACAACGTGCTCAACGATCCGGCGAAGGCGGCCGCGCGGCCGGGCGTCGCTGCGCTGGTTAACGGGCAGCCGATCTCCGTGGACGACGTCAAGGAGGTGTGCCTCGATCGGTACGGCCGCGAGGTCCTCGAGATCCTCATCACCCGCACGCTCGTCGACCAGGCCCTGAAGAAGCAGCAGCACGGGGTGACGCAGGCCGACCTCGACGCCGAGATCGCCCGGGCAGCGATACAGATGGGCTTCACGAAGGCCGACGGCTCGGCCGACGAGGCCGCCTGGCTCGCCCGTGTGACCCGCGAGGAGAAGGTGCCGCTGCGGCACTACATGGACGACGTCGTCTGGCCCAGCGTGGCCCTCAAGAAACTCGTGGGGAGCGTGCCGGTCTCTCAGGAAGACCTCGACAAGGCCTTCACGGCGACGTTTGGTCCGCGCGGACGGTGCCGGATCATCGTGCTCGACAACCAGCGCCGGGCGCAGGAGGTCTGGCAGATGGCGCGGCAAAACCCCACCTCCGAACACATCGGCAATCTCGCCGAAACCTACTCCGCCGATCCCACGACCCGGTCGCTGCGGGGCGAGGTGCCGCCGATCCAGCGGTGGGGTGGCCAGCCCACGCTCGAGCGCGAGGTCTTCGCGCTCAAGCCGGGCGAACTCTCGGGAGTGGTGCAGGTGGCCGACCGCTTCATGGTGATCTACTGCGAAGGTTTCACCGGACCCGCCACGGTTTCATTCGACGAGGTGCGGAGCGAACTCTACGACGACATTTTCGAGAAGAAGCAGCGGATCGAGATGGCCCGGCACTTCACGCACCTGCGGGAATCAGCCGCGATCGACAACGTGCTGGCCGGCACCAGCCAGTCGCCGGCGGCGGCGCGAGCGGCCGGGCCGGGGAGCAGCGGGCTGCCGGGGAGCACGCTGTCGAAGGCCGAGGCGGCCGACCTCACGAAGCCCCGCATGGGCAGTATGAAGGTGCCGCCGGCCCCGCCGGCCGCCAGGCAGGGAGTCGTCCCCGCCTCGCTCGAAATGCCGCTGCCGAGGTAGGCCCTACGGCGCCGGCATCTCCCAGGCCGTCTGCAGCGATACGCCCGCGTCGTCGGCCCGCATCGTGGTCACGCCGACGCCGAACATGCCCTCCATCTCCGTTTCGGTCGGCAGCAGTTTCTGGAGGCCTGCGAGCATGTCGCGGGCAGAAGCTTCGACGTCCTCTGGCACCAGTGCCTCGGCCATGTCGCGAAGCACGCCGAGCGTGCCGCCCGACCGCGAGCTGTCGCTGATCCCAAACATCCGCGCGGGATCCAGCGGCAGGAGTTCGGCTGCCCGACGCGGCACGTCGCTCTCGCGAAGCGACGCCTCTCCAGAGGGTGGATTCCGGATCGCAGCCAGCGTCTTCTCCAGGGAATCCTTGCCGATCGCGACCACCAGATGCTGCTGCCCCACGTAGATCGCGGCGCCGTCCGGGATGCGGACGCCGCGGAAGCCCTGCTCCTCCTGCAGTTCGCCGCCTGACATGCCCGCGAGCCGCTGCAGGATCTTGACGAATGGGGCCTCGTCTTCGATCTGCCAGACGATCGCGACGCGGTCGGCCACCTGGCGGGCCTGCACGCCCCCAGCCTGGCCGCGAGCCTTGCGGGCTTCGGCAAGGGCCTCGGCCACCTGCGAGGGATAGGTCACGATCCAGTGGCGGCTGCCGGCTGAGGCAAGCAGTTTCGGAAGTTCCACGCCAAGCCAGCCCTGGGCCTGCATCTCGACGGCGGTGAACATGTTGGCCGTCTCCGGCCCCCCCTGTCCCACCGCAAACTCCTTGACCGTTTCGTAGGCCGCGCCGAGGTCGAGTGAAATCTGCGTGAAGTCGATCGCCTCGCGGATGGCGAACGACGGCACGTCGGCCGGGTCGCAGGCCTGGTCGAGAATCCGCATCAGGCCCTGTCGGGGTCCGGGCAGCGTGACGAACATGCCGCTGCGGTAAGTTCCGGCATCGAGCGATTGCCGCCAGGCCAGCGGGCCGAGGTCGCCGGCGCCGATGCTCGCGATCCGCTTTTTCGTCTCGTCGTCGGCGGAAGCGGCGACGAAAATCCGGGGATCGACGACCAGATCGGCGAGCGGAATCCCGGCGGGCAGCGCGGCTGCCATACCAGGGGCGTCGAGGGCCTCGGTAAGGAGCGCCCGGGCGTCACCGGCATGCTCGGCGAGAAACCGTTCGAAGACGCCCTTGGCCTCCTCGGTGCCGCTCTCGATATCGAAGTCGCGGTCGCCTTCGTTCTGGCGGGCGGCCGCGGCGGCTTGGTCAGGGAGCGTGTGGCCGGCGAGCAGTCGGCCGCCCAGCCGGGCCAGGAACGCATGCGTCTGGCCGATCTGGATGAACTTGGCGTTGCGGACCCGTTCGCGAATCGCCTCGAGCCGCGCGTCGAGTTTCTTTTTGAACTCCTCGGTATCGATGTCGTCGTCATCATCGATGTCGACGTCGAGGCCTGCGGTGTCGACGGTCATGATGGGCTCCACCATCCAGAGCACCTCATGACCGGCCATCTCGAGGTCGACTCGCTTCGGCGCATCGGCCTCACCGGCGGTGTTCCGTTCTTCGACCCGCCGCTGCATCGCGGTGACGAGCCGCGTCGCCGTCTCCTCTCCCGGCTCCAGCCATGCCAGCGCCATCACCAGCGGCGGCAGGCCGTCCCCACGCTTGCGAAAGACGACTCCCGTCCCCATGTCGCCACGAAAGGCGGCCTTCAGGTCATCCGGCTGGAGTTCGTACTTCGCGAGTTGCTCCTCAAGATCGTCCGGTGGCTCGTCGCCAGCCGCGCGGAACGTGTCGAGCATCACGCCCCACAGCCCTTCGAGCCGGCGGTCGGCGAGTGCCACCGAGCCAAACTTGGTCCGGCTGCGGAGTGCCTCCAGAAACGCTGCCGGCTGCGGCATCCGCAGCATCACAGCCGTGTCGGCCGGCAGGCATTCCCCGCTCGGACGCAGGTCGGAGGCGAACGCCGCGGGCAGCGCGGCAGCCATCAGAGAGGCGGAGAACCAGCTGAAAACCCGAAACCGCATGACGAATCCTTTCGTGGCAGGGGAGCGGTCGAACACGCGACGCTGACCAACACGCTGCCGCCGGCAGCCGGTGCCGGCCTACGGCGTCGGGATCAGAGACTTCACGCCCTCGGCCGGCAGCCCGGGCTGGAACGGCGGTGGGAGGTAGGTGACGCCATTTTGTGGCTGCGACTCATCGTAGGGATAGGTATCGCGGTGGACGAGGAAGTCGATCAGCTCGTTGGCCGGGATGCCGAAGGCAAGGCCCTCGAAGACCGCCGCGCCGGCGCAGGCGACCGCCACGACCTCCCCCCGCGCGTTGAAGATCGGGCCGCCGCTGTTGCCGGGATTGATGGCGGCGTCGGTCTGGATGAGCCGCATCTGGTCGATCGTCCGCGTCGTGCTGCTGACAATCCCCTGGGTGACGCTCCGCTCGAGGCCTGCCGGGTTGCCGATCGCGAACACCAGATCGCCGACCCGGAGGTCGTCACGATCGTTGAGCACCACCGGCTCGGGCAGCTTGCCCTTCGTCTCGTCGGGATCGAGCTGCAGGATTGCCAGGTCACGGAGCGGCTGGAGCGCGACGATCCTGACCTTGCGAAACTCGTTCTTCTCGAAGCCCTTGTCGGTTTTGCGGAACAGCGTGACCTGGAGCCGCGTGTTGTTTTCGACGACGTGGTAGTTCGTCACGAGGTGACCATCGCGACTGATCAAAAAGCCGGTGCCCAGGCCGCCTGGATTCCGCACCATCACCACCGCCTCGCCGAACCGATTGACCAGTTCTGGCACCTCGCGGGCCTCGAGCCGTGCCGTGCGGAAGATGTCGTGCTCGTGGTCGCCGTCGACCGGCACCGCCGACTCCTCGGACCGCACGTCGAGCAGTTTCTTGGCCGGAATCTGGAGCACGTCGAAGCCGAGGTCGAGGACGACCCCGTCGTCGTTGCGCCTCAGCAACGGCGCCGTCACCCGGCTGCCGCCGACCAGCGTCGCGGTCACCATCTCGCCGGCCGCCGCCGAGCCGGCCCAGGCCACCGCCACCAGCGCTCCGCACATCCATCGGGGCTTCATCGCTGCTCCTCGTCCCTGCCGAGATAGATCACCATTCGATCCTGGCTCACCATCGCCAGATCGGGATCACCGTCGCCGTCGGCGTCCAGCCCGGCGATCCGCCGCGGCTCGGGCACCAGATCCTTCGACTCACCGCCGTCGTAGGGATATTTCCGGTCTTCGAACACCTTCCAGGTCACCGAACGTTGCAGCCCTTCGGGTCGCCGCAGCAGGGCGGTGAGCTGGTGCTTCCGATCGTCGCAGAGCGAGACGTCGTCGGTGGCGTCGCCGTCGAGGTCGGTGACGAGGATCCGGTGGATCGTCGATTCGCTCACGCCGCTGCGCCGGCCCACCCGGCCGTCGATGCTCTCGAGCAGCTTCAACTCCCAGGGCCGCCCCTGCGACAACCGCACCACGCGGTCTTGATCGACGAGCATCACCCCGAGGACTGGATCCCACCGCAGGGCGGTGCCGGCGGGGGGCTTCACGCTCGCCGCCACCCGCATCACGCCCGCCTCGTCGGCCTTGAGGCGATGCAGAAACCCGCCCCCCTGCTCGAGCGCCCAGGCTTCCGTCGCGGCTCCCTGTGGGACGGCCGCGGGCAGGTAGGAGCCAATTTTCTGCCCTTCCGTGAGCATCACCTGATCGACCGGATGGAGGTCGTCGCCGAGCCACTGAAGCACGCCGTCGGTCAGGCGGGCCTTCCTCTGCCTGCCGTCGACCTCGAGCACGGCGTATTCGGAGAGATCGACCTTGGCCAACAGCGCGGGCGATTTCACCTCGGGCTTACCGTCGACGAGGGTGACCAGTTTTGCCGCCGTAGCAAAGGCATCCTGAACGAGAATCGCGTCGCCGCCCAGCCAGACGACCTGCTCCACCTTGGGACCAAGGCCCTCGTAGCGGGTGACGGCCGGCTCCTGCTTGTCGGCCGGCCAGACAAAGAGATCGAGGTCGGAGCCGACGCGCTGCGCCCACCAGACCGTCGAGCCGACCGCGTCGAGGGCCAGAATCTTGCGATCCTTCCCCTCCTGCTCCCAGGGCTGCGGGTAGGTGAGCCGGCCGTTCTCCCAGCGGCAGCGGTGGAGGTCGGCGGCATCCTTGGCCCAGACCAGAAGCGTGCCGCTCTGGCCGGCAGGGGCTGCGACCGCCTTGACGCCGCCGATCGACGGAAACGACTCCTCGGCCAGCCATCCTCCTGAAGCGAACCGGTGCAGGCGGAGACGGGGTTGGGCGGTGTCGACCGCGACGATGGCGGGAGTGGTGTCCGGACCCTCGCCCACGAGCATCCCGCACCAGCCGCGGCGGGCGGCGCCGGCCAGGGGCAGGGCATCCTGGCGGCCGACATCGGTCGGCTCGCCGGCGGCAAGTTGATACCGCCGGAGCACTCCCTTATCGGAGCCGCCGAGCAGGTAGACATCGGCGGCACCGGACGGCCGTGAGCCGATCTGCAGGCCCTCGATTGGCTGGTCGTGGATCGTCTGCGCGGGCAGCAGCATGCCATCGCCACCGCACGGATACCAGCGGACCACCTGCCGGGCCACGCTCGACCATTCGACGAGATCGTCGTCCCCGTCACCGTCGATGTCGGCCAGGTGCCAGTCGATGCGGCCGCGACTCTCGCGAGGCGCCAGCCACACCGCCCGGCTGCCACGCACCAGCGGCAGTTGTTGGATCCCCTGCTCGCAGCTGATGAGCAGTTCGTGGCCACCGCCGGGCAGGTCGCGGACGAGCAGGCAGCCGGTCTTGCCGGTCGGCGTGCCGGCCAGCAGATTCCAGTCGCCCGTCTTCTTCCAGGCCGACTTGGCATCGACCGCCTTGTCGGTGGCCTGTGTGTAGATGGATACGCGGTTCGAGGGATTGGTCAGCACGAGCAGTTCCGGCCGCTGGTCGCCGTCGAGGTCGTGCGCCACCGCATCGACCGGCATCTCGTCGATCGAGACCTCGCCGTGCGCCCACTCCGGCGCCAGCGGCAGTTCGTTGGGCCGCTCGGGGTCGCCGGCATCGACGCGGATGCGGTCGGCCCCGGGCAGCCAGCGGTAGAGGTCGAGGCGGGACTGCCGCGGATTGACCACCACGATGTCGTCCCGGCCGTCGTGGCCGAGGTCGGCGACGAACATCCGTTCGGCGCGGCCCTCGAGCGGAATCACCCGCATGCCCTGCCAGCCGTCGAATGGCTGCTCGGCTCGCGCGAACGAGACCGCCGAGGCGACGATCAGAATCCCCGCCGCAGCGGACGCCAGAATTGAGAAACGCTTCATGCTGGTCAGAATACCCCCGCAGCGGGCCGGCTGCCACGACGGCCCGGGGTGGTCATTCCAGTTCTGGCAGCATGGCCTCGGCCTCGGCCGCCTCGCGGAGCTTTTCCAAGGCTTTGGCCTCGATCTGCCTCACCCGCTCCTTGGTCACGCCCAGGGCCGAGCCCACTTCCTTGAGCGTCTGCGGCGACTGCTCGTGGTCGAGGCCGTAGCGGCGAATGATGATCGTCTGCTCGCGGGAGTCGAGTCGATCGAGGAACTTGCCCACCTGCTTGAGGCGGTCGCTGACCGCCATCCGTTGCTGGTACTCGTCGCCACGGCGGTCGGCGGCCGTTTGCAACAGTTCCATGTCGGCCGCCCGGAAGCGGTCGCGACGCTTGTGCTCGTCGGGGATTGTGCGGGCATAGTTCTTCATGATCGCCCACGAGGCGTAGGTGCTGAACTTGTTGCCGCGGGCGTAGTCAAACTTCTCGGCGGCACGGATCAGTGACATGTTGCCGTCGCTGACGAGGTCGAAGAAGCTGTCGCCGGGCGAGACCCGCCGCTTGGCGATCGAGACCACCAGCCGCAGGTTGGCGCGGACGATCCGATTCTTGATCTCGACGGCCTGATCGTAGAGCCGCTCGATCTGGTCCATCAGCCGCGCGCTGGGCCGCTCGATGTCGAGCTGCTCCCGGAGCACCGCAGCCTTGTACTTCAGATAGTTGAACTTCCGAAACAGCCAGACCTCCTGCTCGCGGGTGAGCAGCGGCACTTCGTAGAGGCTGGCCAGGTACGCCGGCAGACCGCTGGGACGCCGCACCCGCTTGGCCTCGGCCACGCCCGGGTAGGCCTGACCGACCACCTTCTCCGCGCTGGTTCGCGAAAACAGGGCATTGGGCATGAAGTCGAGCGGCAGCTCCGCGACGTGCTCCGCCCGCTGCGACAGAATCACGCGGTAGACGCTCGCCTTCGAACGGTGGTAGCGACGGGCGATCGACTCGACGGGTTCGCCGGCGAGGTGATGCTGGTAGATCCGGGCACGGCTCTCGGGCCGCAGGTGGCCATCAGCTGCCGGGAACACCGCCGTGTCGGGATGCTCTTGGTCGTGCCGCTTGACGGTGTAGCGGACCGTTTCCACGCTGCGGCCGAGCCGCTCGGCGATCCGTCGATGCACGTCCGCCGGGCAGGCACCCGCCACGGCCAGCCGTCGGGCCCAGGCAATGATCTTCTCGTGCTCCTCGTCGGAGAGCTGGCTGAAGCGGCTCCCCCGCTCGATTCGCAGCGGATTCTCCCGAATGAAGCGGTCGACGGCGCTGGCCAGGAATCCCACGCGGCGCCTGCCGGCGACGACATACCGCTGCGCGACGAGACCGTGGTCGCGCCAGCGAGAGATCGTTTTGGTGGAGACGGTGAAGCGACGGGCGAGTTCCTCGATCGAGAGCACTTCGTCGCCAGGGGGCACGCCTCCGATCGGAGTTTCGCGCTCGGACTGGGCGGGCACGGCCAGGTCGGCGGCACGAGCGTTATCGTCGCCGTGCAGCCACGCCTCAGGGCGGCCCTGCTCTTCGCCGAAGCCGCGGCCTTCGTGGAACAAGCGGACAAAGTCACCAGCAGCATTGGAACGCATGATTTCCCCCAGCCGGCAGCCCTGCCAGCGTTGTATCGAGGTCCCGAACGACTGACGGCCCTGTGCCGCCCGGCGCCCGGCCCTCGCGTCATGAGTGCACGAACCAGAACGTCCCACGCGTGTGGCGGTGATCCATCACCGCCGTCCCTGCCCGAGGACGTGCCAGTTATACGGATGGCCACCCGTCCTGGTTCACGGACAACTGGGATTCTTGAGAAGAAATCAATTGCCCGGTGCGTCCGGACCGGCCTGAGGACAACCGCAACTCGTTTCCGGGCATTGACTTGCGATCATGTGTCGGGGGTGGAAAGATTCTTGCCCAGGGGGCCTGTCTCCCGCTGAGACTCTGATAATCAGGCACTTTGTGTCGCGCGACACCTGGTTTCGCGGTCGGATTCGTCGGCTTTGAGCGGGCGAACCTGGGTAGGGTGCGGTCGAAACGTCGTGGCGGCGACCGGCGGGCCGTGGCTCCCTGCCGATTGTGCCGAAGAACGGAGGCGAGGTCGAAGCACCGTTGGAGGCAGGGGCATGGCAAGGCGAACGAGCGGGGGGATGGCGCGGCGGTCGTGGGGCTGGCTCGTGGTGGCCTGCCTGGTGGCCGCGCCCGCCTGGGCGGAATCGGAACCGGAGAGCGAGGTATCGCTCGCCGCCGGGGAACCCGTGGTGGCTGCCGACGGCGACCGGCCCGCCGCGGAGGCAGCGGCGGCCGAGGCCGAGCCAGCCGCTGCGAGCGGCGAACCGACCGGGGAGACACTGGCCGCCCCAGAGCCTGCCCTCGCGTCTGAGCCGACGCCCGAACCCGCGGCTGAACCCGCGTCTCCCGAGCCGCCGACTCCCGAGCAGGAGCAGACCGATCGGGTCCGGTTCAAGCTGGATGTGGCGGGAGAGATCTTTGCACCCGCCGGCCGAGACGCTCCGCCGGTGAGACGGCCGATCGTCGTCGATGCCCGGTTTGATTTTCTGGAAACGGTGCGGACGACCGAATCGGGCATCACCGCCAGGCGTTGCTATCGCGACGCGGCCGCAGAGGTGCGCGTGGATGGCGCGTCGCGGGCGACGCGGCTCGCGGACGATGCCCGGGACATCTCCGTGGTGCTCCGGGGCACCACGCCGGCGCCCCATCTCGAGGGCGGTTTTCTCTCGCGCGAGGAACTTGATCTGCTCGAAACCCCGTTTGATCCCCTGCTGCTCGATCGGCTGCTTCCGGGGCGGAGCGTCGCGGTGGCAGAGTCGTGGCCGGTGGCGGCCGATGCGGCCGCCGGCCTGCTGGCGATCGACACGATCGAATCAGGCGGCCTCGAGGCGACGCTCGAGACGGTTGAGAACGGCGAAGCGACGGTGAAGGTCACGGGCATCGTTGACGGCGCGGCCGACGGCGTGCCCACGCACGTCACCGTCGAAGGCACGGTCACGGTGAACGCCTCGGGTGATTCGACGGCAGCCATGCTCGAAGGGCCGGTGATGAGGGCGGAGGTTGCGCTCCGTGAACGGCGGGAGGCGAGTCACGTTTCGCCCGGTTTCGACGTGGAGGCGCGGCTGACGGCTGTCCGCACGCCGCACGCTGACGCAGGCCGCCACGCGGCTGAGTCGGCGAGCGGAACAACTGCCGCGGCCAGAGTCGGCGCCGGGATGGGCAGCCGCCGCCAGGGCACAGGCCGGCCGGGGTTCGTCTGGCATGGCGACGCGGCCCGCCGCTACGACCTCGTCTACGACGATCGGTGGCGGGTGATCGAAGACGGCGTTGAAGGCCTGGTGATGCGGTTCGTCGATCGTGGTGCGTTGGTGGCCCAGTGCTCCGTCACCGCCCTTCCCCGGGCTGCGTCCCAGTCGCCGCCGTCGATCGCCGAGGTGGAACGGGACATCGAAAAATCGCTGGCCGGGCAGTTCGGCCGCATCGAGCACTCGTCGGAGGCTGCCCGCAGCGACGGCGTGAGGATCGTGCGCGTGGCGGTGGCCGGCCGCGCGGGAGACCTTCCCTTTCGCTGGATCCATCACGTGCTCACCGACGCAGCCGGGCACCGGCTGGCGGTGACTTGCATGCTGGAGCAATCGCTCGAGAAGCGGTTTGGTGCAGCCGATCGGGAACTCATCGATGGCATCTCCCTGCCGGGAAACGGGGCCGATTCCGCGGCGGAAACCGTGGGGGCCCCGATGGGTCCGCCTGACCGCGAAGCCCGGGTGCCGTCGGAATCCCGGACGCCTTGACGCTGGCCCTGTTCACGGCGACACTCATTTCGTGCGGAAATAGCCCCGTGACTCGTCGTGGGGCCGTGTCTGCCATGACATTCCAACAGGAGGTCCGCCGGCCCCGGGGTGCGCGCAGCACGACGTCGATCCGGTTGGCGGCCATCCGATCCGCGGCCGGAGGCGTGAGCCATCGAGAAGCAGCATCGCATCAACGAACAGATCCGGATCACTCCGATCCGGGTGATCTCGGCCGACGGCGGACAACTCGGCATCATTCCAACGGAAGAGGCGCTCGGCCTCGCCCGTGACGCAGGTCTCGACCTGGTGGAGGTGGCGCCCAATGAGAAGCCGCCCGTCTGCCGGATCATGGACTTCGGTAAGTTCAAGTACCAGCAGAAAAAGAAGCACCACAAAACACACGTTCATCACGCCAAGATCAAGGAGATCCGGCTCCGTCCCAAGACAGGCGAGCACGACATCGAGTTCAAGGTCAACCAGGCGAAGAACTTCCTCCTTCACAAAGACAAGGTGGTGGTATCCGTCGTCTTCCGCGGCCGCGAACTGGCCCACATCGACGAGGGACAGCGGGTGATGAAGCAGATCGTCACGCAGCTCGATCCCGTCAGTAAGGTCGAAGCCCCGCCGCAGCAGATGGGACGCCGGCTCGTCTGCACGCTGTCGCCCAGATAACCACCGTTTTCACCACCGCACACCAGTCCATCCAGCCGTCAAGCCATTCAGCCGTCAAGGAGTTTCCCATGCCGAAGCAGAAGACCCACAAGGGTGTCAAGAAGCGTTTCCGGATCACCGCTACCGGCAAGGTGAAGCATCGCCGCGCCGGCACGAGCCATCTTCAGGTCCGCCTCACGGCCAAGCGGAAGCGAAAGCTCCGCGGCACCGGCGTGCTGTCCGTGTCTGACGTGCACCGGATCCACGACGCGCTCGGCAAGTACAGCTACTAAGTGCGAGCCTGCATAGCCTGTGCAGGCCCGCGTAGCCCGTTCAGACTCTCGTGGCCCGTGCAGGCCCGCATGGCCCGTGCAGACTCATGAACAGGGCTTCTGGCTCGCCGAGCATCACGACGGCACCTCGCTGGAGTGAAATCGGGGAGGCGGAGGGATCGGCGTGAGGATGACGAGCGTTGAGGATTTCGCCCGTGCGGGCCTCGACCTGCCGAGTGGGGCACAAGCGAAATCCTCCCGCGAGGCAACTCATGCCGTCCCGCAGCCGGTAGGCCCGCCCTCCAACTGGGAACGCCACTCTCCAACTGATAGCGTTGCCCTCCAGCTGATTGTGCCGTGCTCCATCCGATCGCGCCGTCCTACCCGCGCCGAGGGGGCTCCGGAGCGGGCCGATCGGGCAGGTCCTGCGAGCGGCAAGAGCCCAGCCCTGTGGTCCCGCGGTGAAAAAATGCCGAAATACCCCAGCGCCCTTGCAATTGCGGCGATTCACGGCAGATTTTAGAGTTCCCCAGATCCGGGCCTCCGGGCCCCCAGCCGACCAAGGTTTCGAGCCATGCGTACCAAAAGCGTTGTTCCGCGTCTGCGTGCCAAGAAGCGTCTCTTCAAGCGGGTGAAGGGGTTTGTCGGCGGACGTCGCCGCCTGCTCCGCACCGCCAAGGAGTCGCTCATCCGCGCCGGCGTCTACGCCCGTCGCGACCGGCGGCGGAAGAAGCGAGACTTCCGAAGGCTGTGGATCGTCCGGCTCAACGCCGCCTGCCGCCAGCGGGGCTTCCGGTACAGCCAACTGATCGCGGGCCTCGGCAAGATCGGCTGCGAACTCGATCGCCGCACGCTTGCCGAAATGGCCGTGCTCGACCCCACCGGTTTCGACACGGTGGCTGCCGCTGTCTGCAAGGCCCTCGGGCTGCCCGAGCCAGCCGCGGTCGCGTGACATCGTGACAGCCGTTCCGCTCGACTCGTTCCGCGCCGAATTGGAACGGCTGCGTGCCGACGCGGAATCGGCGTTGTCGGCGGCCACCGACGACGCAGCGCTCGAAGTGGCTCGGGTCGAGTTTCTGGGAGCCCGCAGCGGTCGCCTCAAGGCGATCCAAAAGTCGCTCGGAGGGCTCGCGGGAGCCGACAAGCCGACTGGCGGCAAGCAGTTCAACGAAGCGAAAAACGCGATCACCGCCTCCTTCGAGGCGGCCCGGACCCGGGTGCTCTCCTCGAGCGGATTGCAGGGCGAGTCGGCGATCGACGTGACGCTCCCGGGATCGCCAGTGCGGCTCGGTCACCTGCATCCTCTCACGCGGACGATTCGCCGTGTGCAGGAGATCATGGGGCGGTTGGGCTTCGAGAGCGTTGATGGCCCCGAGGTCGAAGACCAGTGGCACAACTTCGAGGCCCTGGCCATCCCGGCCGAGCATCCGGCCCGTGATCCACTCGACAACTTCTATCTTGCCGTGGCCCGCGGGGCCGATCCGCTGCTCCTGCGATCGCAGACCAGCACCGTGCAGATCCGCGTGATGGAGAATCGCGATCCGCCGCTGCGGATCGTGTCGCTCGGCCGTGTCTACCGCCCCGATACGGCGGATGCCACGCACTATCCGATGTTTCATCAGGTCGAAGGGCTGCTCGTGGAGCCGGGCATCACCATGGCCCACCTCAAGAGCGTGCTGCGGCTGTTCGCATCGAGTTTCCTCGGAGGAGACGTCCACGTCCGGTTTCGCCCCTCCTTTTTCCCGTTCACCGAGCCGAGCGTGGAGGTCGACATGGAGTGGGGCGGCCGCTGGGTCGAAATGGGGGGCGCCGGCATGGTCGACCCGGCGGTGCTCGAGGCGGTCGGCTACGACCCTGACACCGTCTCCGGATTCGCCTTTGGGTTGGGCGTCGAGCGGATCGCCGCCCGTCGGTATGGCGTCGACGACATCCGCGATTTCTACCGCAATGACGTCCGGTTCCTGAGGCAGTTCTGACGCATGATCATCTCCACGAACTGGCTGGCCGATTACGTGCAGTTGCCTGGGACGGTCGATGACCTCGTCGAGCGGCTCCTGATGTCGGGGCTCAACCACGAGTCGACGACGAGCGTGGGTGACGACACGGCGGTCGAGATCGAGGTCACGAGCAATCGTCCTGACTGCCTCGGGCATGTCGGGGTGGCCCGCGAGGCGGCCGTGTTGTTTGGCAGGCCGCTCCACGTGCCCGACCCGCGGCCGCTCGAGGCAGGTGGTGACGCCGCCCAAAGCATCACCGTGGAGATCCACTCCCCCGAGATCTGCCCCTGCTACGTCGCGCGGGTGATTCGCGGCGTGCGAGTGGGGCCGAGTCCGCACTGGCTCGTCGACCGCCTGGCGACGGTCGGGATCGCGAGCGTGAACAACGTCGTCGACGTCACCAACTACGTGATGCTTGAGAGCGGTCAGCCGCTCCACGCCTTCGATCTCGCGAAGATCCGTGGCGGGCGGATCGTGGTGCGGCGGGCCGTCGATGGAGAGGCGTTCACCGCCATCAATCACAAGACGTACGCGCTCACCGAACGGATGTGCGTGATCGCCGATGCCGAAGGGCCGGTGGCGCTCGCAGGCGTGATGGGGGGCGCCGAGACCGAGATCACGGTGTCCACGACCGACGTGCTGCTAGAGTCGGCCCAGTTCGCCCCGCTGCCGGTGCGGGCGGCCGCCCGCGGCCTGGTGCTGGCGAGCGGTTCGTCGTATCGCTTCGAGCGCGGCCCGGATCCGGCGATGGTCGAGTGGTCGAGCCGCCGCGCCGCCGCGCTGATCCTGGAGATCGCCGGAGGGACGCTGGAGCACGGCCGCTCGGTGGCCGGCGAACTGGCCTGCGCGCCGGCGATGATCCGGCTGGCGGCCGAGCGGGTGGGCGAGATTCTCGGGATCGACGTGGCCGACGCCCGGCAGAGACAGATCCTCACCGCGCTGGGATTCGTCGAGGAGCCCGGAAAGGCGCCGCACGACCACCGCTGGCGGGCCCCCACGTGGCGGCGGGATTGCTGGCGGGAGATCGACCTGGTGGAGGAGATCGCTCGGATCGAGGGCTACGGCCGCGTGCCCGAGGATGCCACGATCCCGGCCCGGCCGAGCGAACTCTCTTCCCGTGAGCGGACGGTGCGCCGGGCCGACGAGGTGCTCGTCGGGGCCGGACTCTGCGAGGCGATGACCCGCAGCGTGGTCACCGAATCGTTGGCCGCCATGCCGAGCCCGTGGGGCGAGTCGGAGCCGCTCACGATCTCGCCGCCGCTCGTCCGCGGTGCTGACCGGCTCCGCCGCAGCCTGCTGCCGAGCCTGCTCGAAGCCCGCGGCGGCAATGTGGCGGTGGGTGTCGCCGATGCGGACCTCTTCGAAATCGCCCGGGCCTACATCGCCTGGCCCGGGTCACAGTCGGCGCCGGCGAGTCCCGTGGAGGAACCGCTGCTGCTCGCGGTCGTCGTCGGCGGTGACTTCGCGCACATCAAGGGTTTGGCCGAGGGGGTGTTCACCGGCCTGGGCGTGTCTGGCGGTGCCGGTGGTTCCGCCGGCGCGGGGCCCCGGCTCCGCTACCGGCCGCTCGACCTCGAGCCCTTCGTTCGCGGCCGTGCCGCCGAGGTGATGCTTGAGCAGGCCGGCCGACCCGCCGAGCGGGTGGCGGTGATGGGCGAGGTGTCGGCGGCTGCCGTCGACCGCTTCGGCCTCGCCGGGCCGGTGGTCGCCGCCGAGTTGCGACTCGACCGGCTCGAGTTCGCCGTCGCCTCCGAGTTGTCGCTCGTGAAGCCGAGCGATTTCCCTGCGGTGCAGCGAGACGTGAACCTCGTCGTCGATGAGGCGGTCGCCTGGGGCGACGTCGAGGATGCGATTCGGCTGACTGCCGGCGACGTGCTCGAAACCTGCCGGCTGGTGCAGGTGTGGGAGGATGCCGATCGCCTCGGGGCAGGGCGGAAGAGCTTCGTCGTCGCCCTGACGCTCCGCAGCGGTTCGGGCACGCTGTCAGGCGAAGAGGCGGGACGGGTGGTCGATGCGGTCGTGGCGGAATGCGGTCGCCGTGTGGCCGCCGTTCTCCGCGGCTGAGTGAACAAGCGGTTGGCCAGAGGCAGGACTGCGAGTGGTGGCGATCGATGCGACGTGACTCGAGATCGAGGAGATCGGCATGACGAAGCACAGCCCTGATGCAATCTGGAACCGACGGGCATTTCTCCGCGCCACGGCGGCAGGTGCCGCCCTCGGGCTGCCGGCCATGGCTCGGCTGCCGGCGGCTCCGACCAGCTCGAACGAGAAGATTCGACTGGGCCTCATCGGTCTCGGATGGAGAGGTGGCCAGCACCTCGACGCCCTCCTCAAGCGGGATGACTGCGAGGTGGTCGCGCTCTGCGATCCGGAGTCTACGTTTCTCGACACCGCCCGCCGCAAGGCCCCGAAGGCGACCTTCTCCGCCGATCTGCGGACACTGCTCGACCAGGCCGACGTCGACGCCGTCGTGATCTCCACGTGCAACCACTGGCATTGCCTGGCCGCCGTGTGGGCCTGCCAGGCGGGCAAGGACGTCTATGTGGAGAAGCCGCTCTCGTACACGCTCTGGGAAGGACGGCAACTGATCAACGCCGCCCGAAAGCATGATCGGGTGGTGCAGGTGGGCACGCAGCAGCGCAGCGACCCCGTGCAGCAGGAAATCCGCCGGTTCCTGCACGAGGAGAAGGCACTCGGGCCGATCGAGTCGGTAGCCGTGATGCGGTTCGGCGTCCGTGAGGGGATCGGCAAGCGGGAGACGCCCCTGGAGATGCCGAAGACGCTGGAGTACGACCTCTGGCTCGGGCCCGCCGCCGACCTGCCGATGTACCGGTCGAAGGTCAACTACGACTGGCACTGGGACTGGAACACCGGCAACGGCGAATGCGCGAACTGGGGCGTGCACGTGCTCGACGACGTTCGCAATGTCGCCTTTCGAGACAGCGTGTCGCTGCCGTCGTCCGTCGTCTGCGGCGGCGGTCGTGTCGTCTGGAGCGACGCCGGGCAGACGCCGAACCTGATGTTCGCCTTGCTCGAGGCCGGGGGTGTGCCGGTTGTGTTTGCGCTGAGCAACCTGCCGGATCGGCCGGGGTCGAAGGCGGTGTTGCAGTATCAGGACACGCAGAGCGGCTACATCGTGCACGCCGCCGGGGGCTCGTACCATGGCCGCCGCGGGGGCGGCGTGGCGCTCGATCCCGCGGGCAAGGTGATCCGCGAGTTCAAGGGGACGACCGGCGGTGCGGAGCACTACGCCGACTTTTTCGACAGTATCCGCACGCGTCGCCGGCCCGCCGCGGACGTGGTCATCGGCCACGACTCGACGAACTGGAGCCATGTGATCAACGCGGCGTGGCGATCAGCGACGACGGACGGCCTCATCCCCGCCAGTGAATTCGCGGGAGGTGAGCCGACGGCTGACGTTGCCCGGCTGCTCAGGGATCAGGTCACCGCTTACGGTGCGGAGATTCCGGCCGCCGCCCTCCGCTCGAGCCGGCTGCTCGCCATCGATGCCAGCCTCGAGGCTTTTGTTGGCGAGGGCGCCGCTGCGGCCAACGCGTTCTTGGGCCCCCGGGAGTTTCGCACGCCCTACGTGCTCGAGGCGATTGCCGGAGCCTAGAGCACATCCAGGGTATGTGGAACGTCGTCTCCGTCAGCGAGAGCGGGTAGGCGAAGGGGGTCGGCGAAAGCTCGCGGAGCCTTGGGCGTATCCTCGCCCGGCGACGCGACTTTTGCCGCCCCCAAGCCGGCGAACCACGGAAGTCGAGAGCGGGTAGGCGAAGGGGGTCGGCGAACGCTCGCGGAGCCTTGGGCGTATCCTCGCCCGGCGACGCGACTTTTGCCGCCCCCGAGCCGGTGATCCACGGAAGTCGGATGCGGGTAGGCGAAGGGGGTCGGCGAATGCTCGCGGAGTCTTGGGCGTATCCTCGCCCGGGCGACGCGACTTTTGCCGCCCCCGAGCCGGCGAACCACGGAAGTCGAATGTGCTCTGGCATTGATCTCAGGCGGGGACTCGGGCTGATTCGACCTGCGTTCGTTGGGCCGCATGGCACATTGCCGTGCGGGGCTGTTTAATACGCCTCCCTTGTGGCCGCCATTCGCGAGCCGGGGGTGGGGACCCTGTGCGGCCGATTTTCCCTTCGAGGTGCCACGAGCATGCCCGCCATCGCCTCCCGGCCGACCAATGTTCGTTGGCTGATCTGTGCCCTGCTCTTCTTCGCCGCGGCGATCAACTACATCGACCGCCAGGTGATTGGCATCCTCAAGCCAACGCTGCAGGAGCAGTTCCACTTCGATGAGCAGGACTACGCCGCGATCGTGTTCACCTTTCAGGCGGCCTACGCCATCGGCCTGCTGCTCTCAGGGCGGATCATGGATCGCATCGGGGTCCGCCGCGGGTTCGCGCTGGCGGTGGTGGTCTGGAGCATCGGCGCGGTGATGCACGGGGCGGCCGACTGGCTGCCGTGGCTGCGGATTCCAACGCTCTCCATCGACCCGCCGGCCGTCGTGTTTCTCGGCGGGGCGACGGCGGGGCTGGCGCTGTCGCGACTCGTGCTCGGGCTGGGCGAGGCGGGCAACTTCCCCGCCTCGATCAAGGCCGTGGCGGAGTGGTTTCCCAAGAAGGAGCGGGCCCTGGCGACGGGCATCTTCAACTCCGGCACCAACATCGGCGCGCTGGTCACCCCGCTGGTGGTGCCCTGGATCACGCTGGCCTACGGCTGGCAGTGGGCGTTCGTGATCACGGGCGTGCTCGGCTTTGGCTGGGTGATCTGGTGGTTCGTGTCGTATCGCGATCCCGACACGCATCCGGGGGTGAACGCCGCGGAACTCGCGATCATTCAGAGCGATCCCGTCGAGAAGACGGCCGCGATTCCGTGGAGCCGGCTGCTCCCGCATCGCCAGACCTGGGCTTTCGCGGCCGGCAAGTTCCTCACCGACCCGATCTGGTGGCTGTATCTCTTCTGGGTGCCCGACTTCCTCAAGCGGAACCACGGGCTCGACCTCAAGACCATGGGCCTGCCGCTGGTGGTCATCTACCTGGTGGCCGACGTGGGCAGCATCGGCGGCGGCTGGCTGTCGTCGCACCTGATCAAGCGGGGCTGGTCGACCAACGCCGCGCGGAAGACGGCGATGCTCGTCTGCGCCCTGGCCGTCGTGCCGATGCTGGCGGCGGCGCAGGTCAAGAGCCTATGGATGGCGGTGGCCCTCGTCTCGATCGCCGCAGCGGCCCACCAGGGCTGGTCGGCCAACCTGTTCACACTCGTCTCCGATATGTTTCCCAAGCGGGCCGTCGGCTCGGTCGTGGGCATCGGCGGCATGGCAGGCTCGGTGGGGGGCATGCTGATCGCCTTGGTGGTCGGCGCCATCCTCCAAAAGACCGGCAGCTACGTGCCGATCTTCGTGATGGCCGCCTCGGCCTACCTGGTGGCGCTGGTCATCATCCAGCTGCTCGTGCCGCAGCTCGCGCCGGCCGACCTCGATACCGACCCGACGACGTAACCGACGCGGTGCATGGCTCGTCAGCGGTCGTCGTACACCCGCGTGACCTCTTCCTTCGTGATCGGTGCGGCGTTGTCGGCACTCGTGAGCTGCACCTGGATCCGCTGGTCGCCGGCGCGACGTCCTCTGGCCCGCACCCGAAACACCGCCTCCTCCGCGGGCGCGAGCTTGGCGAGCGGCTCGAAGGCTACGGTCAGGTTCTCGAACCGATGGCCCCCGGGGCCCTGCGCCTCGACGGGCTCCAGGTCGCCGAGCAGCGTTGCCACCAGCCGCACGCCCGTGGCCGGCTTTGTTCCCTGGTTGCCGACACGGACCACGTATTCCGTGATGCCGTCGACCTCGATCGGATCCTCGCTGTCGACCACCTCGAAGGAGAGGGCGGCCAGGCCTTCGACGTCGCAGGTGTGGGAGACCTGATCGGCGAGGCCGTCGGCGCTGCGAGCGGCGAGCACGATCTTCTGCGGGCCGAGTTCGATCGGCATCACCACCACCTCCACCATGCCGGTCTCCCCCGGGGGCAGCTCCTCCAGGTTCCAGAGCACGCGGTGGGTGCGGTCGTCGTGCCAGCCGGCGTTGTTGGCCTTCACGAACTTCATGCCGGGGGGCAGTTGGGCGGCCAGCTCGACGGACCGTGCAGGGGCCGTGCCGGCGTTGACCATCGAGATCGTGCAGGTCGCGGGCCGCTGAAGAAATCGCCGCAGCGGCATGTCGACCGCGAGTTCCAAGGTGGGCGCGGTGACCTCGATCGGCAGCTGCTGCGTCACCTCCACGCCGCCGTCGGCGCGGGCCGCCAGTCGGGCCGCATGCACGCCCGGCCCGCGGGTGCCGAGCACGAGATCGATGGTGCGGGATTCGCCAGGCCGGAGCTGGCCGACGTCGAACTCCAGTTCGCGGCCGGACCGGTGGGAGACATTCTCGGGCAGGAAGCCCTCGAGCACCACGCCGGTGGCGACACCCGTGCCCGGGTTGGTGATCGTGAGCGTGACCTGCACGTCACGGCCGATGAGCACCGGTGCCGGCGGCGAGCATTCGATCCTCAGGTCGGGCTTCGTCGCGCGGGAGCGGACCGAGGCGTCGGCGCGAAAGCTGACGCTGGCGACACTGCCGATCTCCCCTTCGACCTGTGGCATGACTTCCATCGTGACCGTGGCCTGGCCCCCAGGGGGAAGCGTGCCCAGCGACCAGACGAGGGCCGCTTCATCGTCGCCCGACGCCTGGCTGAGGGGGCTCGCGGGAGGCGTGGTGGTGACCAGCGCCGTGCCCTGGGGTACGGCGTCGCGGAGCACGACGTCGTGCGCCGTGGCGCTGCCGATGTTGCGGACGATGATCTCGTAGCGGACCGGCTTGCCGACGGAGATCTCTCTGGGGCCACGCTTCTCGACCGAGACCTGCGGCGTCTGGATGCCCTCGAGCTGCATCGGGCCGGGTCGCCCCTGACCTGCGACGAGCTGCGGCCGTGCGGGGGGTGGCGAGGCCGATGGCGCGCGCTCCGGGTCGGCATCACCGATGCCGTCGGCCATCACCGGCGGTGCCGATGCGAAGGGAGGCATGGGCTGTGTGTGCGGAAGGTCGGCAGCGGACGGCATGGCGGCCGCCGTGGCGGAGATGACGGCTGGCGGCAGGGTACCGGCCGGCGGCAACGGCGGCGGAAAGGGAGCCGGCGGCCCTGACGACTGGACGAAAGCGGGAGGGGCGGCGCCGAAGGCTGCGGCTCCCGGAACGTTCGGATGAGCCGGAGCCACCGACTGGGGAGCCGGAGCCGGCGGCAGCGGAGGGAACGGAGCCGGGGCTGACCTTGGAGGGGCTGACGCCGCTGGCAGCGTGGCGGGTGGCAGTGGAGGCTCAGGAGCCGCCGCGAAGTCACCCGGATCCTCAGGGAGAGCGCGTTCTGATGCCGCCGGCGGTGGGGCGAGTGCCCGCGGCGCTGCACCTGGCGACGGGTCCGACGGCGGAGCGTCCGAGGACATGTCGGCCGCGGGCCCGGTACCCGGGGACCCAGCGGCCTGCTCCGGTGCCGCGAGCGACTCGCGCGGGCTGCCCCCGGCGTCGACCGGTGCCCCGGTGGTGGGCATATCGATCGATGGATCGGGGGGCGGGGCTGCGTCGGTCGCCGCTGCGGCCTCGTCGGCCGGCGGGAGGTCGGGGGAGGAGAATCGCGACGCATGCTGCGGCTCAGGGAGTGATGCACCCGACACGGGGATCACAGTATCCGGCAGCTCCAAGGACGCCGGACGCTCGGGATACCGGTCCCCTGCCGGGGCGTCTCTCGGATCCGGCTCATGTCCCACAGGCCGCGCCCGCCAGCGATCTGCCGGTGAGGTTTCCTGTGCGGGCAGGGCGTCGTCGGTCGGCGGCAGCATGCCGGGCTCGCCGAGCGGATTCGAGCTGCCTGCATCGGGTCTCGGGCGACTCGCACCGTTGTCGACGGCACTGGCCACCGTCGCCTCACCGAGGTCGTCATGGGGTCGCTGTGTCCGGCCGATGCCGAGGGCCCACACGAGGCCAAAGCCCACTGCCGCGCAGACGCAGGCCCCGATCACCGCCGGGAGGCTCGACTGCCGCGGAGGCACCACCAGCTCCTGGCGGGATGGCGTGGCCGGGCGTGACGAAGCGTCTGGCCGTGACGACACCTCGACCCGGGGAGGGCGGGGCTCTGCTGTGGACTCGGACATGCGACGACCCTCGTTGATCTCGCGACACACCATGGGCGGGACGGAGCCCCGGCGCCGGTATGGGGGAGTAGCAGAGCGCGGAGCCTCGGAGAAGGGCAGTCGGTGGTCGCGCGAGGCGGCGGGGGCTGCGAGGTTCAGGCGAGCTTCATCACCTGGTGAAGGTGGAAGTGGAACCTGCCCAGCTTGCCGCCGTAGTTGCCCGCCGAGATCGCCGGCACGTCTGGCCCCACGGCGGCCCGGATGCCCGCGGCCATGGCCGCGGCCACGGCCTGTTCGTCCACGCCGTCGATGACGATTTCCAGGCAGCAGGCCGCATCGGGGTGGAGGCTGGTGGGTTCGCGGCCCATTAATCCAGGGCAGAAAGCCTCGTTGGTCGATGCCCGCAGCAGTTCGTAGCGGGAGCCCACCTTGCTGCCGGAGCGGACGACGCCTCCGGGGAACGGCGTGATCGTGCCCGGCACGGCCGCCACCGCCTCAACGGCCCGCCGGGCCGCGTCGAGGGCGGTATCCAGCGACCTCCCCTGCACGATAAAATTGCCCCCGCCAATGCCTTTGGCGACGCCCGCGGTCTCCTCGACCAGAAACTCCCCATCCATCACCGGTACCCGCCAAAAGCGGCGGCCGAAAATCACCTTGGTCTTCTCGTGGCCATCGCCGAAGAACCGCACGTGGCTGCCGACGGCGATCCGCTCCTGCTCGGCCGGCATGGCGTCGAACACCGCCGTCGTCGGGCAGGTCAGCAGGCACTGGGCAACGCGGTTTGCCACCGCCTTGCCCACCGCTTCGGTCGAGAAGGCGAACAGGCTGACGAGCCCGCCGGGCCGGCCGTCGGGGGTGTCGCCCGCGTCGAGCAGCCGCTCGGTCCCGACTTCGGCATCACAGCCGATCACGCTGGTGCCGTAGCCGGTCACCGCCCGGAGGGCGGCATCGAGCCAGTGGGCGTCGTGGGCCGTCACGAGCAGGCGGGCAAACCGCAGCCGGAAGGCCTCCGCGAAGGTGTCGACGATGAGCGTGGTGTTGATAAACACGCGGGAGAGCTCCTTGCAATCAGGAAAGCGTACGCCGCGGACATGATTCCCGAAACCGGTGTTCCCACCGGTGGGGGATCGCGTATCTTTACAGTCCACCGCCGCGGTCCGGATCGCGGCGAGCAGCATGTCACGCCCGGAAGGATCCCGCCGATGCTTGCGCTGTTTCTCTGGCTGATGCCCCGCCGCCCCTCGTGCCTGCCGGCTGGACGCCACACGATGCTCGCTGGCCTGATGGTCGTGGTGTCGGCGATGGCCGCCGCCGACGAGCAGGCGGCCGGTCCGCTGAAACGTGCCGATCTCGGCGTGGCGCTGGTGCCGCACGATGCCGCTTTCGTGTCGTCGTCGCTGCGACTCCGCGAGCAGTACGACGCACTCGTGAACAGCAACGCCTTCAAGGCGATCACGGCGCTGCCGGCTGTGAAGCGGGCCATCGACTCCCTCGAGGAACAGCGGACGACGCCGGGCAGCCCGTTCTCCACCTTCGACACGTTCATGCAGCTGCCGGAAAACGAGGATGCGGTCGAACTGCTCTCCGACATGGTGTCGACCGACACGTTCGTCTACGGCGAACCGTCGTGCGTATCGTTCTGGCTCTTGGTCCGCAAACTCGCGGCGGCCCAGCAGCGGATCGGACTTCCCGACGCCGATGAGGTGGCCGACCGGGACATCATCGTCGAGGAGATCGAGGAGGAAGACGGGGACGGCCAACGGCCGGCCGCGGAGGCGACGGACATCGAAGGCCGGCAGGCCCGACTGGTGCTCGAGGCGCTGGCCGACAACCTGGATCTCCTCGTGGTGCCGGACGTCGTCTGGGGCTTCAGGACCACCAAGGGAGAAGTGGCCGTCGACCAGCTCAAGCGGATCGAGGTGCTCACCACCCTGATGCTCCAGGGCGATCCGGACCTGGCCCGCTCCATGGAGCGGCGGAAGGTCGCCGGCGGCGAGATGCTCACGTTCACGCTCGACGGCAAGCAGGTGCCCTGGGGAGAAGTCAAGGAGACTGCGATCGAGATGACCGGTGACGCCGACCGAGTGGCGAAAGTCTTCGGTCGCCTGGAGGAACTCGACCTCGTGCTCGGTATCGGGCTGGTGGGTGACTGGGTGCTGGTTTCGATCGGCGACTCGATCGACCACCTCGAGAAGCTTGCCGTGCCGGGGGGCCAGCGAAAGGGCCTGCTCACGCTGCCGGCCCTCGAGCCGCTGGTCGACCACGCCGATGAGCGGCTCACGGGCATCGCCTACATGAGCGAGTCGCTCTGCGAGGCGGTGAGCTCGTCACGGTCCGACATGGAGTCGTTGCTGGCCGTCGTTGACCAGCTCGACGAATCGGACGGCCTTCCCGCTGGGGCGAAAGATGACATCCGCGGTCTGGCGGAGCGGGGCATCGATGAATGGAGCAAGCGGCTGCCTGAGCCCGGGCCGTGGATGGGCTTCTCGTTCCTGGGCGACCGGGGCTACGAGGGCTACTTCTGGAACTGGGCCCGGAATCAGCCCTTCGACGGGGCGAAGCGGCTCGATCTTCTCGAACACGCCGGCGGCGCTCCGCTGGGGGTGATGGTGACCCGGTTCAAGAGCGACCCGGCCGGTTTCGACGTGGCTGTCGACCTCGTCAACGGGGCCTGGACCCTCGCGCAGAAGTATGGTCGCGGCGAACTGAGCGATCAGGAAGGGGAGAAGTTGGATGCCTTTGCCGAGCACATCGCCCCGCTCGGTGGTCGGCTGGCCTCCATCCTCCGAGACAAGATCGCGAAGTCACTCGCCGACGGCCAGGTCGGGCTGGTGCTCGACGCCAAGGGACGGACCAAGCGGCTGCAGGAGGCACTGCCCGCCTCGGCCGAGCCGCTGCCGCTTTTCGAGCCGGCAATCACGCTGCCGATCGCTGACCCCAAACTTTTTCGCGAGGGTCTCAACGACCTGTTCGCGCTCGCCGATGAACTGACGGATGCGGTCCACGAGATGAACCCCGACGCCATGCCGGCCGGCTACCGGATTCCCGAACCCGAAAAGTCCAAGCTCGACGACGGGTCGGTCTGGTCATGGAAGCTCGACCGCAGCGGAACTGACGAGCAGATTCGTCCGGCGATCGGTGTCGGCGGGCAGGTCGCGGTGCTGTCGCTAGTGCCGAAGCAGGCCGGTCGCATGCTGGCGGAGAGCCCGCTCGAAACCGGTTCGCAACTGGCGACATTCAACGAGCCACTCGCCGGTGCCATGGCGCTCGACGTGGCCGGCCTGATCGACGCCGTGGAGCCCTGGGTCGTCTACCTGACCCGCTACGGCTGCGTGCAGGAGCGGGATGGATCGGTCGATCCCGAGACCGAACTCACCGCTGCCGACGAGAACGAGCAGGCCAAGGAGGTGCTCGCCCACGTGAAGGTGGTGCTCGAGGCGATGAAGTCGCTTCGCGTGGCCGTGGCAGAGACGTCGTTCCGTGGCGACGCCCTGGTGACGCACTGGCGGAACGTCATTCGCGACATGCCGGCCAAGTGACAAGATAGAGCGCATTCGACTTCCGTGGTTCGCCGGCTCGGGGGCGGCAAACGTCGCGTCGCCGGGCGAGGATACGCCCAAGGCTCCGCGAGCGTTCGCCGACCCCCTTCGCCGACCCGCCCTCGGTTACGAAGACGACGCTCCATAGAAACTGAATGCGCTCTAGCCGCGTCAGGCGATGGTGCCGCGGACGAGGATATCGCCGCCGGGGTGCGACACGTCTTCGATGCACAGCCGCCGGACGTCGGGCAGAGGATCGAGGGCCGCCGCCGCCCCGCCGAGAATGCTCGGGGCCACAAACACCCAGGCCTCGTCGACCTCGCCTGTGGCGAACAGCGTGGCATGCACGTGGGGCCCTCCCTCGGCGAGCAGGTTGGTGAGCCTGCGGCTCCCGAGTTCGTGAAGCAGGGCTGTGGTGCGGGCCGCGTGGTCGAGGTCGTCGCCCTGCCAGATCTCGCAGCCCGCCGCGGCAAGCGCAGCGGTTCGCTCCGGCGGAGCGCCGGGGCCGACGGCGACAAGCAGCGGACACTCCCGCGCCGTGCGGACGAGCCGGCTGGCGAGTGGCAGCCGGGCCGCACTGTCGAGCACGATCCGCAGCGGTCGTCGCGGACCGGCTGCGGAGCCGGCCGCAGTCCGCACGGTGAGCAGGGGGTCATCGGCCAGCGCCGTGCCGATGCCCACCGCGACGGCGTCGATCCGGCTTCGTAGTTCGTGGACGATCGCCCGCGATTCGGGGGACGAGATCCAGCGATCCTGACCGGCCGCCGCGGCCATGCGGCCGTCGAGGCTCAGCGCCCACTTGGCGATCACCCACGGCTTGCCGGTGGTTAGTAATTTTCGAAACGGCGCAGTCAGCCGGGTGGCCTCGGCCGAGCATAGTCCCACCTCCACCGTCACGCCGCCCCGCCGCAGGGCCTCGAGGCCGCGGCCAGCCACGGGCGTGAACGGATCGCCCGCCGCGACGACCACGCGGGCGATGCCGGCCGCGAGGATGGCGTCGGTGCAGGGGGGCGTCTTGCCGTGGTGGCAGCACGGCTCGAGCGTTACATAGAGCGTCGCCGCCCGTGCCCGGCTTCCGGCGGCCGCGAGCGCCATCACCTCGGCATGCGGCCCGCCGAACTCACCATGCCAGCCCTCGCCCACGATCGCCGCCGGGTGGCCGCGGGTCGCCACCACCGCGCCCACCTGCGGATTCGGCTCCACATGGCCGCGGCCGAGCGCGGCGAGCTCGAGAGCTCGGCGCATCGCCAGTTCGTCGAAGGCCGAGAACGCCATGTGGTCTTCAGGTGGGCGTCCAGATGACCTTCTTCTCGCCCGCCGGCCCGGAGGACTCGCCCCCCGGAGTCCAGAGCTTGCCGGCTGCCGCCGCCGAAGCGGTGCCGGGCGACGAGGCGGCGCCGCCGGGAGCACCCATCGCGGCCGTGCCCGGCGACGAGCGTCCGGCAAGGGCGGAGAGGTCGACGCCCGCCTCCATCATCACCTCGGCGAATGCCTGCAGCACCTGCTGATCGCGGGCATGCTCGCGGCGGACGTGCTCGAACAGTCGCATCACGTCGCCCTCGTCGCCCCGCTGCATCCGCACCCGGAGTTCGGCCACGTCGAGCATGCCGTCGTTGGCCTTGAGCACCGGGGCGAGCCTGCGGAGTTCGGCGATGATCTCCAGTTTCCGGACGCTCGAAGCCGCCCGGTCTTCGAGGACGCCAAACGCCTCCCAGCGGTCGGCAGGCGTGGCATCGGGGCGACTCGAGACCGCTTCGGCGGCCCGTTCGGCGGCCCGCTCGAAGCCGGCATCGACCGCAGTGACGAGCACGCCGCGGAGTTCGTCGAGGCTCAGTCGGGCCATGTCGAGACGATGCCACCGGAGGGGCGGGACGCCGTCTTCGAGCGGCCGCATCGATTCGACCGGCGCGGGCGCCGGCAGCCCGACCCGCTCTCGCATCGCCGTCCAGGCGGCGGAGGCATCGGGGCGGCGGGACGTCGCTTCCCCTTCGGTGATGATCGCCTCCACTCGCCGGGCGGCCTGAGGATCGCGGACCGCCTCACGGGGTGTCTTGCCAAGGAGTTCGGGGAGCGGCGTGTCGGGCCAGATCGCCAGGAACCGGTTCCAGAGCGCGGCCCGCTGCTCGTCGAGCAGGCCGTCGACCATCGACGGCTGGCCAGCCGCTGCCGGCGCCGGTGGCGCGGTCGGTGGCTGCATGCGAAACTGGCTGCCCATCAGCCAGTTGGTGGGCGTGGTGCCGGGCAGCGTATCCCCGCCGGTCTCGCCGCCAAAGGTGCAGCCGAGTAACGGCTCCACGATCGGCCGGGCCGCGTCGACGTCCGGAGCGAACCCCTGCAGCACGGCCTCGGGCTCGCGATCGGTCTGCCGGGCGAAGATCAGGAGCGTCGCCAGGAGCCGCGCCGGGCTCGAGCCGTCGAAGACCCGCCAGGCAGACCGTGGTGGCACGGCGTTTCGAGAGACCCACTGCGCCCGGTCGAAGGCGGTCTGCTCGCAGCTGCCCGTGTGCCGGAGCTTGTCGTCGAGCAGGTCAAGCGCCGTCGCCCCCGCCTCGCCGCCCGGCACGACCAGCGGGGCGATCCGGCTGGCAAACCGCACGAGCGGCGAGCGGTCGGGATCGGCCTCGGTCTCCAGGGCGATCGTCCGGCCGATCGCCTCCACGGCGTCGTCGGCTGGGGTGCCGCCCATCCGCGCCACCGCCGCCCAGGCCTCCGAGGCCTCAAACGGTTTGGCGAGCATCTCGCAGATCACGGCGATGTTGGTGAACAGTTCCCGCGAATCGCCGGCGATGCCCTTGAGGCCGCGGAAGGCCGTCAGGGCCTTGGCGAGCCGCCAGTGGCGGGCGTGCACCAGCGCCGTCTCGAAGTCGGGCCGCCAGGCCGCATCGCCGACGGGCTCCTCGAGCCGCACCCTTGTCCGCAGTGCGGCCGGCACACCCGATGAGCCGACGATCGCAGCCATGAGCCGCCGTTCGTCCTCGGAGCCCAGCGACCGGTCGATGAGCCAGTCGACGATGCCCTGCGCGAAGCCGACATGGCCGAGCTG
>Ga0164295_10000507_pt1 | contig 33274 bp, 32 predicted proteins | sample GEODES006metaG_FD_111798 | JGI IMG/M metagenome (GOLD analysis project Ga0164295, IMG submission 111798) | Oligotrophic lake water microbial communities from Sparkling Lake, Wisconsin, USA - GEODES006 metaG | ecosystem: Environmental > Aquatic > Freshwater > Lake | place: USA: Sparkling Lake... | reverse complement strand
GTCGGGGCGTTGGATCAAATCGAGCACGAGCGCGGCGAGTTCCTGCATCACGGTGGTGTTCACCGAATACAAGATTTGCTGACCTTCGCGTCGACCGGAGATGAGCCCGGCTTGCTTCAGCACGTTGAAGTTGTGCGACATGGAGGCCGGTGAGATCGGGAATGCATCGCCAATCTGTCCGGCCGAGAGTTCGCCGTCACCGAGCATGCGCAGTATTTTGCGCCGAGTCGGATCGGCCAACGCTCGGTATCCGTGATCACTTCCGTTAATTTGATCTTTAGCCAACTGTCTAATTATATGACCCTGCTCGGCGGAAATATTACTGGGTTAGGACTTTCGCGGAACTCGGATCCGGGAAATGTCGCGTATATTAACCACCTATGCGTCGCCTACCTGTTTCCGTCCTGCTGGCAGGACTGAGTTCGCTCTCGTTTGCCCAATACGCTGGCAGCGTTCCGCCGCCAGACGCTCATAAAGTTGGGTTTGAGAGCATCAATCAAAAGGACGGGCGCGACTTCCTGGGCTACCTCGCCGGACCCGAGACCCAAGGTCGCGGAACGGGCCAGCCCGGATTCCAAAAGGCCGCTGAGTACGTTGCCGGAAAATTGAAGGGTTGGGGAATCAAGCCGCTTGGCGACAATGGCACCTACTTCCAGAACGTTCCTTTCTACCGAAGCCGAATCGATCCCGCTTCGGTCGTGGTTGAACTCGCCGGGAAGAAAGCTTCCATTTCGTCCGACCTCGCTCTGTCGGGCGCCACGGAAGCATTCTCGGTTGAAGGGAAAGCGGTCGTTCTTCGCACCGGTGGCGCGGCTTTGGCCGAGCCTTCGGTTCTGAAGGATGCCATCGTGATCTTGGTTGGTACGCAGTCACGAGACCTGATGCGACAGTTCGCCGGAAACCGACCGAAAGTCGTGTTGTCGCTCCGAAAGACGATTGCGCCTGGCGAGTGGAATCCGACGCGGTCGGCTCCGACCGCCGGTGCCCGGGCCAACATTCGAGGCAGCATCTCCGAAGCAGGAGTCAAGAAGCTCGCCGCGAGCGTGAAGAAGGACATTTCGCTCGCGACCCCGGCGGCGACGGTTTCGGAAGCTACCGAACTCGGCGACATCAAAATTTCGGGCAAGGGCATTTTCGAAGAAGTCGGCGTTCCTAACGTTGTCGGAATTCTCGAAGGCAGCGACTCAACCCTAAAGGCGGAAACGGTCGGAATCGGCGCACACCTTGACCACCTGGGTGTGAGCGGTGGCGTGGTCTATCCCGGAGCGGATGACGATGCCAGCGGCAGCACCGCCGTGCTCCAGATCGCGAAGGCATTTAGCAAGAATCCGGTTAAGCCGAAGCGCAGCATTATCTTTATGTGGTTCTGCGGCGAAGAGCGCGGCCTTTTGGGAAGCGCTTACTACTCGGACAATCCGAAGATGCCGCACGACAAGATGATCGCGGAGATCCAAATGGACATGGTCGGTCGCGACAGCGACGGCGTTCAGAATGGCGATCCAAGTCGAGTCGACAAGGCCAGCGAGAACCGAGACACGATTCGGTTGGTCGGAACTAAGAAGATCTCCAACGAGATTGACGAGATCATTCAGCGACTCAACCAGCACACTAAGTTCAAATTCAAGTACGACGCGGAAGACGTTTACACCCGAAGCGACCATTACAACTTCGCCAAGGTCGGCATTCCAATTGCGTTCTTCTTTGATGGATTCCACCCGGATTACCACCAGGCGACCGACACGGCGGACAAGATCAACTATGAAAAGATCGCGACCGCCGCAAAGCTGGCATACCTCACCGCTGCCGAATTGGCAGATCGATCAGGTCCGCTGAAGAAAAACACGACCGGTAACTAATCCCGCCATGCGCGGAACGTTACTGAACACCGCAACGGTTGCGGTGGGAGCGGGCATCGGCTTGGCCCTCGGGAAGATCATTCCTGAGGGCCTCATGGAAGTTGCCCTGACTGGTCTCGGCCTCGTGACACTGGGGCTTGGGATGAAGACCTTCTTTGAGACCAAGCAACTCATGCTCGTTGCTGCCGCCATCACGATTGGCGGCATTTTAGGTCGATTGATGGGAATCGAAGCTGGCCTGGCGAATCTCGCCGATCAGATGAAGCTGGCTTTTGGCGGTGCCGGGCGGTTTCAGGAAGGGCTTATCACGGCAACGGTTCTATTCTGCGTCGGCCCCATGACTTTGCTCGGCTGCCTTCAGGATGCCCTTGAGCGCAAGATCGAGCTACTCGCGATCAAGAGTCTGCTCGACGGCGTGGCGGCAATGTTTCTTGCGGCCACGCTAGGGGTCGGTGTCCTTGCGAGCGCGATCCTGGTGTTCCTGATCCAGGGCGGTCTCACGCTTTTGGCAAAGCCGCTGAAGCCGATTGCGGACGATCCGGAGTTCATTCGGGAGGCATCGGCGACAGGTGGCCTGATGCTGATTGCGACCGCGTTCGGATTGCTCAATGTCAAAAGCTTGCCAACGGCGGCGTTTCTCCCCGCGCTCGTGTTGGCACCGTTTGCCGTTTGGCTTAGCCGAAAATGGAAGCAACCGCAAGTCGAAAACGGCCAGAGTGTCGGATAATGCCGTCTATGCGCTTTTCGGCTAACAGATTTTTCCTTGTTCCCGGCTTGCTGATTTCGGGGCTTGCTCTCGGATCGGTAGCCATTGCTCAGGAGGTTTTTGCGGAAATGCCGAGATACGATCGATACCAAAAGCTCGCCCGTGCGCAAACGTTCCAGCCAGGCGTGGCCTCGGTCGTTTGGGACGAAGATGGAAAGGGCGTCACCTTCACCGTTCGCGGAAAGACGAGCCGCTATGACTTCGCGACCGGTGCGATCACCGAAGTTACCGCCGCCTCCACCCCAGCAACCCGTCGCGCGGGCGGGGCAAGGCAGGCTCCGGAGCGCGGTCGGCAGTTCGACACCGCCACTTCGGCGGACGGAAAGTGGACTGCGGTTACCCGCGACCGAAACGTTTATGTAAAGGGCACCGGAGTCGCGGAGAAAGCGCTCACGACTGACGGTTCCGTCGACAAGCGCATCAAGAACGGCGTGGCCAGTTGGGTTTACGGAGAGGAACTCAATGTGCGCGAGGCGATGTGGTGGTCACCCGATAGCTCGAAGCTGGCTTACTACCGATTCGACGAAACCTCGGTTAAGGACTACTACCTGGCCCTGGCGCAAACGGAGTTTCAGTCGACGCTTGACACCGAAGCGTATCCAAAGGCCGGGACGGTGAACCCCGTTGTTCAATTGCGCATTGCGAATCCGACAACCGGGGCTTCCATCACCGTGGATACACAGTTTGGCGACGCAACGCTGGGCGAGTACGTTTACGACGTCAAGTGGTCGCCAGATGGCAAGGAGCTTTTCTTCAACCGCACGAACCGAAAGCAGAACGTCATGCAGTTCTGCGCGGCAGACCCCACGACCGGTAAGTCTCGCGTGATCATGGAAGAACGGCAGCCGCAAAGCTGGGCCGAAAACCATCCTGACGTGGATTTCCTCAAGGATCAGCAGCGGTTCATCTGGAGCAGCGAGCAGGGTGGCTTTAAGAACCTGTATTTGGCAGATCTGAAGAAGGGCCTGCTTAACCCAATTACGAAGCTTAAGCGGGACGTTCTGAACATCGTTCGGGTTGATGAAGCCAAGAACCGGGTCTTCTACACGGCGGCTGGATTGGACAATCCATACTTCATCCAACTCCACGTTGCGACCTTGGACGGCAAGACGGACAAGGTTCTGACCGATCAAAAGTTCAATCATTCGGTGAACTTGGCACCCGATGGCGAGAAGTACGTCACCGTTCGCCAAACGCCGGATTCTGCGCCAGAAACGGTCCTCGTACAGCCCGGTAAGCCAGAGGTTGTGCTCGCTAAGTCCGACCTGACCGAGTGGGAAAAGCTTGGGCTCAAGAAGACAGAGTTGTTCAAATTCAAAGCTGCCGATGGCGTGACCGATTGCTATGGCACGGTGCAGTTCCCATCCGATTTCGATCCGAGTAAGAAGTACCCGGTGGTTCTGAGTGTTTATGCCGGACCAGAATCCGGCGGTCCCCAGGTTAGTTTCCGCGCGCCAAGCCCGCTTACGGAGATGGGCTTCTTGGTGGTGAACCTTGCCGGTCGCGGCACGAATGGCCGAGGCAAGGCTTTCCGTGACGCCGTCTACGGCAAGCTTGGGGTTGTTGAGATTGACGACCAGGCGGCAGGCATCAAGGAACTCGGTAAGCGAGCTTACGTCGATCCGGCCCGTGTCGGGATCTACGGAACGTCTTACGGCGGATATGCCTCGATCATGGCGATCCTGCGGCATCCCGGCGTGTTCCGCACCGCTTGTGCCAGCAGCAGCGTGACCGATTGGCGACACTACGACACGATTTATACCGAACGATTCATGGGACTGCCAGCTGAAGGCGAGAACAAAGCGGGTTACGACGCCGGTTCCGCGTTCACCTACGCGAAGGATCTTAAAGGGAACCTGATGCTGTATATCGGGACCTCCGATAACAACGTTCACCCGGCCAACACGTTCATGTTCATCCGGTCTCTGGAGCGTGCGGGCAAGCGGTACGACATGCAGGTCGGGCCAGATCAGGGGCACACCCAAATGAACACGAATCGAATGTGGGAGTACTTTGTGAAGACCCTCATCCTCGATCCGAAGTTGAAGCCACAAGCTAAGATCGTTCCGGGCGGATTAAGGTTTAAGTTAAAGAACCAACAGGGGTAAAACTCAGGGGTGCTCGGGCTCCTAGCTTCCCTGGTGATCTACTCACCACAATTCGTCACCCCGCCTGCTCCGCAACGGCCCAGAGACATCTGGGTTTTCCGCTCCGTGCTCGATCAGCGAGCCCGGATTGTCACCCTTGCCCTAAATGACAAGCTCTGGGTGGCATACGATGCGACCAACTGCGGGCTGTATAAAGCCTGGGCAGGCGGCGTAAAGTTCGATGGGGCGGTCTACACCGCCTCCCACGGTCCACAGCCCACCAGCGAAGGAGCTCGGTACGAAAGCGGCATCGTGGATCAGCCGGTCTGGTTCATTGAGCAAAGTGGCCAAACCATGCCTGCCCCGATCAAGTATCGGGGATACCGTATGGAGGACAAGCAGTGCGTCCTCCAGTACGAAATCACTCGCCCCGGAAAGCCGGCAATTCGGATCGAAGAGACTCCGGAGTTTTACAACCGGAACGACCGTGCCGGCTTCGTGCGGCAATTTAAGGTTTACGGCCTTACCGATGACCTGAAGCTCAAGCTCAAAACTCGCGTGGAGTCGATCGCGAACAAGCGCGAATTCATTTCCCAAGGTGACTTCAAGATTCTTTCGGAGAAGGAAGTCATGGTCAATGGCCAAAAGCAGTTGGTCATTGATGGCGAGCTCATCTTTGAGCGCAACGAGGAGCAGGAGGAGCGTGCTCGAGTCGCAAACGGTGGCAAGCTTGGGCCAACGCTCAATCACCTAGTTGTTGGATTTATTCAGCCGACCACATCGGTTGAGAAGAACGACGAAATTCTGTTTGCTGGCCCTGCCAGCCTGCCCCAGGAGCCAGTCGCTGGTCGAATTCCTGGCGTCGCGGTTCGCGTTTACGATATTGGCATCGGAGTCTCTAAGGTGCCAGTGCTCGTTGCCGCCCAGACGCCGAACAAATCTTACGTTCTGCCGGTTATTGACCTCAAGAACAAGGACGACTTCGGCGGATTCGAAGAGAACTTCATCGTCCACATCAGCGGATTCCTGAACATCAAAGACAGCGGCAAGTTCAAATTCCGCCTGGGCAGCGATGATGGTTCGAACCTCTACATTCGCGACACCTTGGTCGTGAATCACGACGGCTTGCACTCGTTCGATTTCAACACCGGTGAGTTCACCCTCGATCCGGGCGAGCATCCATTCCGCATCGAGTACTTCCAGGGTGGCGCAGACGCGACCCTGAGACTCGAATGGCAGAAGCCTGGCTCATCGACGTGGGAGCTCGTGCCGGCAAACGTGTTCACGACGATCGAAGGCGAAGTCCGCGTGACTTCTCCTGGCCGCAAGAACGTGATCGTCGAAGGCAACTACAGCCGCCCCGGCGACCAGCGACCACTCGAAGGCGTTCACCCTTCCTACGATCTCGTAACGATTCGCCCGAAGGACTTCAAACCACGCGTCGGCGGAATCGCCTTCCTGCCAACCGGTGAAATGCTCGTTTGCACTTGGGACGCGGACGGCGCGGTTTACAAGCTAAGCGGCATCGAGAAGGGGGCTGAATCGGTCAAAGTCACCCAAATCGCGAAGGGTCTCGCGGAGCCACTCGGACTTGCGGTTGTGGGCAAGGACATCTACGTTCTGCAAAAACAGGAACTCACGAAGCTCATCGACAAGAATGGCGATGGCATTACGGATGAGTACTACGCGCTCGCGAACGGTTGGGGAGTTACCGACAACTTCCACGAGTTCGCGTTCGGCTTGGTTTACAAGGATGGCTACTTCTACGGAAACCTCGCGACGGCGATCAATCCGGGCGGAGCGAGCACCCAGCCACAGACCCCTGATCGTGGCAAGGTGGTCAAGATCAATGCCAAGACGGGCGACTACGAACTCGTTGCGCACGGACTGAGAACCCCGAACGGAATTGGCTTTGGCTACAAGGGCGAAATCTTCATTGCTGACAACCAGGGCGACTGGCTACCCAGTTCGAAGATTCTTCACTACAAGCCGGGCGCTTTCTTCGGATCCCGATCGGTTGATCCGATTGGCACAAAGGGCCTGAAAGAGCAGCCGCCGGTGGTTTGGCTGCCGCAGGGCGAAATCGGCAACTCGCCAAGTAACCCAACGACGATGAACGACGGTCCGTACAAGGGCCAGATGCTGCACGGCGACGTGACTCACGGGGGCGTCAAGCGCGTTTTCGTTGAGCAGGTCAACGGAGTGCTCCAAGGTGCGGTCTATCGCTTCACGCAGGGCCTCGAAGCTGGCGTCAATCGCATTGCCTGGGGTCCAGATGGAGCACTGTACATCGGCGGAATCGGCGCCGCAGGCAACTGGGGACAGGAAGGTAAGGAGCGATTTGGCCTCCAGAAGATCAAGTTCAACGGCAAGCCCACCTTCGAAATTCTCGCTACGCGAGCAAAGACGAACGGGTTTGAACTCGAGCTGACCCAGCCGCTGGCCGAGTTCAACGGCAACGACGCGGCGGACTACACCGTGCAGACCTGGCGTTATGTGCCAACGGAGCAGTACGGCGGACCGAAGGTCGACACCGAGGTTAAGCAGCCCAAGTCGATCACGGTTGCGAAAGACCGAAAGAAAGTATTCGTCGAACTCGATGGCCTAAAGGCCGGAAACGTCGTTTACTTCCGACTCGATCCGACCCTGCTTTCTAAATCTGGCGACAACCTCTGGAGCACGGAGGCTTGGTACACCCTCAACGAAATCCCACAGAACGCGACGGTTAAGCCGAATCCGGCCAAGCCGGTGGCGGGCCTGAGCGAACAGGAAAAGAAGGAAGGCTTCGAACTCCTGTTCGATGGTAAGTCGCTGACTAACTGGATTGGCTTCCGCCAGAAGGTGGTTCCGACCGGTTGGAAGGCGGTTAACGGTGAAATTCGCTACGTACCTGGGTCAGGCGGCGGCGGTGATCTCCGCACGATCGATACATTCAGTGACTTCGATTGCCGATGGGAATGGAAAGTTGGCCCGGGCGGAAACAGCGGCATGATGTACCGCTCGACCGAGGAGTACACCGCGCCCTACGTCACGGGGCCGGAGTATCAGCTGCTCGACAACTTGCGGCACAACGATGGTCGTAGCGCAATGACCAGCGCCGGGTCGGTGTACGCGATCTACCCAACCGACCGAGCTCAGGCTCGCGCCGCCGGACAGTGGAACAGCTCTCGTGTGGTTGCTCGCGGCAACAGCATCGAGCACTGGCTGAACGGAAAGAAGGTCGCGTCGTACGAGATCAATTCGGCAGACTGGAAAGATCGAGTGCTGAAGTCGAAGTTCGCGAACGCCGCGATCTACGGTCAGCGCAAGGTCGGAAACCTGGTCTTCCAAGACCACGGTGACCCGGTGGCACTTCGAAACATCAGGGTCAAGCGTCTGAAGTAAGGAGCAAACTGGATTCCGGCGTCATCTCGTCCGACGAGCTTGCGCCGGAATCCGCGCAATAATCAGGCATGCCTGAACTGCTCCACACTGCCGTTTTTGGACTGCCTCCCGCGCGGTGCGGGAAAGTCCGAGAGGTTTATGATCTGGGAGACGAGTTGCTCATTGTCGCTACAGATCGAATTAGCGCCTTCGACGCGGTGATGGCGAACGGAATTCCGGACAAGGGCTGCATCCTCACCCAGATGAGCACGTTCTGGTTCGAGAAATTCGCAGACCTGTGCCCGAACCACATCATTTCCACCGATGACGCTGAGGTTGCGAGTCGCTGCAAGAAGCCACAGCCAGAGCTTGCCGGACGATCCACGATTGCTAAGAAGGCAAAGCCTTTGCCAATCGAGTGCGTCGCCCGGGGCTACATCACGGGAAGCTTGTTTAAGGAGTACACCAAGTCCGGCGGAAACATTCACGGACTGGATTTGCCCGCTGGCTTGATCGACGCATCGCTTCTGCCGGAGCCAATTTTCACCCCCGCCACCAAGGCAGAAGAAGGGCACGACGAGAACATCTCGTTTGCCGCGGTCGTGGACCAAATTGGGCTCGAGGCTGCAGAGTTCATTCGCTCAAAGACTCTTGAAATTTATGCAAAGGCAGCGGAGCACTGCGCGAACGTCGGCATCATTTTGGCGGACACCAAGTTTGAGTTCGGCTGGACGGATGACGGAATCATCTGGATTGATGAAGCGCTGACCCCCGACTCCAGTCGGTTCTGGGACGCCGAAAAGTACGCTCCGGGCTCCAGTCCGGCCAGCTACGACAAGCAGTTCGTGCGGAACTATCTTGCCGAAAGTGGGTGGGATCAACTCCCGCCCGGTCCGGCGCTTCCTGCAGAGATTGTTAGCCAAACCCGAGCGAAGTACGTGGAAGCATTTGGCCGGATCACGGGCCGAAGTTTCGAAGCTTAATGTTCCTCGTCTACAACATCGTCCTGACGCTGCTGGCACCCATTTGGGGGCCATGGATGTGGCTGCGCGCGCGTCGGCGGCAACCGATGCCGAACTGGAAGCAGCGGTTCGGGCAGTACGACCTTCCGCGTCACGAAAACCGAATCTGGTTTCACGCCGTCTCGGTGGGTGAAGTCGTCGCGGCGAAGCCGATCCTGCAGGCGATCCGTCGCAAGTTACCGGAATATGACTTGGTGCTGAGCGTCACGACGAGCAGTGGGTTCGAAACCGCCCAGCCGCTGGCGGGTGACGTCGTAAACCACGTGATTTACTTCCCTATTGACGTTGCGCGCTTCCAGCTTGGCGCGATTCAAACCGTACGCCCGAAGGTCGCCGTGCTCATGGAGACCGAGCTTTGGTTCAACTTCCTTTGGGCGGCGGACGTGTTTGATGTGCCGGTAGTTCTAGTGAATGGCCGCATTAGCGAGCGGAGCTTCCGAGGGATGAACCGCGTTGCGCCGCTGTACAAGCAGATGGCAAAGTGGCTCAAAGCCGCACTGATGCAGGCAGCGCCAGATGCGGAGCGGATGACCGCTTTCGGAGCGAAAGACGTTCGCGTCCTTGGAAACTGCAAGTTCGATCAAGCAGTGGAATCGGGAGGGAAGTCGGTTGCCGAGTGGCAAGCCGAGCTCGGGCTTTTGCCTGAGAAGCCGGTTGTCATCTTCGGTTCGATTCGGCACGAAGAGTTTGACGAATGCTTGGCAGAAGCCAAGAAGCTAACGCCGGACTACCAAGTTGTGTTCGCGCCCCGGCACATTGATCGAAAAGCGGAGCTTGACGGTGCGTACTCTAAGCACTTTTCCGGACCCATTCGGCGTCGATCTGCCGGTGAAAAGTTGAGCGAGGAGCAGATCCTGATTTTAGATTCTTACGGTGAGCTGAGCGCGCTGTACGCAGTTGCCTCGCTGGCGGTCGTTGGAGGCGGGTTTGCCGACCTTGGGGGGCAGAATATCATTCAGCCCCTCGCGCATGGCGTGCCGGTGATCCACGGGCCGAATATGCGGAATTTCCGCGACGTGGCGGCCTCGGCGAAGGGCACGACTCAAGTTGGCGCGAGCGAGATCGCGACGGCGGCAAGACAGCTGCTGGCCGACCCGGCCCGGCTTCGGGCCATCGGAGAGGAAGCACGTGCTTTTGTCGCCGAAAACACCGGCGCGAGCGAGCGCTATGCGGAAGCGATTGTAGAAGTCGCGCAATCGGTGAAAGGTAAGGTGAAAAAATGACCGCAACCGTTGGCATCATCATGGGCAGCAAGAGCGACCTTGAGACCATGAAACCGGCGGCAGAAATTCTGGCCGAGTTTGGCGTCAGCTACGAAATCCAAGTCGTCAGCGCCCACCGAACCCCGCTTAAGATGGTGGAATACGCGCAAAGTGCGAGTGGCCGAGGGCTGAAGGTCATCATTGCGGGCGCAGGCGGCGCGGCTCACCTGCCCGGAATGGTTGCCAGCCTGACGACGCTCCCGGTCATTGGCGTGCCGGTCGCACTGAAGCACCTTGGTGGGGAAGACTCGCTCTTGAGCATCGTCCAAATGCCAGCCGGAATCCCGGTCGCGACGGTAGCAATCGGCAACGCCAAGAACGCCGGGCTGCTCGCCGTTCGGATTTTGGCGGTAGGAAACGAACGCCTAGAGCAGAAGCTCGGAGCGTTCGCGAAGCAGCAGGAAGAACTGGTCGCGCAGATGAATCGCGATCTTATCGATATGCTTTGAGGAACGCCGCCAGCTTTGCTGGCTGATCGGTGCCGATGACGTCAACGTCGAAGTCTCTCAGCGTCTTCCAAGCGACCGGCGTATCTGGAGTGGCCCAAAATCGTAGTTTCTGACCCTGCCGATGGGCTCGGTTGACGGCGAGTTGTAGCTTGAAACGATCCCTGTTGTTGACCGCACCGGTGCCGCGCCATTCGAAGTTTTCGTACCAGCTGTCGCTGATCAGCGGCATCAGCTCCGCGTCGATTTTTTCCAGGTCGGAAAGGCGTCCATCGATGAATGCGTACCGGACGTCCTCCTTTTTGACGATATCAATCGGCCGATCTCCGCTGAGAATGATTCGGATCGCCGAAGGCACAACTCCGCCCGGAATGCTGTAGCCGGTGAAGTACTGCTGATTCGGTTTGACGAGTTGCTTCAGCAGTGCGTACGCTTCGGGGCCCTTCTCTTTGATGTCCACGAGCAGCCATAGCTCTTCGCGTGGGCCGTAGATCCAGCCACCGTTCTCTTTTGCCCGCGTTACCAGCGGGTTCAAGTACATCGATTCGATGGTGTTTCCGGGCTTGAGGTCCTTCTTGTCGTGACCTACAAGAAGCTTGCCATTGACCGGGAACACGTCGACTTCGATGCTCTTGAACCCGAGTGATACGGCTTCGGTCAGCGGCTTCGGGTTGACGTAGTCGTTGTGGGCATGCGCATTCGGCAGATATACCGATTGCGAGAGCCCAAGGAGAAGCGCGCTGATAATGGCCATAGGGTGACTAGCTACTTCGCAGGTAGAGCTTGTAGCTGTAATTCAGTTTAAGCGATTTACCGGGCGAAAGCGTTGGATTCCATGTTAACGTTGCGTTCGGGTTGACCGCTTTGAGCCCCTTGGCCGTTTTTGCGACTTCAGCGGTCTCGGCTTCCAAGATTTCGCCGCTGATCTGTTTTCGAATTCGAAGCTTGACTTCCTTGTTCTTGTCGTTCCGAATCTCGATGACGCCCTTGAGGGTCACCAGGTCGTAGAGCGGCTGCTCGCTGTTGAAGTACTTGATCGCGCCGCGCTGTCGGGAAAGCTCTTCTTCGGTCGCTTCGACTCGGATGTCGAGCGACTTGTTGATCTGGAGTTCGGCATCGGCGTTCGCGGGGGTGTAGTTCAGCATGCCTTGGCCGACGATGTCGCCTTTGCTGAATGCCGTCGCGATGCTGGTTGTGAGAGGCTGGCCCGAGGTGTTTCGGAACTGCAACGTGTTCCAGACATCAGCGGGACCGTCGGGCAATCCTCGGTAGGTGGAATCCGGCGACGTCGAATCGGGAAGGTCAGCCGTGAAGAGGGTCTTGTAAGGAGACTTCGCCTCGAAGAGGATGTAGTAGCCGCGGTCGCCCGTCTTGAGCGAAACCTTTGGATACTTGTAGAAGAACAGGTCTTCTTTCTGCTCGCCGCTCGCGTCGGCAGGGGCAGACATTCCCGCGCTGAAGTCGGCCATCACGGCCTCCTTTGCCATCCGATTCTGAGTCATCATTGCGGCCGGAGCCTGAGAACCACCGCCAAATCCGCCGCCAAGGAACGGACCATTCGTTGGAGATCCACTTAGGAATGGTTCTAGAACGCTGGCCCAGGGAAGGTTCGGGAAGCCGGTGATCAACCGAACGTCGATGTTTTCGAAGTCGTTGAGGTCGTTGCTGATCGTAGCTTTCGAGATGACTTTGAGTTCTTTATCATCGGTCAGTTCGATCGCGTAGCCCGGGGTCCAGGAGATTCCACGCTCTAGAGACAGCATCTGAATTTTGCCTTTGCCCGTGGTTTTGAATTGGACCACGCGGGTGGCAGATTCGTACGAGGTCGTATATACGAGTTTTCCGTCTTCTGGCGTGATCTTTTGAATGCCGGCTTTAGTCAAGACTTGTTGGCCGGTTGGCGTTTCGATCGCGATATAGTCGCCGTTAATGGCGAGCAACTTTCCTCTAACGAACGGATAACCAGCCTCTCCTTGCCGATAGTCAAGCTGTAGCACCTTGCCAACGTTTGCAGCAAGAATCTGCTCAAGACTTCCAAGATTGGTGGTCTCTGGCTTTTTCAGGGTCGTGGCCGTAACCGCCTTTAATTGCGCGCCTCCGACCGTGCTGAACCACAAGGTGCCGATGGAACTTTGCGGAATGTAGCTCAGGTTAGTGGTGCCAGATTCATCAATCTCGAACTGCCTGGTGACGACGGCGTAGCCGTTCTTGAACATCGCGACGTCCACGATCTTTGCTTCATTTACGACGCTTCGCTTTGCAAACTCGGGCTTGGCAAACTCGAATTGGCTCAAGGCTCCAATTAGGCTATGGTTCTCAAGCGGGGTGGGAGCCAAAAAGGCGGAAATACATGCAATCGCGAGATTCATAAGGCGTTCCTGACGGGAGTCCAAACGACTCAAACCGATCAAAGTTTCAAATCCCGGAGAATTCCCTGAGGAAAATTGGGATGATTCCGATAATATCCTTAGCTTTATCAGAAAAAGTATGTTAAGGTAACGCTAAAGGTTGAGAAGGGAGTCTCTATGACAATTGCTGAAAGGAATCGGCGAATTCGGAAAGATGCCTCACAGAAAGCCATCGAGGGCTTTTTCGTGTGGTTCATCATCGTGGGAACGTGGCACGTCGCGGCGGCGATGTGGTTCTTCCGAGACCTGCTCTCGGCGTTCATGGTGCTCATCATCGGCACCGGCCTAGTCGGCCTGCTCCGCACCTTGGACCGGGTCAAGCAGTTTCTGCTGAGCTAAGGTTTTCGCGGTCCCGCAAGATGAAGCGCACTTTCTGAGCTGCGCTCAGAATCCAGCCAGGGCGCGAATACGCTCGAGTACGAGGATCTCACGCCCTGCATCTACGTAGTCGCGAAGGGCTTCCTCAAGGTAGTCGTACTTCAGAATCGCTTCGAACTCTGTTTGCAGAAAGGCGTGGAGTCGTTCGTTCGCTTGCCTTACTTCGTCCACCACCGTCGGTCGGCCGTCAATGACGCGGACCATGTCGCTGAAGTCTCGACTGAGGAAGATATCGTCGTGATGCTCTCGCGATGGTGAGCGGAAGGCCGTCATCTTCGTTCCCAAGAAGCACACGGGTTCAACCACTTTGATCGAAATTCCATTCTCAAGCTTATACGGCCATGCCGTATTGATCGCGAGGGGATACCAGGGATTCAGCTCTTCCGTGGACTGCGGGTTAACCGGGATCACGTCGATGACGGTGATCCCATGAAGGTAGCGGCAAATTGGGCCGTCCATGTCGTTCCTAAAGCCAAGCGCTAAGAGGCGGCGGTCGAGGGCGTGCAAATCTAGCATGCTTGTGCCCATCTCGATTGCTACATCAACGTCTTTGGTTACGCGGGGTGGCAGGCCACCTTTGTCGGTCACAAGCAACCCGACGACCGCGCCACCAAGAAAAACCACCTCTTCGACAAGTTCCCCGAGTTGCTTGGCGGCAAGATTGATCAATTCAATCGGAGGAAAGTTTCGCAATTCAGTCTGCTCCCGGGGCCGTAAAGATGCGGTGAAGCTCTTTCCCAGCAAGGTCCCGCTCTCGGTTGTCGCCCAACCGGAGGGCATCTACAAGGGCCAGGACCGCGTAGAAATCCGGGTCGCGCACCGCAACTTTAGGAGCACTCGGATGCAGTGGTTCGATCGAGAATCCGCGCGTCTCGCCCAACGGATTGGGCCAAACGGGGGGTAGCGGATCCGACGATGCAATTTCCGCGTCCAATGGTGGGGCCGCCCAGGCCGTAAGGGTTCCCCTCGATTCTCCGCCCCTCTCGGGAGCCAGGAAGTACCTAGATCCATGCACTAGAGCTTCTTCAAGGCTTCGCAGGTTCATCTTCTTACTCGCGGGATGGTAGAGCTTTGCGATCGCGGCCCGCTTGAGTGCACGGTTCACGGTAGAAGGACTCACACCGATTTCTGCGGCCAAGACGCCCTGCGTCCAGTCGCTACGCCCCTTGAGGGATGCGATTTTGAGGAGCACGTACATATCCGTGGAATCGATCACACCTTTATTATAGACTATTCGCTATTCGCGATTCGCGAATAGCGAATAAATCTATTGAGGGTTGTGTGTCTGGACCCAGAGCGCAACGTCTCAGTCATACCGGAGATACATGCCTGCGGCCAGACTGCCAGTCAAGTGAAGTCTCCTTTTCACCAGACATGCTAGGACACCCATAATAGATTCATGCCGAAGCAAGAACTCACGCTGAGAGTCCCCGCGAGTTGCCGACCTCGCAGCGAAGATCAGAAGCAGCGCGCTTTCAGCGAAAGCGTAGAGGAGTACGTCGAAGGCATCTTCCGGCTCCAGAAAGAGGTCGATTCGGTTTCGACAGGCGAAATTGCGACGTACATGCAGGTGAGCGCTGGCAGTGCTTCGACCATGGTCAAGAAACTTGCCGAGATGGGATTGGCCGAGCATTCGCCTTATCAAGGCATTCGGCTCACCGAGTTTGGCGAGAAGGTCGCGAAGCAGCTCACCCGGGCGCATCGGATTCTGGAACGATTCTTAGTCGACGAGCTCGACCTTCCGTGGGACGACGTCCATGAGCTCGCTTGCAAGCTTGAGCACTATTTGTCCGAGGACGTGATCGACAAAATGGACACCAAGCTTGGGCACCCAACGACCTGTCCACACGGCAACCCGGTTGACCCAGACGCTCCCGATCCTAGTTTTCGCTTGCAAGAAGCCCCGGTCGGAAAGCTCAAGGTATTCCGAATCTCGGACGAGCGGGTGGAGTTCCTTCGACGCCTGGATGATCTCGGCCTTCGCCCTGGAGCAGAGTTTGAGGCAACGGGCAGCACCCCGGTTGATAAGCTGATCCACCTTAAGGTTGGCGACCAAACGCACACGGTCGGAAACGAAATTGCTCGTCACCTTTGGGTCGTCCTAGCGTAGAATAAGGTTATGGTAGACGATGTTCTACCCATAGAGAAGCAGTCGCGCCCCCTGAGCACGCTGTTCTTGGACCTCAATTCCTACTTTGCGAGCGTTGAGCAACAAGAGCGGCCAGAGCTTCGTGGCAAACCGGTTGCCGTCGTTCCCGTGGACGCGGACACAAGCTTTGTAATTGCCGCGAGTTATGAGGCCAAGCGGTTCGGGGTGAAGTGCGGAACCATGATTCGCGACGCTAAGCGCATGTGCCCGGGAATCGCGATTGTCAAGGCGAGACCGGCCGTGTACGTGGGCTACCACCATCGGGTCCTGGAAGTTGTAGAGAACGTGCTGCCGGTGGACCAAGTCTGCAGCATCGACGAGATGCGGTTTCGGCTCATCGGGGCCGAGCGCGATCCTGTGCACGCTCAAGAACTTGCGTTGAGCCTAAAGCGGAAGTTGCGCGAGGATATTGGGCCCGAGATCCGGGCCAGCATCGGTATCGCAACCAATCCATTCCTCGCGAAAATCGCGACGGAGCTTCAGAAACCGGATGGGCTCGTTGTTCTCCAAAAAGAGGATTTGCCGGACCGTTTGTACGGGCTCAAACTGACCGATTTCACGGGCATCAACAAACGCATGGCGGCACGCCTGAATGCGGCGGGAATCTTTACTTCCCAGCAAATGCTGTCGACTAGTCGGGCGGATCTGCGGCAAGCGTTTGGATCGATTATTGGCGAGCGCTGGTGGTACCTGTTGCGCGGCTACGAACTGCCGGAGGAGGAAGTGGATCGAAAGACGCTTTCGCATAGTCACGTCCTGGCGCCAAAACTACGCACCGAGCAAGGTTGTCGCGAGGTGCTCATGCGTCTGATTCAAAAGGCTTCGGCACGGTTACGATCTCAGAACCTTTGCACCACCGCCATGTCGGTCCGGGTCAGCGGGTTCGAAAAGACGTGGGAAGCCAAGGTAAAGCTGCCTCCAACTCAAGACACGATCACCATGAACGACAACTTTCTCCGTGTTTGGGAAAGTCGGGATTTTGTGAAGCCCAGAAGCGTGTCGGTCTGCTTCTACGAACTCCATGAACCGGGCCAAGTCACGCCTAGCCTATTTGAGGATGTTCAGGAGCGAGCCGAGCTGATGAAGGCCATGGACGGAGTGAATCAGAAATTTGGAAAGAACACCGTTTTCTTGGCCGGAATGGAGAAGGCTAAGGACTCGGCAGACGAGAAGATTGCGTTCCAAAAGACTTGGCTGTTCCAAGAAGGGAAGGGCGATAACGAATGGGTCAATACATTTCGCGGATTACGCGACTGAAAACGTTATCATGAATATGTGATCGTCCTTGGGCTCTGCCTGCTTGTCACCCATCCATTATTCGGTCGCCCGATACTCGTCGGCGCGCATCGAGGCGGGGTGTTTGAGGCGCCAGAGAATACGATTCCTGCTTTCCGGCTTTGCGCCAAAAAATGGCCCGACATGCTGGTGCAAGTCGACGCCCGCATGACGGTGGATGGCGAAGTCATTCTGTTTCACGACGACACCCTCAACCGCACGACGGACGCCGCCGGAACGGTTGCTCGGATGAAGGCACCTGAGCTGTTTCAACTTGATGCGGGACACCAGTTCACAACGGATCTCGGAAAGACTTTCCCCTTCCGCGGAAAGGGGGTGCGAGTTCCTACCCTTCGCGAGGCGCTGCTCTCGATGCCGAAACAGCGGTGGATGATTGAACTCAAGGACGGCTGCGATCCCGACCGCGTGATTGGCACTATTCGTGAAACCAAGGCGACGGAGCGGACGCTGATCTCGAGTTTTGTGCCAAGCACGATGTTGCGCGTCCGCGAGCTTGCGCCGGAAGTTGCGCGATGTTTTGATTTCGGATCGATCCTGCGGCTTCTCACCGCCCTGCGGGGAGATGACTGGGAAGACTACAAACCGACGGATCAAGTTCTTTCCTTGGTGACGGAGCAGATCACGCAGTATCGGCTCACACCCGAGGAACTTCAGACCATTCGGAAGAAAGGAATCTACGTTCAGATTGGAGTCTTAAACACCTCGCCCGACATTCGCCGCTGGCTAGATGCCGGGGTGGATAGTATTCTCTCTGATCGTCCCTCGCTCCTTGCGGAAGAGGTAACTCGGATGCAGCAAGGTCGTCAGGGAATTGGCGTAGGTAAAGAAGATGATGGTGGCAGCAACGATCGCAATGCTGGGGCTAACCCAGCAGTTTCCAACGCACTCGAAAGCGGAACTCACGCTTGCAAGTCCAACCGTCATTCCTGGCGCAACCGTTGAGGCAAACCTGCGCGTTTCGCTCGATTCGGGCTGGCACAGCTACTGGGTGAACCCGGGCGAGAACGGTAGTCCACCGGAGTTTAATTTCACTCTCCCGACGGGTTGGAAGATTCTGCGAACTCGTTATGAGTTGCCAGAAATGGTGATCGCGGGCGAAATGGTGAGCTACGGGTACGAGGACCACTTCAACGTTCGGTACACGCTCCAAGCCCCGAAGCAAGTCGGCAAGGGGCAAATCACCGGCAAGCTGGAATTCCTGGTTTGCCAAGAGACGTGCATCCCGCAATCGCTCACCGTCGCGGTGCCAGTGACGGTCGGCGCAGAGTCTGCGCCGAAGAAAGCGCTTCCGGAAGCCTCGTTCCCGGAGTGGGATCCCGCGGTTAAGGCAGAAGCGCGAGTCTCGGGCAGTGATTTAGAACTTCGCATTACCGGACTGAAGACAGACGGCTTGGATCTGCCCGGAATCCAGCTGTTTTCGGAGTCGCCCAACATCGTCAACTACGCCAGCCGTACCGATGTGCGGACTTCCAACGGTGCGTTGATCGTGAGGATCCCTAAAAGCCCGTATTGGGACGCGAAGACCAAGTCTTTTCGGGCCCTGATCGTTGCGCCAGAAAATCAATATTGGTCGGCAAAAGTGCGCGGCCTGGTACTGAACGTTCCGGTTCGTTCGTAGTCAGTACTAGAGACGAGTATCCAGCATGCTAATCACCAGTCTTTTCGCCCTCGCCGTTGCAATGCCGACCGTCGCCGCCGAGCCGCCGAAGATCGGAGAGATGGCACCTGAGTTCAGCCTAGTTGACACCAACGGCAAGTCTCACAACATCTCCGACTTCCGCGGCAAGATCGTCGTGCTTGAATGGACAAACGACGGCTGCCCGTACGTGATGAAGCACTACGGAACCGGCAACATGCAGAAGGTTCAGAAGACGGCAACCGATCAAGGCGTGGTTTGGCTTTCGATCGTGTCTTCGGCGAAGGGCAAACAGGGCTACGTGGACGGCCCGCAAGGAAACGCGCTGATGAAGGAGAAGGGATTCAAGTCAACGGCGCTTCTGTTGGACGCTGATGGCAAGGTTGGCAAGCTCTATCAGGCCAAAACTACCCCGCACATGTTTGTGCTCGATGCTTCGGGCAAGGTGGCCTACATGGGCGCCATCGATGACAAGGCGACCCCGTTCCCTGAATCGGTCAAGGGCGCAAGAAACTACGTGCTCGAAGCGATCACCGCATTGAAAGCGGGCAAGGCACCCGCCATTTCTGCAACCCAGCCATACGGCTGCGGCGTGAAGTACGGCAAGTAATCACGTAGTAGGACCCAATGACGGTTGGGCTCGTACTGGGTGACATGTTGTTCGATCGCCTCCCCGGCTTGGATGCCGTGGAGGCGATTTTCATGTCCGAAGATCTCGGCTTGGCGACGCGCGTTCGGCATCACCAACAGAAGATCGTGCTGTTCTTCAGCGCGATGCGTCACTTTCGCGACGCCCTGCGGGCCACGGGCAGGGAAGTCAGATATTTCGAACTGCAGGACGACTCTCAATCGCTCCTCGACCGGCTGAAGACTCTCGGGCCGAGAAAGGTCATCACCTATGAGATCGCGGACCAGTTCTTTCGGGATGCGCTGATTGCCTGGGGAGAAGAGAATGGGGTTTCCGTCGAGTTTGTCCCCAGCTCGATGTTTCTGACCGCTACCTCCGATTGGCTGGCGTACCGTAAGCGGGCGAAGCGGCTGCTCATGCGCGATTTTTACTTGCAGCAACGAAAGCGGCTTGGAATTTTGCTGGAGCCAGATGGCTCACCGGTTGGCGGGAAGTGGAGCTTTGATGAGGACAATCGCCGGGCCTTGCCAAAGTCGGTACTTCCGCCCGCCGTTTGGCGTCCGATGCCCGATGCGATCACGCAGGAAGTCATTGACCTTGTTAGGGGCGAATTTGCTGCGCATCCGGGTGATGCCGCCGAATTTGGCTATCCCGTGACGCATACAGAAGCGGCGAGCTGGCTGGATGCGTTCTTGATCGAGCGCCTCAGCCGATTTGGGGACTATGAGGATGCTCTCTCGCTGCGATCGGACTTCGTTTTTCACGGCGTTCTTACTCCGATGCTGAACATCGGCCTGCTTACGCCTGCACAAATCGTGGACCGCACGCTGGCGTTCCATGCCGAGACCCCGGTTCCGCTGAACTCTCTCGAGGGATTTCTTCGCCAGATCATCGGCTGGCGCGAGTTCATTCGCGGCATGGCGGACGAATACCCGCCCATTGGTTCGGGCAGGATGAACGGCTTGGGACACACCCGAAAGCTGGGTGAGGAGTGGTGGACCGGAGCGACCGGGCTTTTGCCGCTTGATCACGCGATCGGTAAAGCGAATCGGTACGGCTGGTGCCACCACATCGAGCGGCTAATGGTCATGGGTTCCGCCATGCTGATGTGCGAAGTCGAGCCCTCAGAGAGCTACCGTTGGTTCATGGAAATGTTCATCGACAGCGCGGAATGGGTGATGGGCCCGAATGTGCTCGGGATGTCGCAGTTTGCAGACGGCGGGCTATTCGCGACCAAACCCTACTTGAGCGGAAGCAGCTATCTGCGAAAAATGGGTGACTACCCGGCGGGCGATTGGTGCGATACGTGGGATGGTCTGTACTGGCGCTTCGTGGATCGACATCGCGACCTGTTTGCGGCGAACCCCCGAATGTCCGTAATGGTCGGAAGCCTCGACAAGCTCGAGCCGGTCCGGAGGGACCGAATTTTCTCGAGTGCCGAGGCCTTTATTGAGCGCGTAACTAAGCCTTACTGAGCCGGGGCTTGGATCGTGATGACATCCGCTCCGAACGCACGGATCTGCGAGGAAGGGATGCTCGACTTTTGGGCACCGAGACCAAACACGCCGCCCGCTTTGAGTTCGATGGTGTTGAGGGCACCCGTGGTCAGGTCAAAGTCGATATCGGCGACTTGGCCCAATTTCGTGCCTTCGGAGTTCATCACTTCCATCTTGGAAATGTCAGCTACCAGCAGGCTACCGTTGAGCTGGTTGGCAGGCTCGACTGCGCCGTTGCTTTCCACAATGATCGCATCTGGGCCAACCTTGCCCAAACGACCGAACGGGAGGAAGGAATCGGCACCGCCCGTCTCCAAAACAAAGCCTTCGATCTGCCGGTCACCGGGATGAAGGACGAGATCTTTCACCGCACCCAGTTTTTCACCTTCAGACAGAGAAATTACAGCGCGCCCGCGAAGCTCGGATAAGGTAGCCATATCTCAGTGTAGGCGCGAAGGAGGCGATTTTGCCCGTTTTTTGCGGTGATATTCACTCGTTCGCCGAAGATCGCAGTGCATCGCCTAAAAGCCAGCCGATCAAAAATCCGAGACCGCCCGGCGCGGAGAGAACAAATGTTCCCACCCCAAAGCTAAACGAGCCGTTGATTGCCCCGGCTAGCCCGAATAGTAGCGCGAGGACGAGAAGCCCGGGAAGTATCAAGTGCAAAACGACGATCCGAACTTCTTGGAAGAATGCAATGAGCGAGTACACGAGCGCGCCGGCCCACACATTCAGGACGGTAACTCCCATGAGCAGGGCCGCGACGCCGAAGCTTCCGGTAGCCGATTTGAGTACCGACTCGGATCGCTCAATCCAGCGACCGCAACTCATGCCGATTCCCAGGCTCGCGGCGGCGGCAAAGTACAGAATCGTCCACACCAACTGAACCGAATCGCTGTGGACGAAGAAATTGCTGATCGCGATCAGAATCGCCATCGTGGCTCCCCCGGCGAGAGCCTTGCGGCTCGGTGCAAACGTACCGAGGAACTCCCCGCTTCGGCCTGAAACCATCATCGAGCCGTTTAGGAGTTCCTCGTACCGACGCTGGTAGACCGGGTTCCCCGGTTCAAATTGGGCCGCATAGGCATACCGCTTGGCGGCTTCGTTCAGGTCTCCTCGGGCGCGCGCAATGTCACCCAACACGGCGTGGGCCATGGGTTGCCGGATGGACGACTGAAGCAATTCGATTGCGAGCCGCTCCGCCATCGCGGTCTGGCCCCGAGCGAACGCGACCGACAGTCGGTTCTGGAGATCGGCGAGATCCGACTTCGAGCGCTGGACGATGATTTCCTCTCTCGCGTCGGCACGGGCGGCCGCTTGCTCAATAAAGGCGATCTCCTCTCGCTTGCGCTCGTCCTGCTTCGCCAGTAGTTGGTTGTATTCCCGCCTTGCGTTGGGATCGTTAAGAACCGTGTAGGCATCCGTAGCCGCGAGAAAGATGCGTTTCGACTCGGCAGAGCCGGACTTATCCGGGTGGTGATTCAGCACAATCCGGCGGTATGCGGATTTGATTTCGTCACCGGAGGCGGTGCGGTCTATGCCTAGGGTTTCGTAATGATCAGCCAATCCACCGCTCCTCCCGAACAATTTAGTATTGTTCCCTTTCGGAGCGAGTTATTGCTACGATTACGGCAATACTCTATATTGAATTTTAAGAGAATTTAGCCGACATCAGTTTGCCGCACGTTGGAGCCCGCTGAAGTAGCCGGTATAGAAGTTGATGACGATGTATCCGATGTAGATCGCGACACAAAGGCCGAGCAGAACGCCAACCAGGTAAGCCAATTGCGTTGACTTCGTCGTCGCCTCTTGCTCGTAGAACTCGCTCATTTTGTTGAGCATGTGATCCAGATTTCCGGTCGTTTCTCCGGTTGCAATCATGTCGAGCACGATGGGGGAGAAGGCACGGGTGTCTTTCAGGGTCTCCGTGATCCCGGCTCCAGATTCAAGTCGATCGACCGCGGGGTACATCAGGGATCGGAGATACTCGTTGCCGCACGCATCTGCGGAAATCTTCATCGCGGACGAAAGCGGAACGCCGCTCTTGGTCATGGCACCAAATGCCCGGCCGAACCGTGCCATCGCGAGTTCCTGCATGGTTTGTCCGAAGACCGGCAACTTGGTGGTGAATTGATCCCACTGATAGCGAATCCGAGGGTTCGCTAAGCCGACCTTTCGGAACAAAACGATGATGATGATCAAAGGCCCCAGCCAGATCCAAGTGGATGGTGTGGTCAGTGGCGAGCTGAGCTGTCCGGCGCTTGCATTCACGCTGGCAATAATCGCGTTCGCGGCGAGCACGATGATAATCGAAGCCCAAACCTGCAACTTTGGATAGAAAGTCAGTCGCTTGTACAGGTTGCGGATCTCGAGCTCGCGTTCGAGATAATCAGCAATATCGCTCATCGCCTGATCGAGAAAGCCGCCTTTCTCGCCTGCGCGAAGCATGCTGATGATCACGCCGTTGAAAACCTCTGGATACCGTTGCAGGCCGAACGAGATTGGGCGACCAGCTTCGATGTGTCCCGAAACTTCGCGAAGAATCCCTTGGAGCTTTGGATTCTTCGACTGATTGGCGAGCGTGTTAAACGCCTGCACCATCGGCACCCCGGCGTGCAACATCGTGCCGCCTTGCCGGAAGAAGAAGACGAGATTTTTGAGCGGCACCTGGCCGACAAGCGGTCCCCAAACGCTGGTGGCAGCATACGACCGTTCGCTAAAAGCGTCCTTTTCGGCGATCGTGCTTGATGTCGGAACTTCGAACGGGCCCTCCGCTCGGACTTCTGCTGGAGCAGCTGTCAGCACCGGTTCCGCAGCAAGCGGGTCCGCGGGGAAGCCGCTGGCCGTCGCGACCCCAATCTGGGTGACGTTCAAACCCTTGTCGGCGAGATCCTTAAGCACCTGCTCCAAAGTCGCACCGAATTGCAATCCACGCGTGGATTCCCCGGTGGACTTTGTGGCTTGATACTCAAAGGTAGGCATAGGCTTCTTTTATGACGGTTCTAAACCGGACAGTACTTCCTTGGGCAGATCGACATACCAAGCTTTGGCTAGGATCATGGCAATGAGCAGACCGGTAATGATAAGCACCGCCCAACCCATAAGTCCGAGCCTGAACTTCGCATAGGTTTCTTTCGCAATGTAATCCGCTGAGCTCATCTGGGTCAAATGGTCTAGGCCACCTGGTAAATCGCCGGTGTACTCGGCGGTCACCATCGTCGCGCCGAACTCTTCGGGAAAGTTTCGGTGGCGAGCAAAGATATCAGAGAGGCGATCGCGCTCGGTCATTCCCCTTGCGGCTTCTTCCAGATTGGCCGTCAGTTCGCGGTTAGGCACAGAATCGGTTGCAAGAAGATAGGCAGTGCCGTGCGGCAGGCCGGCTCGGCTCAAACGGGAAAGCACCCATGACAGTCGCGCATAGCCTTCGTTTCGAGCTCGCGGTCCGAGAATGGGAAGCTTTAACCCGAGCCGATGCCGCAACGGTGTTGCCTTTCGCGACATGAAGATCTCTTTCGCCAAATACAGTAGCAAGCAGATGGAGAGAATGATCGGTCCGTCTGGCCACAGGAATCGGCTCCACATGATCTGGCGATTCGCCGCATAGTAGTCCTGACCTACGCCGCCCGTTTTGTCCGCATATCGCCACATATCAAACAGCGAGTTCATTGCGTACTGCATGAAGGTGAGGCCAAGAACCGCATTTACGACGAGGACATAAACCCATCGGAACCAGCGCTGGAAGTGATGCGCCGCGATGTTTTGTCGGGCGATCTCATCAAATGCTTCGGGCAAGAAGCCGCCCATTTCTCCGGCGCGAGTTGTGCCCACGACATCGGGTGGAAACAAGTCCGGGTACCGCGCCATGGCATCGGCGATGCTTCCGCCTTCCGTAACCCGGGCAGCGATTTCTCGTAACGCTTCTGGAAACGGTTCTTGAGTTCTGGCAGAGATATCCGATATCGCGGCACTCGGCGCGATTCCAGACCGAATTGCGGCGGCGAGCTGCGTAAAAAGGAAGTATCGCGTCTTATTCGATCCGATTTTGGTTCGGATGGTCGTTGGCGCGGCCGGTATTGCAGCCTGTGGTTGACGTACCGCAATCGGGGTGATGACAGCCGGCGACGTACTTGGGGCGGATGCAAGCGAGGTTGGGGCAGGTGCTGTCGCGCGCTTCACCGTTGGGCCAACCCCGATCGCCGACTTGCCCACAAAGCTCACCCTTTGGAAGCCCTGCCTTTGCAAAGCATCTTGGGCCGAAGCCTGGCTATCGGCCTGAATGCTGCCTTTCACGGACTTGCCTTGGTTATTCGTGGCTTGGTAGGAGTAGAACGGCATCGCGCACTTCTAAGACGGATTCTGCTTGATCTTCTGTCCGCTCCAGTAGCTCCGGAATGGAAAATCCTGCAAATTGCCAGTGTGGAGCTACGTCGTAGATCGGCACAAGGACGAAGCGACGCTCCGACACCCTTGGATGCGGCAGGACCAATTGCTCAGTCTCCATGGCCACCCCTCGCATGTCGATCAAGTCCAGGTCGATTTCCCTCGGCCCGAACCGCAGGCCGGGCTTTCGTCCGAGGTCGCGCTCGGTCTGCTTTAACAGCGCAAGCAGGGCAATCGGATCGAGGTCCGACTCGCCCCGGGCGGCGGCGTTGAGAAAAGTCGGCTGGTCCGCAACGTACATGGGCGACGTGCCATAGATTCGGCTGACGTCATGCCACCGGATCGGGCCGGAGAGAGCGTTGATCGCGGTCTGAATTTGCCCAAGCCGGTCGCCGAGATTGCTTCCGAAGGCAATGAGAACTTCCGACACGTGGCAAGTCTGGCACGTCCCGAAATGCCGCAGCTTCAAAAAGCTATATTGCACTTAGGGTGAACAGCCGCAAATTCATGGGGCCAGGGTGCGTGATTGCGACATTGATATTCGATGTCGCGGGAATCGGTGTGTTGTACTTGATGAAATTTGTCTTCGACCGCGAGCGTGAGGGCGGAGTCTACGGCGAGTTGCAGTGGCTAGAAGCGGGCGTCGATAACGTGATCACCTGGACGATTTGGATTCTAGTGGCGACCGTTGTCGTGAAGTTGGTCGCCCTGCCATGGATCACGGCCCGGGCGAAAAAGAATGCGACGGAGCCTCCGCCACTGCCCGCAAACTGGTCTCCCAAACCGCGCGAGCGCGATCAGTAATTGCCCCGTCGTTCGGCTTGGGTATCATCTACGGGTTCGGCGGGTATAGCTCAGGGGTTAGAGCGCCTGACTGTGGCTCAGGAGGCCGTGGGTTCGAGACCCATTATCCGCCCCAAGAAAACGCTCCTTACGTTTCTGTTCAACCCCCAGAAACAAAATTCCAGAGGAGCGCAACGTTTCGAGCGTGGTCCGTCTCAGCATCAGGTGTTTCCACCGTCATAGGAACACCAGTGAATCTCGGATCATTCACCAAGCACCGAAATGCGGTCGGTCCGATCTCTCCCTCGCCCAAATGATCGTGTCGATCAACCCGGGTTCCGAGCGCTTTCTTGCTGTCGTTGACGTGGATGGCCTTGATATGGCTCGTGCCGACGACTCTTTCGAACTCGTCAAACGTCGCGCCGTAGGTTTCCTCGGTGCGGATGTCGTATCCCGCGGCGAAGATGTGGCAAGTATCGAGGCACACGCCAACCCGGGCGGAATCAATCTGCTCCAGCATGCTGGCGATTTCCTCGAAGCGGTGGTTCAGCGCGCTTCCTTGCCCTGCCGTGGTCTCCATCAGCAGCATCACGTCATCTGGGGATTCGGCCAAAACCTCTTTTGCGGACTCCGCGACCGCGCGGATGCCTTCTTCGACGCCCTGGCCCATGTGGCTGCCCATGTGCGACACCACGTACCGAATTCCGTAGGTGGAGCATCGGCGCAGTTCGTCGGTCAGCCCTCGAATCGATTGGGCGCGTTTGTCCAAATCGGGCGCGCAAAGATTCACCAGGTAGCTGTCATGGCTGACGATGGAGCTGATCCCCGTTTCCACCTGTGCCGCTCGAAAGTCCTCGACCATCTCTGGCGTAATCGCCTTTGCTCGCCAGGTTTGGGGCGAACTCGTAAAAACTTGGACGGCGGTGCAGCCGATGGCTTTGCCAGCACGTACGGCGTTGCCGAGGCCCTTGCCGGTTGGCATGTGAGCGCCGATCAGATGGGACTGATTCACGCTTTCGAACGTACCAGACCCGGTCGAAAGTCACCTGAAGCTTGCCGTCTGGCGCAAGGTGCTCGCGGTGCCGGGTTACAATCAGCGCATGGGTAAGTTCTTTCCGGCTTTTAAGGCGTATGACGTTCGCGGCGTAGTTCCAACCGAACTGAATCCTGACCTTGCCTATCGAGTCGGACGCGCCTATGCCGATGCGATCCAGCCGAAGGTTGTTTGCGTGGGCTACGACATCCGGCTCAGCGGACCAGAGCTCTACGAAGCCTTTGCCCAGGGACTGAACGATGCCGGCGTGGACGTCGTGCACCTGGGAATGGTCGGAACGGAGATGGTCTACTTTGCCACCGCGTTCTACGGCTACGACGGTGGCTGTATGATCACGGCAAGCCACAACCCACCGGAATACAACGGCCTCAAGATGGTTCGCGAAGAGAGCCGCCCGATCAGCGGAGACACGGGCCTTAACGAAATTGAACAGCGCGCCTTTGAACAGAAATGGGAACGAACCGGAGAAGGAAAGCGGATCGAAAAGGATGTTTATGCCGACTTCACCCAGCACCTCCTGAACATCGTTAGCCCAAGCTCGCTCAAGCCGCTTAAGGTGCTTTGCGATGTCGGCAACGGCGCAGCCGGAGTTGCCCTAGAGCAGCTTCTGCCTCATCTCCCGCTCCAAGTTACGAAGCGCCTATTCGAGCCAGACGGCACCTTCCCGCATGGCGTACCGAATCCGATCCTGGAAGAATCCCGCGCGGATACCGAAGCCCAACTGAAATCCAGCGACCACGACTTTGGCGTGGCTTGGGACGGCGACTACGATCGCTGCTTCTTCTTTGATGAGCACGGCAACTTCATCGAGGGCTACTACATCGTTGGCCTCTTGGCCCAGTCGCTGCTCACCGACGGCACGAAGGACACGATCGTCTACGACCCACGTTTAACCTGGAACACGCTGGATATCGTCGAAAAGCTCGGCGGAAACCCGGTCATGTGCAAGTCGGGCCATGCGTTCATCAAGGAAAAGATGCGCGCGGTCGATGCCACTTACGGCGGCGAAATGAGCGCGCATCACTACTTCAAGTCCCACTGGTACTGCGATAGCGGCATGATTCCGTTCTTGCTGGTCGCCAAGCTGGTTTCCAAGACCGGTCGATCCCTCGGCGACCTCGTGACGGAGATGATTGAAAACTATCCGTGTAGCGGGGAAGTGAACAGCAAAGTGAACAGCGTCGCCGACGTTTTGGCCGAGGCCGAGGCCGTTTATGGCCCACAGGGCACGGTGGACCACACGGACGGCCTCTCGATCGACCTCGGAACGTGGCGATTCAACCTACGCGGTTCTAACACCGAGCCCGTGATTCGACTGAACGTCGAGTCTCGCGGAGATCGGGCGCTGATGGAAGAAAAAACCGCCGAATTGGTTGCGCTCATTCGGCGGTAAGCGGGCGCGGTTACTGGCAGGTCTCTAGGGCCTCACCTCCCGTCAGCAAGTTCTGCGCGATAAGCGCCTCGGGCTTGTACCACTTGGCGTGTCCGTCTAGGAAAGTCGAGTTGCTGCCTCCGCTGTGGCGCGTGGACAGGTACTTGATCGGATAGACCAAGAAGCCGTCCGGCGTTGAAGACTGGGAGAGGAAGGAGGCATCGCCGGCGCTTTCGTCGTCGAAGACCTCCTCTCCAAACAGCACAAACTGGGCCGGACTTGAGGCGGCGGTGGAGCTTTTGCCGACGGCGAAGCCAAAGGTGTTGATCGTCGTCAGGCAGCTATTGATGGCATAGGTGTTGCCGCTGTTCCGACCGTTTACATCACTCGGGCAGACAAAGACCTCGGCCGACTTGATGTACGGGTACAGCGAGCCGCGCTTTGCGTCGAATCCGTCAGCACGCTGGGTGACGGTATTCGCAGGGAATGTCCCGAAGTAAATCCAGCCCCCTGCCGCGGATGCTCCTGGTGGTCCAAAAACGGCGTTCATGAGTTGGTCGTCGTTGTCTCCAAAGTAGAGGTATGTGGCGGTTCCAAGCTGCTTGGCGTTACTGAGGCAAGTGCTCTTTTTCGCGGACTCTTTCGCTTGGGCAAACACGGGGAACAGGATTCCGGCGAGAATGGCGATGATCGCGATGACGACGAGAAGCTCGATGAGCGTAAAGGCGTTGGTCTTTTTCATGGTCTTGGTGTCGGTTCTTCTGCGGTTAGAGAGGGTTGGCGGTTAGTTCGGTCCGCCGGTTGGAGGGCCACCCATCGGAGCTTCTCCCATCGGTGGTCCACCCATCGGGCCACCGCCCATTGGGGGCATGTTGGCCATTCGCTCCTGCTGCTCCTTCTGGAATTGGGCGAACTGTTCGGTGGTCAAAATTTCCTTGAGCTTCGCTTCTTGCTTGATCCGCATTTCTTGCATTCGTGCGAACATTTGCTCCTGATTCGCACCGGAAGATGCGTCAGGCCGGGGGCCGTTTCGCATTGCGGTTTGCATTTCCTTCATCACGGCATCGACCTTTGTTTTTTGGTCTTCGCTGAGTTTGAGGCTGGCAAACATTTGGCTCGGTCCTCGGCCAGACGTAACGTTCTCTGGCACTCCGGCGGCTTTCTGTTGCGCGCGCAGCGATTCGGCGTCTCCCGTGCTTGTGCTCTGTCGAACGGCAAGGTTCACCCCTATTGCAATGAGGACTCCGGCAACAATGACGGCAATCGTGATCGATCTGTTGTTCATAAGCTGACTCCAATCTGTTTGGAACGATTAGAGTTAACGCCGTTCAGTGGTGGAAGTTGTGAAGACAATCTGCATCTTCAGATTTGCGAATTTGTCCCGATAGCTAATCATTAAGGAAATCTGAAGATGCCGATCAAAGGTCCTTCGGGCGGTTTTGCGGCGCGTATGATTGATGCATATGCGAGTGCTAGTGGTAGAGGACGACCAAGAAATTTCTGCCGCGCTGCGGACGGGGTTAGAAGACGTGGGCTACGACGTCCACATCGTTCGTGATGGCGAACGAGCCATCCGTTTGCTGAGTCGTGCGAAGTTTTCGGTCGTGCTGCTGGACCTGATGTTGCCCGGAGCCGACGGCTTTCGAGTGTGCCAATCGATGCGGGAATCTGGCGACACGACCCCGGTGTTGATGCTCACCGCGCGAGACGGGGTGAAGGATCGAGTGACGGGGCTGGACACCGGGGCAGATGATTACCTCGCGAAGCCGTTCGAGTTCGAAGAGCTTTTGGCCCGAATTCGCGCCTTGCTTCGTCGTGAGCTGGCGGCGAAATCCGCCGTGGTTCAGGTCGAAGATCTTGTGGTTGACACCGCCAAGCGGCGAGTGGAACGAGGTGGCCGGCCGATCCATCTGACGCCCCGAGAATATGACTTGCTTGTGGCGCTAGCAATGCGAAGTAGCCGGATACTTACCCGGGAGATCATTCAGCAGATTGTATGGAATGCTGATGATACGAGTTCTAATACGGTCGATGCCCACATGAGAAATCTGCGTAAAAAGATTGATCATGCCTTCCCGAAAAAGCTCATTCACACGATCTACGGGGTCGGCTATATTCTCAAAAGTGAGGCTTGATTGATCCGCGTCCGCCTGACGGTAGCAAACTCCGTCGTCCTTGGGCTCATTTTGTCTGCCCTGTGCCTAGCCATATATGTAATGTCCAGCTGGCACTTGGAGAACCAAGTTGATCGCGAGCTCGGTGCCGGAGGGGACGCATTTTCGACCGAGTGGGTGAATCTTCCGTTCCGAATTGGTATGCCGCCAGACGCGGAGAAGCGGATCGCGGCGTTCAGCGAATTCGGGGCCGATCCTAATGCCGTCCGTAACTTCTTGGTTGAGCGGGAGTTCCTGTTTCCGCGCATGAAGCTAATCGATCCGAGCGAGATGCCAATGCCTGGACGACCAGTTTGGGACGCTGAACTCTTCAACCAATCGCTCAAAGGGAAGTCTGGTTTTATCACGGCCACCGTCCCAGAACAGATCGAAGGCACTGGACCTACCGAAATTCGAATCTATTCGGTTCCGCTGCTGCGAAAGGGAAAGATCGTCGGTGCAGGTCAAATTGCGCGTCCAATGCGCAGTGTAAGAGACGAGCAGGCACGACTGAGAAGGACCCTTCTCACCTTGTTACCAACTGCCATCTTCACCTCTCTGATTGCGGGCTACTTCCTCACGCAGCACGCGCTCTCGCCAATCTCAAGTTTTGCGGCTGCGGTGGCAAAGATCGAGTCTCAGAACATGAACGAGCGCCTGCCCGTGACCGGCAATGATGAGCTCTCCACGCTCGCGATCGCGTTCAATTCCGCCTTGGACCGCATCGAGAGCAGCTTTGCCCGGCTGCAAGAGTTCACCGCCGATGCTTCGCACGAAATCAAGACACCACTGACCGCGATCCTCGCGCGGACGAGCAGCGCGTTGCGTGCGCCGCGATCGGCCGAACAGTACTTGGAGGTTGTTCAGTCTGTCGACCGATCCGCCAAGCAACTTCGCTTGATTACGGATGACCTGATGTTGCTGGCTCGGCATGACCAGAATGCGCAGTTGGGCATCACCAGCACGGTGCAGTTGAGTCAACTCGTACTCGGGCAATCGGAGTGGGAAGGGCGGATTGAACTGTCGGTCGACTCAGAACAGCCGGTCAAAGGTGATGCGATTACGCTGGGTCGATTGCTGAGGAACCTGATTGAAAACGCGCTGAACCACGGCCACTCGGATCGAAAGGTGAAAGTGCGGCTGTGGGTTGAAGCTGGCGAACAATACCTGAGCGTTCAAGATTTCGGCCCGGGCATTTCCCCTGAACATATTCACCGAGTATTTGACCGTTTTTACCGGGTGGATGCGTCTCGAACGCGCGCCTCGGGAGGGAGTGGATTGGGGCTTGCGATCGCCAAAAGTATCGCGGAATCCCATGGTGGAACTTTGGCCCTCATCAGCAACGTTGGAGAAGGAACAACGGCCACCGTTCGCATTCCAATCGCCCAAAAGTTAGGGTAAAGAAAATTCACTTTGTTAAGGCAGAGTTATCAATAACCCTTCCGTTTAGTGGCCTGCGTTGAATAAACTCCATGTTTAATCGTATTTCCGGGCGAGGAGCCCAATGACGCGTTGAACATAACCACCAGCTACTATGAAGTCCTAGGCGTCGGTCCAAGTGCCGAAGCCGAGACCCTGCGCAAAGCGTATCGCCGTCTTGCGCAAAAACATCACCCAGACGTCAGCACTGACCCGCGTGCCCATGAGAACATGGCGCGGATCAACGAGGCGTTTGAGACGCTCATTGATCCTTCGCGTCGAAACGAATATGACGCGCTCATCAGTGGGCATGGGGTTGCAACGGCGGCAGAACCCGAGCGACAACGCAAGCCAGTCAAAATTCGACTCCGCCAGCGTCTCGAGGGACACAAAACACCGGTTTACGCTGCGGCGTTCTCGCCCGACTCCGGTCAGCTTGTGACGAGCGGCTTCGATAACGAACTGATTTGGTGGGACGAAGCGGGCTACTCGGCACGCAAAGCCAAAGTCGACCAAGGCGTCATCGCCACGCTCCGAGCATTTTCTTTTGATCGCGTTGCGGGAGCAGGCTCAGCCGAGAACCAAGTGAACTTTGTCCGCCTCGACGAAGACAAGGTTGAATCTTGGAAGACGGCAATCGAAGAGTGGGTTGGCGCGGTGGCCATCTCGCCCGATGGCACGCGCGTCGCCACAGGAAGCATTTACAACACGGTCAGCGTGATTGACACCGATACTGGTGACTGCCGATTCCGAAATGCGCTGCATGACGGCAGCGTGATGGCGGTTGCTTGGAGCTGGGACGGCAAGTTGCTCGCGAGCGGCGGTGCCGATGCAAAGGTTCACCTCTTCAATGGAGAGACCGGCGAAAAGATTGGCACGCTCGTTCAGCTTCGAAGCGCGGTAACCGCGGTTGCTTTCTCGGCGAACAGCCGCTACTTGGCGGTTGCCGGAGTTGACCTCAGCATTCGCGTCTTCGACCTTTCTAAGGGCGAGCTCGTGAAAATGATGTTCGGCCATACGAAGGTTGTCGAATCGCTCGCCTTCCACCCGAATTCATGGCTCTTTGCCTCCGCGTCGCGAGACGGCACGGTAGGCATCTGGAACGCGGCCAAGGGTATCGGCAACGTGAGAATCGAAGCCAGCAGCCGACCGATCAATGTGGTCGCCTTTAGCTTCGATGGCACGCGCCTCGCGGCGGGCGGACAGGACAAGATTGTCCGGCTTTGGGAAGTCACGGCGAAAGACCCGGAATAACCCTCACCTGCCATAATTTAAGATGATGAAGGTAAGCATCATCGGCGGCGGCGGACGTGTAGGGTC
>Ga0164295_10000506_pt1 | contig 33282 bp, 28 predicted proteins | sample GEODES006metaG_FD_111798 | JGI IMG/M metagenome (GOLD analysis project Ga0164295, IMG submission 111798) | Oligotrophic lake water microbial communities from Sparkling Lake, Wisconsin, USA - GEODES006 metaG | ecosystem: Environmental > Aquatic > Freshwater > Lake | place: USA: Sparkling Lake... | reverse complement strand
TGGAAAACATCGCCATGCCGCTGCTTCTGTCTCGAGTGCCAGAAAAGGCGGCTTTTGAAAAAGCCCGCGCTTTGGCCTCTCGCGTGGGAATTGAGCATCGGCTTGGCCACATGCCCTCGCAGATTTCTGGTGGGGAAGCTCAGCGTGCCGCCCTCGCCCGAGCTGTCATTCATGAACCCGCACTGCTCATCGCCGACGAACCCACAGGTAGTTTGGATAGTACCAATGGCCAACTCGTGCTGGATCTCTTTCGCCAGCTGAATCAAGACCTCGGTATCGCTATCCTCATGGCCACCCATGATGCAGCCGTTGCCGCCTTGGCTCAGCAGACCATCAAAATGCGCGACGGTCAGCGGATCTGATTCTCTGCCTCGTATCTTTTCGTGCTGCCGCTTGCAAACAACTAGTGCCCCGCTAGGGTCTCATTGCGAAAGCGTCTCAATTGCACCCAGCCATGCACTTCCCCTCCACACTCGCTCAGTTGCCAGTCGGCAGCGCGGCCATCATTCATAGCTTACCCACGGGTAGAGCTGGGCTGACAAGACTGCGGGAGCTTGGATTAACGCCAGGTGCCAAGGTGGAGGTCATACGCCGTGCTCCCCTAGGCGAGCCGATCGAAATCATGGTCCGAGGCTCTCATTTGGCCATGCGTAATCACGAGGCAGCCCATATCCTTATCAATCAGGCATGAGCACCACGGAAAGTCCGCTGCTAGCCATTGTCGGGAACCCGAATTCTGGCAAAACAACTCTCTTTAACCTGCTAACAGGGCTGCGCCAAAAGGTGGCTAATTACCCAGGTGTCACCGTCGAAAAAAAGATCGGCGAGTGCTGGAGCCAGCATGGCAAAAAGCTCCGCCTCATCGACCTCCCAGGTGCCTACAGCTTGAATGCACGCAGCCCTGATGAGGCGGTACTACGGGACGTTTTACTCGGCCGCAGGAGCGATACGCCGAAACCGGATCGTGTCGTCATTGTGGTTGATGCGGCTAATCTGGAGCGCAATCTTTACCTTGCCAGTCAGGTTCTAGAGCTTGGCTTGCCGACAGTCATTGCTCTGAACATGGTCGATATCGCCGCTCAAAAACAGTGGCGTATCGATGTGCCCAAACTAGCCGCTGAACTTGGAGTGCCGGTCATTCCCATGCAGGCCACGACGGGTGAAGGTCTTTTAGAACTGAAGGCTGCCATGTGTCGGGAGGGTCTACCGAAACCCCACTGGAATTCTGCGCCTTTGCCGGATCAAATCCGGGCATCTCTGCATAGCATCCGCGCCGAATTGCTCCTCAGCGGTGCTGTTCATGAGAAAACCTCCCTCTTAGAGCCGCTTTACCTGCTCTCAGACCACGATCCGCTCCGTGCTGGCATCCAGGATGCGCACCTTGGTCAGATCCACCGTGGGCGCCAGGCTCTGGAGGTTGCCAATCCGGGCTGGGAAGATCAGCTCGTCAATGATCGCTACACCGCTATCGATCGGCTGTGTCAGAAAGTGCTCCTGCGCCCAGATCAGGAGGTCCCCACTTTCACCCAAAAGCTTGACCGTTGGCTGCTGCATCCATGGTTAGGTGGACTCACAGTCTTAGCGATTCTTGTTTTTCTTTTTTATCTCATCTTCAAGGTCGCTGAAGGTCCCATGGGCTGGATTGAGGCCGCTTTTGCATTGCTTGGCTCCTGGGTCATGGACATCATGCCGCCTGGGGATCTACGCGATCTCATTGTCGACGGCGCGATCAATGGTGTCTCGGGTGTGGTGATTTTCCTGCCGCAGATTTTGATCCTCTTCTTCTTCATCGGCGTCATGGAGGACACCGGCTACATGGCCCGTCTGGCTTTCATCATGGATCGCATCATGAGCATCGTCGGGCTGAATGGAAAAGCTTTTTTGCCTTTCCTTAGTTCCTACGCTTGCGCCGTGCCTGGGGTCATGGCGACACGCACCATTGACAGTCCAAAAGATCGCCTCATCACCATCCTCGTGGCCCCGCTGGCTAGCTGCTCGGCGCGGCTGCCTGTGTATCTGCTGCTCATCAGTGCCTTCATGCCAGATAGCGTTTCTATATGGATGAAAGCCAGCCTGATGGTCAGTCTGTATGCTCTAGGCACCCTCGGCGCTTTTTTCTTTGCCTGGATCTTCAATAAAGGCGTCATGCGCGGCACCAATGCACCGATGATTCTGGAAATGCCGAGTTACAAGATGCCCTCGCTCAAAGGCATCCTCCTTCTCGTCTGGCAGCGGGCAAAGGCCTTTCTCATTCGCGCTGGAACGGTCATTTTTGGTATTTCTATCCTGATTTGGGCTGCATCGACCTATCCTAAATCCGATTCGCCTGATGCCTCGGTTCGCCTAGAACAAAGCATCGCGGGTCAAGCAGGGCATCTCATTGAGCCCTTGATCAAGCCTCTCGGTTACGACTGGAAGATCGGCATCGGCCTCATCGGCAGTTTTGCTGCGCGTGAAGTTTTTGTGAATACCATGGCTGTTGTCTATGCCGTTGAGTCAGAAGATGAAGACGACATGACCCCGCTGCGTGACCATCTCCGCGCTGAAACGCGTGCGGATGGCAAACCCGTCTATTCACCGCTCGTCTGTATCAGCCTGCTGATCTTTTACGTCTTCGCCATGCAGTGCGTCAGCACCATGGCCATCGTCAAAAAAGAAACCAATTCATGGGGCTGGATGTGGTTTCAGCTCTTCTTCATGACAGGCACCGCCTATGTTCTGGCGCTAGGCATCTACCAAATCGGCACGGCTTTTGGCCATTAGATAGAGCGGTCGAAAAGGGCTTTTGCTTGCCACTCGAACGCTTCTATCTTGTTCCAGCACATCTAGTTTCAGTAGCATTCGTAACTTCTTTCTATCAACCTAATGTCTCCTTATTTCCAATCCTTTGCTGCTGCAACTGTCGTGGTCGTCACAGTAGGTGTTTTCATTTATAGAGCTCTCCGAGTCAAAAAAACTGGCTGTGGTGGGGCCTGTGGCTGTCCACAAAAACCGAAAAATGACAAGGTCGTGAAATCTCTTGGAGGGCTTTGAAATCAAGGGTTCGTGGAGCTTGTGAAAAATTTCACAAATAACTCTTGCCTCTCTCTGTCATCCGGCTAAAAACACGTCTGCCAACTTTGGCTCGCCTCTTGCTATGGAGTTATCTTTTGCTTATTATCCGACCTCGTCTGTGCTCGCTAACGTGAGCCCGCAGGCGCTTGAGTTGTTTCGTGGGAGTAGCATCCTTGAGTTCCTCACTAACTCTGTGCTCGTGGCGCTGTTGGTTCTTGGCATTGTTTTGTGGTTTTCACGCGCAGCCACAACTAACATGACGCTGATCCCTCACAAGGCACAAAATTTTTTCGAGTTCGTCATCGAGTTCTTGTATGACCGCGTGGTCGGTATCGTGGGCGAAAAGCAGGCTAAGCTCGCTTTCCCGCTTTTGGGCACTTTATTCATTTATATCCTTGTTTCCAACTGGTTTGGTCTTATTCCTGGGGTCGGGACCATTGGTGTTGGCGATGCTGTCGGGCCTTTCATGGTGGGTGAGGTTCACGAGCCACTGCTGCGTCCGCCAACAGCTGACTTGAATGCCACATTGGCAATGTCTCTTTCTGCCTTTTTAGTTTGGTTTTACCTCACTATCAAAGAGCTTGGGTTTATGGGTTTCATTGCTCATACTTTTGGTGCCAAGGGGGGCTTGAAGGGTTTAATGGGCAAGGTTGTGGCTGTAGTTTTCCTGTTTGTGGGTGTGATTGAGGTGGTCTCTATGATTCTTCGTCCGATGACTCTTTCCGTCCGTCTCTACGGTAATATTTTCGCGGGTGAAAGTGTTTTGCACACCCTTGGCGCGCTCTTGGACAATGCAGGTTTCCCTTGGAGTTTTATGGGTAGTGTCCTGATTCCATTTCCGTTCTACTTCATGGAGCTGTTGGTGGGTCTGCTGCAGGCCATTGTTTTCACGCTCCTCTGCTCCGTTTATATTCAGCTCTCGACCACCCATGACGAACATCATGAGGAGGAAGGCCACCACTAAACCCTTTGCTCACAAGACCATGCGCAACGTGTGGATGTGAGTGACACAACAAACAAAACTACATTAATATGATCTCTGAACTTATGATCCTCGGTGAAGCAGCTCAGGCTGTTGCAGGCGTGTCTGGAAACATTACTCAAGCAGTTGCTGGTGCTGCCGCCGCAATTGGCGTGGGCCTTATCGGTTCCAAGGCTGTTGAAGCCGTTGGCCGCAACCCAGGTGCTTTCGGTAACATCTTGACTCTTGGCATTATCGCCATGGCTCTCGCTGAAGGCCTTGGTATTCTTGCCTTCTTCGTCAGTAAGTAATTTAATCGGGTGGCGGGTTGTTAGTAACCCGCCGCCTCATTCGCATTTTTCTCTCCCTTTCTTTTTTACTTTTTCGTCCTCTCCTCGGTCATGGAACTATTCTCGCCTATCTCTGGAACTATTCTGCCAATGCTTGCTGCTGGTAAGGTGGACGAAATGACCCAGAAGTTTGGTTTGTCCTTTCCCAAGTTCCTGGCTCAGGTTCTTATATTCATCGCTGTTTACGCGATCCTGAAAAAGTTTGCCTTCGGACCTATTTTGGCCATGCTTGAGCAACGCCGCCAGCGCATTGCTGATGGTGAAGCTAAGCTCGATAAAATCGCTAAAGACCTTGCTGAGGCTGAACACAATGCCAAAGCTCTTCTAGATAAAGCCAATAATGACGCCACACGTCTGATCAAAGAAGCCGGTGATAGCGCCAAGACTTTGACTGAAAAGCGCCAACAGGAAGCAATTCACGAAGCTGGTCAAATTCTGGCTAAAGCCCGTGAGTCTGCCGCCTTAGAGCACGAGCAACTCATGTCCCAACTCAAGCGGGAGTTTGGTCGCATGGTGACAGAAGCTACAAGCCGCGTTACTGGTAAAGTGCTGAACTCAGATGACCAAAGTCGCATCAATCAAGAAACGAGCGCCCAAGTTTCTCTGTAATTCATTTCGCTTTTCCGACCACCCCAGCCATGAAAATCAGTAAGGAAGCCCGTCGCACATCTCGCCAGCTTTTTCGCATCTGCATTGCGGAAGGGAAGCTTGATGAGAGTCGCGTCAGAACCGTGGTCAATGGTGTCGCTACCAGCAAACCCCATGGTTATCTGGGCATCCTCGATTCCTTTTCTCGATTGGTCGCCAACGAGTTGAACAAGCAGCTAGCTATGGTTGAGAGTGCTACAGCCCTCGCGCCTGCTATTGCTTCTGATCTTCAGGCAAGCCTCTCTAAAAAGTATGGTCGTGAGTTGACTCTCCAATTTAGTGTCGTCCCAGAACTTCTCGGTGGTATCCGCGTGAAAGTCGGTAGCGACGTGTGGGATGGCTCCGTTAAAGCACGCTTAGAAGCCCTCAAGAACTCTCTTTCTTAATTTTCCGTCCTTCGCCTTTAGTCCCCAGTTTTTAAACGCCCGAATCTATGAGTAACATCCTCCAGGAAATCGAATCCCAAATCGCCGGCCTCAAGACAGCCGTCACGAAGTCCAACGTGGGCATCGTCCGTGAAATCGGCGATGGTGCCGCCAAGATCGAAGGTCTGAGCGATGTCATGCTCAACGAAATGATTGAATTTCCAGGCGGTGTTTTCGGCCTCGCCTTAAACCTTGAAGAAACTGAAGTGGGTTGCGTTCTCCTAGGTTCAGGCACTGGAATCAAAGCTGGCGACGAAGTTCGCACCACGGGTCGTCTCCTTTCTGTTCCTGTTGGGAAAAGTCTCCTCGGCCGTGTTGTTAACGCTCTTGGTCAGCCAATCGACGGCAAAGGTGACATCAAAGGTGAAGCTCAGTATCCTGTTGAAAAGCTCGCCCCGGGTATCATCGCCCGTAAATCGGTTTCGGTTCCAGTGCAGACTGGCATCATGAGCATCGACGCCATGATCCCAATCGGTCGTGGTCAGCGTGAGTTGATCATTGGTGACCGTTCCACAGGTAAAACTACCATTGCTGTGGACACCATCATTTCCCAAGCTCAGCAAAACAAGGCAGCAGAGCAGGGGAAACTTGCCGGTCACAAACCTCTCTATTGCATCTACGTTGCTATCGGTCAGAAGCAGTCGAACATTGCGCGTGTCGTCAAGACCCTTGAAGACGCAGGTGCCATGGAATACACGACCATTGTCAGTGCTTCAGCTTCTGACTCTGCGGTGAATCAATACCTCGCGCCATACTCCGGTTGCGCCATCGGCGAATGGTTCATGGACCAGGGCCAAGACGCCTTGATTGTCTTTGATGACCTTTCCAAGCAAGCTGTAGCTTATCGCCAAGTTTCTCTCATCCTGAAACGCCCATCTGGTCGTGAAGCTTATCCAGGTGACGTATTCTATCTCCACAGCCGTCTCCTTGAGCGTGCCTGCCGCGTGGGTGAAAACTACGGTGGTGGTTCCATGACCGCTCTGCCGATCATTGAAACCCAAGCCGGTGACGTATCTGCTTACATCCCAACCAACGTGATCTCCATCACTGACGGTCAGATCTTCCTTGAAACCGACTTGTTCTATCAAGGTATCCGCCCAGCTATCTCTGTGGGTCTCTCCGTTTCTCGTGTGGGTTCTGCTGCTCAAACGAAAGCCATTAAAAAGGTTTCTGGAACAACCAAACTAGATCTAGCTCAGTTCCGTGAACTTGCTGCCTTTGCGCAGTTCGGTTCGGATCTTGACGCTGGCACAAAAGCCAAGCTTGACCGTGGTGCTCGCATTGTTGAGCTCTTTAAACAGCAGCAATATCAGCCCAAGAGCCTCGCGATCATGGTTCTTTCCTTGTATGCGATGCAGAAAGGCTATTTCGATGATGTGGCAGTAGATCGCATCAAAGAGTGCCAAGCTAAATTGGAAGATTACCTAACCACTCGTAAAGCAGCGATGCTCGACAAACTGGCCAATGAGAAGACTCTCGACAATGTCGAAGAAGACATGAAAGCCGCACTCGCAGATTTCAAAGCAAGCTGGAAATAAGTTGGGTCTGAGATCTTAAATTTAAATTTGAAGTCATGGCAAGCACACGCGACATCCGCCGCCGAATTAAATCGGTCAAAAGCACGGCCCAGATCACCAAGGCCATGCAGCTCGTCGCGGCTGCAAAGATGAAGAAGGCGCAGGATCAGGCCGCCAATGGGCGTCCTTATGCTGAGTTACTTAATAAAGTGCTTGTGAGCCTGAAAGACTCTGCCGAAGAGGGAGTGCATCCTTACTTCTCACCCGGCAAAGGTGATAAAACTTTGGTGCTTGTCATAGCTTCCGATAAGGGTCTTTGCGGTGCGCTGAATACCAATCTGTTGAAGAAGCTGGTAGTGACCCAACTTGAAGGTGAAGTGGACTACGTCACCATCGGTAAAAAAGCGGTGCAGGGTGTGAACCGTCTTCGCCGCAATTTGCTGGCCGATTTCCCCATCAAAGATCCAGCCAAATTTGATCAAGTTCGTGTCGTTGGTAAATACCTCCAGGAGCAATTTCGCACAGGCCATTACAAGAAGGTGCTTGTCGTCTTCAATAACTTCATCAATACCGTCACTGTTGTGCCAACAGTGGAGCAGTTGCTCCCAGTCAATCCAGTGACGCTTGGTGGTAAACGTAACTTTGGTAACCTGGCTGAGTCACCTGAGGCTGGAGCTGCGAAGGAGTACACCTTTGAACCTGATGCTGCGACCGTTTTTGAATCAGTTCTACCGCAGTATGTGAATGACACTGTTTTTCAGATGGTGCTAGAATCTCGCGCTTCTGAACATAGCAGCCGAATGGTAGCTATGAAGAATGCTACCGACAATGCCAAGCAGATGGTTAAAGATCTTAGCCTCGAATACAACAAGCTACGTCAGGCTGCGATCACCAACGAACTCCTCGAAATCACCACCGCCAAGATGGCTCTGGAGTAATCACCCATTTTCAATTCTTAATTTCAAATCATCTCTATGAGCAACATCGGTAAAATCGTTCAAGTCATCGGTCCCGTGGTGGACGTGGATTTCTCTGCTTCAGGCAAATTGCCTGATATCTACAACGCCCTCGAAATTCACTATGAAGTCGCTGGCAAAAAAGCACGTCTTATTTGCGAAGTGCAAAGTCATATGGGTGACGGCTGGGTCCGTTCTGTGGCCATGATTTCGACTGAAGGCCTGAAACGTGGGATCGATGTCATCGACACTGGTGCACCCATCTCCGTTCCTGTCGGTGAAGCAGTTCTTGGTCGTATCTTCAACGTTACAGGCGATGCTTGCGATGACCAGCCCGATCCAGTCGTCGAAAAGCGCTACTCGATTCATCGTCCAGCTCCATCCCTCGTTGATCAAAATCCATCCGCTCAGATCCTCGAGACTGGCATCAAGGTGATCGATCTTATTTGTCCTTTCACCAAAGGTGGAAAAGTGGGCGCTTTCGGTGGTGCTGGTGTCGGCAAGACCGTCGTCATCATGGAACTCATCAATAACATCGCCAAAGGGCATGGTGGTTTTTCCGTTTTTGCCGGTGTGGGTGAGCGAACTCGTGAAGGAAATGACCTTTATTGGGAAATGATCGAGTCAGGTGTAATCGCAACTGAGAAAGACGAAAAAGGTCACGTGAAAACCGATGACAAAGGCCGTCCCGTCCTCATGCCTGGTTCCAAAGTGGCTTTGGTCTATGGCCAGATGAATGAGCCCCCAGGAGCTCGTCTTCGTGTTGCTCTTTCGGCTCTTTCGATGGCCGAGTATTTCCGTGATGAGAAAAATCAAGACGTTCTCTTCTTTGTGGATAACGTCTTCCGTTTCTCTCAAGCTGGTTCTGAAGTTTCTGCTCTCCTTGGTCGTACCCCTTCTGCTGTGGGTTACCAGCCAACTCTTGCCGCAGAAATGGGCCAGATGCAGGAGCGTATTACCTCCACAAAAAGCGGTTCCATTACTTCCTTCCAGGCCGTTTACGTGCCTGCGGATGACTTGACTGACCCAGCTCCAGCCAACACCTTCGCCCATCTTGACTCCACGGTTGTGCTTGAGCGCTCATTGGCTGAGCTTGGAATTTATCCAGCGGTCGATCCTCTTTCTTCCGTCTCCAAGGCCTTGGCTCCAGACATCGTTGGTGAAGAACACTATCGCGTCGCTCGTGGCGTTCAACGTGTGCTTCAGCGCTATAAAGATCTTCAAGACATCATCGCCATCCTTGGTATGGACGAGCTTTCTGACGAAGATAAGCTCACTGTGTTTCGCGCTCGTAAGCTTCAGCGCTTCCTTAGCCAACCATTCCATGTGGCTGAAATCTTCACCGGCACCAAGGGCGAGTACGTCTCCGTCAAGGATACCGTTCGCGGCTTCGCTGAGATTCTTGACGGCAAACACGATGATGTGCCAGAAGCCAATTTCTACATGAAGGGTGGCATCGACTCCGTGAAGAAAGCCTGATCAGAGTTCTTTGTTCGTGGTTCTTAGTTCTTGGTTCTGCCTTGAGCAAAATCGCCACTCACGACAAAGCACCAAGAACAAAGCACCCAGAACTTCCCCCGAATGCCTCTCAAACTTGAAATCGTCACTCCCGAAGCCCGCATCTTCTCAGATGACGTCGATACCGTCGTGCTTCCAGGTTTCGAAGGTGAAATGGGTGTTTTACCCACGCATGCTCCACTGGTAACGATTTTGAAGCCAGGTGAACTACGTTACACCAAAGCTGGTAAGACGACCGAGATGGCTGTCGGTGAAGGTTTAGTCGAGGTCACCGGCACGGCGACTCGTGTTCTGACCGATATGGCTATCCAAGCAGACGCCATCGATGAAAAGGTGGTGGAAGAAGCCATTGCACGTGCTCATCAGTCCCTCGAGTCTTTGAAGCCTGGTGAACAGCAGGAAGAGATCGCCGCAGTCATGGCGATGATCCAGCGCAGCACCGCTCAGCTTCATCTCAAACGCAAGCGCCACACCATTTAGAATCTGCTTCTAGTTCCTTGAACTGATGCCCAGCTTATGGCTGGGCATCGTGCTTTTTAACCTGCTCGACACCATCGGCCAAATTTCTGAATCCCGAGATCAAGGTAAAGGCTCCTGCCACGATGGTCGGTAGGATAAGGTAGGGGAGGTCCACCATGAGCCAAAGGATAGCCGTGAATTGCGCTACGGTGGAGACTTTGCCTGTCCAATGGGCCTTGATGTCACATTTACCCACGAGATGATCAATCAAAAAGGCTGCGCCAATACTCGCAATGTCTTTAAAGATCACTAGCGTTGGAAACCATAAGGAAAAATGCTGACGCCAGCCTGTGAAGCTCAAAGTGATGATCGCAGAAAGAAGCATGAGCTTATCCGCAAGTGGATCAAGAATGGCGCCCAGCTTGCTGGCTTGGTTAAAATTTCGAGCGATGTATCCGTCTAAGGCATCGCTGAAAGCGGCTAGTGAAAAAATGCCAATCGTCCACAATCGCAGCGCCTCGTTGGGCATTCCTGCCGTGACACTTTGTCCATAATAAATGGCCAGCCCAATGAAAAGAGGGATAAGCAGGATACGAAAGATCGTGATCTGAGTCGCAAAGGTCACAGGCACTTACTAACCTAGATTTTTAAAACGAGAAGTCTGAAGATGATGATTGGATTTATTTAGAAAGTTTCCATTTTAGAATTGAGTGATCAAGGACAGACGCCAGTTCAAATTTCATGATGGGGATACGGTTGATCTTCGAAGATGAGGCTGGCGTTGCATATCATGGTGCTGAATGCTTTAATATGTGAATGCCGTTAAGGTATCGCTATTCTCTTTTTATCCTACTTTGGCCCGTGGCTTCTTTTGCAGTGCCGAAGACGAAGAAATGGGGCTTTAACGTGAAAAGAAAGCCTAACGTTTTATTCATCGTTGCTGATGATCTTCAGGATTATGTCCGTTGCGTAGGATGGCCTCCGCAGGCGCGGACGCCCAACGAGGAGCCTTTAGCTAACTTCGGCACGGCTGCGTTTGATTCAGGTTTTAGCTCAGATTCTCAGTGTGGTTTAGTGGTGGATCAAAGTTTTGGCATTCTCAGTGCCAACGACTATCGCAACAGAAGAGAGTTTGATGGACTGGTTCATCACTTGCGCATCACCCTTCTGCCGCCGAAAGAGCAGGTGACTAAACCTTCTACCAATTGACCCCATGCGCTGCCGCATCATTAAAGAATTTCGTTTCGAAGCCGCACAAACGCTTCCCAATCTGCCCTCTGATCACAAGTGCACGAAGATGCATGGTCATAGTTTTAAAGTCGAGATCACCATCGATGGCGAAGTAAATCCAGTGATTGGCTGGGTCTATGACCACGCTGAAATCAGCAAGGCCATGAAGCCGCTTTTGGAGCTTATGGATCACGGTTACCTTAATGAGATCGAAGGTTTAGAGAATCCAACCATCGAAAACATGGCCGCTTGGCTTTGGCTAAAGCTGGCTCCGCAGCTCCCTGGTCTGGCTGAAATTACCATCCACGAGACCCCCAGCGCCCGCTGCGTCTTCCGCGGTGAGTTTTGATTTTTTTCGGACTTAGCGTTTGCTAGCGATTCCAATTTTCGATAAAAATCCAACTCGCCATTGGACCTAGGCGGTGCGATGCAGCGTCGTGAAAAATGTCTTTATCTTACTAAGCCTGCTTCTTGCTCTGCTCACTGCCTGTACTCAAGAGAGTCAAAATCAGTGGGGGCGTTCCTTCCAAAATTGGACAGGGGTCAATGGTGTATTGGAAATCTACGCGGGTGAAAAGCTCGTCAAACGCTTCATTCAGGTCGATAAACTCACTACCGCCTCTGCTACAGAAGGCGGGGAACCACGTCCGTATCGTTTCGGTTATGGCATTCTGGATGAGAATATGGATGGTCTGAAATCTGCCGATGAAAAACGTGTCTATTTTGAATTCAGTGATTACTCGACCAGCTATATCTTTCATGAAAGCCCACGCTGAGGCCTAATTCATGGCGGCTCCATGGGTGAGGTTTTTTCGATACAGTTCGCTGAAGAGTCGCGTTGAAATGGGATGTCCCATCAATATTTATTCGCTCTGCTCGCCATTCCGTCGCTTTCGTTCGCTTTAGACTCGGCAAAGCTTGAAGAGATTCCTTTAGCCATGCAGCAGGCCGTGCAGGCAAAACAGGCCGCGGGAGTGGTGACATTGGTGATGGAGGCAGGAAAGGTTGTCCATCACTCTGCTATTGGCATGGCAGACATAGGAAAGGGGATCAAGATGGAAAAGGATGCTCTGTTTTGGATCGCCTCAATGACGAAGTCTGTCAATGCATCCGCGATTATGATTCTGGCGGATGAAGGAAAGCTAACTCTGGATGAACCCGCTTCCCGCTGGCTTCCTGAATTAGCCAAGGTTCGTCTCGATGATGGCTCTGTGCCAATCAAGCCAATCACCCTGAGAATGCTATTAAGCCATACGGCGGGTATTGCTTTTCCTCCGCGAAAGCCATCAGACGGGGCGATCTCTTTAAAGAGCTATGTAGCGTCCCTGATCAAGACGCCCTTGGCCTTTCAGCCTGGAAGTGCCTACGAATATGGCTTCGGACCGACCATCGCAGGTAGGATCTTAGAGATCGTCTCTGGCATGAAGTATGAGACGTTTCTTCAAATGCGTTTGTTTGGACCCTTGGGGATGAAGGATACACAGTTTAATCCTGATGAGCCTCATCGTGCTCGTATTGCTCAGACGTATAAGATGGACGAGGACACGCAGGAGTTGGTCATTGGATACAATCCTTTTATCACGAGTGATGCTCGCGTCACTCATATGGTGGAGCCTTCCGGTGGTCTATTTTCGACGGCAGCGGATATGGGGCGTTTTTATGCCATGATCGCAGCGGGTGGTGAGCTAGATGGCGTGCCCATTTTATCAAAAAAGGCGGTAAAGGACATGACCGAACCTGTTTTTGCTGGGGGTAAGTCGCTTAATTATGCCTGTGGCTGGCAAGTGAATACGGAGAAACAACGCACCTGTTCAGCCATGCCGGTCGGGAGCTATGGTCATGGAGGTGCGTTTGCGACGAATGGTTGGATTGATCCTGTTCATCAAATTGCCACTGTTTTCCTAGTGCAGAACGTCTTGGTTCCAGAGAGTGGTAAGCCAAAGGACGCCTTTCAAAAGGCCGTCATGGACGCAGCAGGGGTGATCGTGCCGCCCGTGAGGAAATAGTTTGGTGGCTTGTTCACAAGTCGTAGCTTTATTCACACGCTAGGCGACTCAAAAAACACCATATATTGTTTTAGGTATGTTAAATATACCCAAGATATGGGAAAGTGAAGCTTCTCTCTTGTGTGATTTGGGTGGGCTGACGTTCGTAGGAGCGACTCTAACCTTATCTTGCTTCTATGTTCCTTAAAAGTCTCACCCTTCACGGCTTCAAGTCCTTTGCAGACAAGACACACTTTGAATTTCACAAAGGTGTCACCGGCATTGTTGGTCCGAATGGTTGCGGTAAATCCAATGTTGTGGATGCCATCCGCTGGGTTCTTGGTGAGACTTCGGCAAAAGCCTTGCGTGGTGAAGAAATGGCGGACGTCATCTTTAACGGCACGGATAAACGCAAGCCTGTGGGTTTGGCTGAGGTGATTTTAACGATGGCGGACTGTGAAAAGGCTCTTGGAGTTGATTATAATGAGGTTGCCATTTGCCGCCGTGTTTTTCGGGATGGTCGTAGTGAATATCGTCTAAATGGCACGGTTTGCCGATTGAAGGACATCAATGATTTATTCTCCGGCACTGGAATTGGGCGACAGGCTTATTCAATCATGGCGCAGGGTCAGATTGACATGCTGTTGAGTTCGAAGCCCGAGGATCGCCGCATGGTCTTTGAAGAAGCCGCAGGCATCACCAAATTCAAAGGCCAGAAAAAAGAGGCGCTTCGTAAGCTTGAATACACTGAAGCGAATCTTTTGCGTGTAGCTGACGTGATCGCTGAGGTGAAGCGTCAAATGGGCACGCTGCAAAGGCAGGCAGCCAAAGCACGTCGTTATCAGACGTTGTTGGATGATGTGCGCATGTTGGATACGCATTTGGCACACAAGCAATATTCAGAGTTTAGCGCTGAAAAAGCAGAGTCCGAAAATCATGTGCGCATGATGACTGAGCAGTTAGAGCAATTGCAGCAACGTTTGCTGACTAGCGAGCAAGAGGCTCTAGAGACTCGTGAAGCTTATCATAGCATTGAATCTCAGATCAACCAGTTGCGGCAGCAATCAGAAGCCCTGCGCAGTCAGGTACAGAGTGCTGAGGGCCGAATCGGCTTTAATAACGAGCGTGTTGAAGAACTCAGCGGCCGCATTCGCCAGAATGAGGAGCAGATTGAACTGGGACAGCAGCAACTCGATGAGCAGCGCCGTGAGATGCTCATGGCAGAGGAGCAGGCAATGATGATCCGAGGAACTCTGGAGGAACGTCAAGTAGCGCTCAATGAGCATGCAGCCATTCATTCATCCATTACACCGGATCGTACTCGACTGGATACAGATCGTCGAACGGTGCGTGAGAGTATTCGTCAATTTGAAGGTCAGATCGCCTCTGCCGATGCACGTGCGCAGAGCTTAAACAATCAAATCAGCAATGATCGCCAGCGCCATGAGACGCTGGCGCACGATCGGCAAGCAGCAGCTCAGGCCAAGGAGGCGAGTCAGATTGAATTTGATCACTTGCAGAGTGAGATCCAGGACTTGGAGTCTAGCCGAAATGAGCTGGAAGAACGGGCTAAAAATTGCGCTCGTGACATCATGGAAAAGCGCCGTCAGCGCGATGCCTTGAACGAGTCACTCAACGATCTGCAACGTCAAGTGACGCAGCGCCGCTCACGCATCGAGATCATTGAGCAACTCCTGCAAAAAGGGGAAGGCCTCGCTGAAGGCACCCAGCAGGTGCTGAAAGGTTTGGATAGCCCAGAAATCTACTCGGTAGGTGTGCGGGGGATTTTGGCTGCCTCCATTGAAGTTGAGCCCCAGTTCATTGCCGCTATCGAGTCGGCGCTTCGGGATCACCTGCAAGCGGTGCTTTTGACGGACAGTGAATTGGCTTCACAAATTCTTGATCGGCTCTCTGGCCAAAAATTAGGTAAGGCGGCACTCTTGCCACAGGACTTCGCTACCATGCGCGCAGTCCCGGATCGTCAACTAGTGCCGGAGGGCGGGATCGCTTGGGCTGTCGATAAAGTGCGCGCCAAGCCCGGCGTGCAGGAATTGACTGATCGTCTTTTAGATAACGTACTGATTGTCGCAGACCTCCACACTGCGCTGCGTCTGAAACGTCAACTGCGCGACATTGCTATTGCGACTTTGGCAGGTGAATTCATCGCCGCAGATGGCGTGATTCATGGCGGTGCTACGAAAGAGGAAGCCGCCTCCATGCTGAGACGTGAAGCGGAGCTGAAGAACCTCCGTCTAGAGCTTGAGGGCTATGAGATGCAGCTTTTGGAGCGCGAAGAAGCGGCTGAACAAATTCGTCTGGATGTTGAGCAAATGCAGCAAGAGGAGGTTTCTCTACGAGAGCAAAGTCAGCGTGCTCGTGAAGGGTTCTCCACTCTCACAGGAAAGCTTTCGATCGTTCAGCGCGCTCTTCAGCAGGCTGTTACAAAACTCGAAAGTGTTGAGTGGGATCAGAATCAGATCGCGACCCGTGTGGAAGCCGCCGAGGCTCAAATCGCTTGGCAAAAAGAAGAATCGGCAACAGCTCTGGAGCAGCTCGAAGGTGCTCGCATTCATGAGGCTGAACTTGAGCAAGAAATGGAGGTTTTCCTGCGACGTGAGTTGGAGTCGAGCGAGCGTCTGAATGAACTGCGCACAGCTTTGGCTTTGGAGCAAAGTGCGCTGCAATCTCTAGAGCGACAAAAGGCACCGATGGCCACTCGTCTTCATGAATTGCAGGCCGCGATTCAGCGCTTTGAACAGGAGATCAATGCTTCACGGGCACGCATCGAACAGAGTCAGGCCGAAAATGCGCGCTTTGAAGAACAGGTAGAATCTCAGCGTGCGGCCATCGGCTCAATCGAAGAACATCTGCAAGGCCGCACCGAAGAACGTGCCGGTGCTTTCGAGCGCGTGAGCGCTTTGGAAACTCAACTGATTCAACTTCGCCAGCAAACAAGTGGACTCAGTGAAAGTCGTAACCGCATCGAGGTGCAACTCACTCGTGTGGATCTCCGTTTGGAAAATCTCATCTCGCAGGTGCAGGATCGTTACAGCTTCCACATCAGTGCCTTTGAGCCTGACTATCATGCGCTGATGCTGAGTATCGACGAGCAAAAGAAGGGCCGTGGTCGTGGTGATAAGAAAAAGGCCTCACTTGCTGGCAATGATTTCGCTTCTGAGGATTCAGATTCAGTGGCGGATGAGTCGTCTGAAGACAACGCTACGGAAGCCGAGACGGAAGAAGAAGCGGAGGCCGTTCAAGTTTTGGATGAAGAAGTGGTGGATCTTGATCAAGTTGTCATTCCAGAGGAGGAAGGGCAGCCTGACTGGGATTATGTAAACGCAGTCGTCGGTGATCTAAGGCAGAAACTTGAGGGCATCGGCCCTGTCAATATGGACGCCATTCAGGAGTTTGAAGAGCTCGAAGAACGTCACAATTTCCTGGATACACAGCATAACGATCTGGTGAGGTCCAAAGAAGAGTTGCTGGAAGTTATCGCTAAGATCAACGAAACTACGAAGACCATGTTTGTGGAGACCTTCGATCTGGTACGGAATTTCTTTCACAACAACTTCCGCGAGCTCTTTGGCCCTACAGCTAAAGCCGATCTCATGCTCACAGACGATACCGATCCGCTGGATTCAGGGATTGAAATTATCGCCAAACCGCCAGGCAAGAAGCTGCAAACCATCAGCCTGCTTTCTGGGGGCGAGCGCAGCATGACTGCGGTGGCTCTGCTGTTCTCCATCTATCAGGTGAAGCCCAGCCCCTTCTGCGTGTTAGACGAATTAGACGCGCCTCTGGATGAGTCGAATATTTCCCGCTTCCTAAAGATGCTGGACAATTTCATCGATAATTCTCAGTTTATTATTGTCACGCATAATAAGCGCACCATGAGTCGTGCTGACGTCATTTACGGCGTATCCATGCAGGAGTTTGGCATCAGTAAGCCCGTTGGCGTGCGCATGTCTGCTGAGGAGAAAAAGCCGAGCAAGATGGAGGAATTGCGCCTTGAAGCCGAAGTGGCCGCCGAGGAGGGGCACCATGAATCACTTGAGGAGCATACCGAAGCCGGCCTAGAGTTAGTGGCTTTAGCTGATGTCTCCTCTGAAGAATCATCGGTGCCATAGGCTATTGTACGGATTGATGGCTGCCTTGTTCTTTGGCTAGACCCCTTTATTTGTAGTAGTGATCAGTTGTTTGACGGCAAGTCCCGCAAGCGTGAGGCCGAAGCTGCCAGTTACCATGCTGGAAGCACCAAAGCCAACGGCGCAGTCAAGTCGTTGGCCCGGTTCGGCGTTGGTTTCGCGCTCGGTAGAGCAGGTGCCGTCAGCCTGCGGGTAGATGGCGGGTTCGGTGGAATACACGCACTGAATGCCCCAATTCATCGCTAGTCCGTCAGGGCTTTTAGGGAAAGCATACTCATCCCTGAGTCGGCGCCGCAGTTGCTTGATGAGTTCATCAGCGCCTGCGAGGCCGAGATCGGAAGCTTTGATCATCGTTGGGTCTATGCGTCCTCCGGCACTGCCAGAAACGATGACAGGAATGCCCTGGTCTCGTGCTTTAGCGATGATGAGCGCTTTAATTCCTGTGCTGTCCACGGCATCAACAATCAGATCAAATGTGTTTGAAAGTAAGCGGTCAGCATTGCTGGCAAGGAGAAATTCCGGCACGGCAGTGATGACGCATTCGGGATTGATCTCGCGGACTCGGTCAGCCAGCACCTCGACTTTGGTTTTGCCAATCGTGTGGGCAAGTGCTGGTAATTGGCGGTTCGTGTTTGTGATGCAGACATCATCCATGTCGATCAGGGTCAGTGCGCCGATGCCACTTCGGGCAAGTGCCTCGACAACCCATGAGCCGACTCCGCCGACGCCAATGATAGCCACGTGGGCTGCATGCAGCCGGGGCAGGGTATCTGCGCCGTAAAGGCGTGCAATGCCGCCGAAGCGTTGGAGATAAAATTCTGTCATGAGTGATGTTCGGTGGTTTGTCCTTTGCGCCGATGCTCAGGATGCAGGAAGCTATCGTAAACAACCATCCTTCACTGTAAACCATCCATTCTCGGTAGCAGATTCATGCGATGGAAGAGCCATAAACATCAGGGCTTAGACATAGTCGTGTTCAGAAACAGCGGCAATCCATTGCAATCTTCAGCTATCAACGGCAAACTCATTCTTTCTATCCTGTGTTTTCGCTTCTTTCAGCCTCTGATTTCACTCTGACCTTTCTAGGTTCCGGCACTTCTGTCGGTATCCCGATGATTGGCTGTGACTGCGAGGTCTGCGGCAGTAGCGATCCGAGAGATAATCGGTCGCGTTCCAGTGTCTGGATCCGTACTCCGGAGCTGAGTTGGGTCGTGGATACAGGGCCTGATTTCCGCCATCAATGTTTGCGCGCGGGCATTCGCCATCTGGAGGCGGCTTTGTTCACGCATCCACACATGGATCACGTGACGGGTTTTGATGAACTACGCCGATTTACCATTCCCGCAGAGGTCTCCATGCCAGTGTATGCGTTGCCGTCTTGTCTGGATGTTTTGGCGCGCATGTTTGATTACGCTTTCAACGGTGAGAATCGCTATCGCGGCTATCTGAAGCCCGACCCGCGACCTATTGTGGGGGACTTCATGCTTGGAGAGACACTTGTCACTCCTCTCCCTGTTCAGCATGGCAAGGTGGAGTGCATCGGCTATCTCTTCACGCGTCATGGTCGGAAGTTATGTGCTTACATTCCCGACGTGAAGATCATACATCCGGAATCGATGCTGGCTCTGGTCGGTGTGGATACCTTGATCGTGGATGCCCTGCGTCATACGGAGCATCCTACGCACATGAATTTTGCCGAGGCCCTGGCTGTGCATCATTTGATCAAACCTCGGCGCACTTACTTCACGCATCTTCAATGTGAAATTAGCCATGCTCGGGAAGAGCCACTTTTGCCAGATGGGGTAAAGATCGCTTACGATGGATTGGAACTGACATGGGAATGAAGATTCACAAACAGGGCTTTTCGACGAAGACGGCTCAGCTATTGCTGGGACTTGTTTGGTTTATCGGCGGGTTGAGATCTGGTGCGGCGCAGGAAGCTGATGTGCCAGCCATGGACTTGTCGGGAGAGACTGTGATCATTTATAATCCGGACTATGCTCAATCGCGTGAGTTGGCCCAGTATTATGCGGAAAAACGTGGCATCCCCGCGGACCATTTGATCGGCCTCGATTGCCCGATAGATGACTCGATGTCCAGGCAGCAGTACGATCAGATGATCCGAAAACCGTTGTTTGAAACGTTTGTTCGCCGCGGTTGGTGGAAGCTGAATCAGAAAGAGGTGAAAGATCAACAAACAGGAAAAGACGTTCCTGCCATGGTTGTAGAGGAGTCTAGCGTGCGCGTGATTGCTCTGATGCGGGGGATTCCTTTCCAAATCCGCCGAGATCGTCAAAATCCGCAAAACGCCAAAGAGGATGAGGCCAGTGTGGACAGTGAGCTCTGCCTGCTTGGCCTAGCGCGGCAAACTCTCGCAGGAGCCTTGCGGAATCCTTACTTTGATCAGGGGATGCGTTTCCAGATGTATCAGGCTACACCTGGATTGATGTTGGTAGGTCGCCTAGACGCGCCAGACGCGGAAACGGTCAAACGTATGATCGATGATGCCATCAGCACTGAGAAGATAGGCCTGCGTGGTCGTGCTGTCATCGATTTGGCCCAAAAAACAGGAGCCTATCAAGAAGGTGAAGGCTGGCTGACACGAAGCGCTATTCTATTTCGTGAGCAGGGAATCCCTGTTTTTATTGATAAGGACGAATCGTTGATTGCCGATCACTGGCCCTTGCCCGACACAGCGCTTTATTTTGGCTGGTATGCATCAACTGCGAGTGGTGCCGTAGCTAGTCACTCGTTTCGCTTCATGCCGGGGGCTATTGCTTGTCATCTGCATAGCTTCAGTGGATCTGCGATTCGTGCCCCAGATCGGCATTGGGTCGGGCCGCTCTTACGCCAAGGCGCGGCGGCCGCTTTAGGCAATGTCTTTGAGCCTTATCTGAGTCTCACGGTCCATTTTGATGTTCTGAATAAGCGGTTGCTAGAAGGCTATACGCTGGTGGAATCCTCCTGGAATGCCACTCCCGTGCTTTCTTGGATGAATGTTGTTTGTGGAGATCCTCTCTACCGGCCTTATGCCAGGGGGCCGGGCTCATCCATGGGCGAAGGCCGTGCGCTTGATTATGCTTTGTATCAAGGCACTGCTCGACGCTTTCCCGGCGCAGACAGTCGTGAATTGAAAAAGACACTCACCGACATGGCGGAGAGTCGCAACAAGCCGCATCTGCTTGAGCTCACTGCCATGCTATCAGCCAGTGAGGGGAAAAATATAGAGGCAATCGAGCTACTTGAGCACGCAGAGACACTCTACCTGCTCGCCGCGGATAAAGTGCGTGTCTTGCTCTATTTAGCGGATCTTTATCTCATTGAAGATAAAAAGGACCGCGCCACTCAAATCCTACGCTTGATTATCAACGACCCAGCCTTGATGAAAGTGCCCGCTGCTGTGGCGGCGCAGACCCTGCTTCAGCAGATCTAAGCCCTTGATTGGTGAAGGCAGGATTTACAATAAGTTAGCCAATCCAAGGTTGACGCCAGACAATCAAGGTCGATTAACTACTAACTTAGTTCCATCGTGATGTCCGCTCTTTTCCTGTCAGTTATCTCCGGTCTGCAATTCGGTGTCGATCATCTCACTCCGTTCGCATGGGGTGTGATCGTTGTGCTTGGGTTCCTCTCGACGATCAGTTTAGCGATACTTTTCATGAAGTGGTTGCTGCTGAGTCATACCGAGCAGGCTAACCGTCGTTTCATGGATCTTTTCCATGAATCTCCGCACCCTCTAGCGCTATACCTGACCAAGGATCAAACGGAGATGTCACCCCTCTACTTTGTTTATCACTCCGCCGCACGGGATATGGCCTTTCATTTGGTGGGTGATGAGGAACCTGGTCGGAGTTTTTCAGTCCGATTGCAGGGTGCTGGCCGCATTAGTCCAAGTCAGATGAGCGTTGTTCAAAACGCCATGGAGCGTGCTATTGCCGCCGCTGCGTTGAAGCTTGAGGCTCGCTTAAGTTTGGTGGCCACAATACTCACTAGTGTGCCCTTGCTTGGGATCTTGGGAACGGTGGTTGGTTTATTGGATGTTTTTGCTGCCTTGGGAGTGCAGGATAAATCCACACTGGCTCCCGGAGTCAGTGCTGCTCTAGTCACGACCATTGCCGCCTTACTGGTGGTCTTACCCAGCCTCATAGGCTACAATATTCTCGTCAATCGCATCCGCATGATCATCATTCGGATGGACAACTTTGCTTCCGAACTCAGTGGCATCTTTGACCGTCAATTTGTGGATCATCGTAAAATCGATGAGAGCCTGCCGAGTCTAGGAACCATGGGTGCACCAGCCATGCCTGTGATCAGTTCGGTGACGACCTCTGCAGGCCGTTTCTCACCATTTTCATGAAGCGTTTCTCTAATCAGCATTTACCGCGCATGGTCAGTGACATTCAAGTCACTCCGTTGCTTGACCTTATGCTGCTGCTGCTTTTGACGGTAGTTGTTCTTGTCCCCATTTTGCAGGGTGGGCCTGAAGATGCGGCTCTGGCGGAATGGTCTGCGTTGTCTTCTCCAGATAAAACCATCGAGCTCCTTGTTAGCGAGGACCTCAGTTTAAGTCTTGCCGGCAAGAGAATTGAAGCCAAGGACATGATCGCAGATCTTAAACAACGCCTGGTAGCCGAGCCACTTCTCGGCGTTGTGGCACGTGTGCCGCCGACTTTGTTAGCCCCTCGCTTACTTGAAATCATGCAGGCTCTGCATGCTGCTGGCGTGAAGCGGACCGCAGTTCTGGTGGGGACTTCTTCCAAATCCTAGCGCATGTCTGCCAGCGCCCGCATCCGCAAATCTCTAGAGCCGTTGGTTGCTCCTTTGGTGGGCGTCGGGTTGCTTCACATTTTGGTAGGATTTCTCATTTTAAATGTCCTTCCAGAGGTTCATCGCAAGACAGTTGCTAAGACTTCTTCAAAACTAGTCTGGAATGCTCCCACAGATTTTCTTTTTGATAAAACCTTCCATTTCACCCCGCCCAATCCCAAGGCTGCACCGAAGTCCCCAGTGATCTTGAAGCCGTCTTCTCCTAGTGCTGCACCTGCCATGACTTTGGCTTCAGGTCCAACAGCTGCCGCACCTCCTGCCGTATCAAAACGCCCAGAACTTAAGCCTGTGCGAGTGCCCGCCACGGTTACTCCTACTCCGATGAAACCATCGGAAAAGGCTCTGGCGAATGTCTCGCAATCTAATCGTGGGCTGTTGCCTTCATTCGCCAATTCTGGTTTAATCGGGCCCGAGCCTGCGTCGCGGACAACCAATACGGCAGCGCCCAGGGTGAATAGTAAACCAGATTTAGCGGCAACCAATCGCTCCATGCTACAGGCGCCACCGGGACCTCCCGCTGCATCCGTCCCACCTGTTGGCCCTGAAACATCACCAGCACCCGTTGCCTCTGAGTCCAGCCTTCAGGGCAATCAAAAATCGGCCAATAAATACATCACCCTTTCTGTCATTTTGCCACCGGGTAGTGCTCCAGCAAAGCCAAGAACAAATAAACCTGTTCTCAATCTTTTGGACATCGTCAATCTCAATGCCAATGCGCGTGCTGAGCAACTTGAGGCTGGCGGTGCTGATATGAACGCAGTAGAAAAGGCCCTGCAACAAGCCATCCTTAAAGAATGGATAGCTCCTGCAGCTCAGTCAGTGCCGCCTTCTCAGCGTCGTGCTACGATGGAGGTCGCCATTTTACGTGATGGCACGATCGCAGATGCTTCCATTAAAACCGCTTCCGGTTCCAGCCTTATGGACGCCTCGATTCGACAGGTTGCGAATCGACTCAACAGAATTCCTGCCACTCTTCCTTCGAATTTCCCCAAAGACCGCTATGAGTTGCGTGTCAATTTTCAGATCGAATAGATGTCTGCCCTCCGCCTCACTTTCTTGCTTCTTTACTTCGGTGCCGTTTTTTTTCCGGCCTCGGCGGCTACCATTCCCGCTTGGCTGAAGTTTTGGAAAGACAAGGACGCTCATTCAGTGGCGAATAACACGCCTAGCCTAACTCTTGGTGCTTTTAGCGGTGGAACAGGTGAAAGTGCCAAGCAGGCGCTGATGAAGGAGCTTAACTCCACCCGCCAATTTAAGCTGACCAATGTCGATCCCGACTTCACCGTGACCGCCAATTCGGTGGGTGGGCGTGTCAATGGTAGGCTGGTCAATCGTTCGGGCAAAGAGTTGCTAGGTCGCACCTATGCAGCGCCTGGTTTGGATGAAAACCTCAAAGCCTTTGCTGACGATCTCATCTTGGCCGTGACCGGAAAGCCAGGTCTTGCTACGAGTCGCATCGTTTTTGTCAGCGATAAAACGGGGACCAAACAGGTCTATCTCTGTGACTCCAACGGACAGGACGTCCAGCAGGTTACCCATCACAGTCATGGCTGTGTTTCTCCCACGCTCAGCATGGACGGCACCACCATTGCCTATACCAGTTACGCCAGCGGCTTTCCCATCGTTCAGGTCCTGGATCTTGGACAGGGCTGGGAGCGCACGGTTACTGATACGCCAGGGAGTAGTTTCGGCGCCTCCTTTGCTCCAGATGGTGAGCGGCTCGCTGTGGTCATGAGTTTCCTCGGTAATCCAGAAATCTTTGTCACCGATCTAAACGCTAATAGCGCCGCTTGCATTAGTGACAGCACGGGTGCTCCATCCAGTCCTGCTTGGCACCCAGATGGCCAGCAGGTCATCTTTGCCGATGATCGCGGAGACGGTCCACGTCTTTATGTCACTGAGGTGCCGAAGAGCAATGAAGCCGAGGCCAAGCTCATCCGGTGGCGCACTGGTTACGTCTTTTGTGCTGATCCTGAATTTTCCCCCAATGCTGATAGTGTTGCCTTCACCGCGCGTATCGGTGGCGAACTTGCTGTTGTCGTTAAAGGCTGGCCAACAGGCCCATCCTGCGTCATTCAAAAGGGCGGTGCGAGTCACCCCTCTTGGAGCCCCGATGGGCAGTATCTCTGCTACAGTCAAAACGGAACTCTTTATCTGCATCATCGCACCACCGGTCATCGCCGCATTATTCTCAGCGGGCAGGGCCAGATCACCGAACCACGCTGGATGAAATGAATCGCCTTTGTCTTTCTCTCAGCGCTTTCCTCGCGCCTCTCTTCATGTTAACCCAATGCAGCCACTTCCCAGGCTTCCATGCAGAGCCCATCCCAGAGGTTGTCTATGCCCTTGGCTCCCGTGATGGCTTCACAAGTCCACTATCAGTAGCCTTAAAGCCGGCCTGCTCAGCGCTTGAGTTTATTGGTGTCAGTTTCGCTCTTACCGGAGTTCATCGTCGTCAGCTTGCTCCCTTAGCCACAGATCCTGCTACGAGCAAAGATCGTTATCTCATCGCTGGTTACGCCCCTCCCGGCCTACCTGAAGATTTCGCGCGCGCCCTTTCTGAGCGCCGTGCCCAGGCTGCCCGCCAATACCTCATCGAAAGCGGTGTCGAAGCTGTCCGACTACAAACCGTCGGCTTTGGCTTCGATAGTGCCCCCAACGCTCCCGGTGCTAACGTTGTCGTGGTTTATCGACAATAATGCGTTAGTCCGCTGGCTGGTTTGGCATGGGGCATAGCCCCTTAGGGTATCCCACAAGGAACTAATGGCCTGCCACTTGACCACTTCCGCTGGGGAGGGTGCGGAGGTGTTGGGTTGGGGTGAGACCGTAGTTCTCGGGTTGATACATGGCTTCGATCCGCGCGGGTGGGGCAATGGTGTCGCCCTCGGCAATGACGCGGGCGAGGTAGCGTAACTGGAATTTTCCTTTCTGGGGGGCGTAGTCGGTGAAGAACAAGGCTCGGTCGGCGCGTATTTCGCGGTGGTCGCAGAACCAGGCTTCGATGCCTTCCGGGAGTTCATTTCCTTCGCGCTGGTTCTGGGTGCCAAACTCAGGGTTGATGGCTTCAAGAACACTGGGCAGCGGATCATTGATGGCGAGGTAGCGGTCGCCACCATTGATTTGGATGTTCAGAGAAATGACGACCATGTCGCCGACACGGAGATCGTTGGCTTCAGCTGTGGAGCCGTCAGGCAGTAGCTTCTCATACTGACGCTCGATGCCGTAGCCTTTGTTCTCGCCTTTGAATTCGCGGTCTTGTGGGTGGCTGTGGGCTTCGAGTCGGGAGAAAGCCTCGCGGCCTTGTGGAAGCTCAATCTTCAGAGGAGCGGTCGCTAGGCTGTCGTTCAGTTCAAAGGAGATCTTCGCACTGCCGGGATGCGCAGGCACACTGAGCTCGGCCTGTTGGGCGTCCCAGAGTACTTTGGCGACGAGTGGCTCAGAGGTTTTTTTCAGGCTGCGCTCGTAGGCCGCGAGTCCAGTGAGGTTCCAGGCATTGGCAAAAGTGTTGCCCCATTCGCCGCGACTGTTACGCGATTGCAGGAGGGTTTGGGCCAGAGCTTCGGCATCTGTGGTTAGGCCAAGGTGGGTGTAGGCGATCAGGCGCAGGCCGCGATTGGCTGCATTGCCGGCCCAGTGTGACCAGACGGGGGCAGGGGTAGGCGCGAGTTTACTAGTCGGCTTTTTCGCGCTGGCCTTGCTGTCGACTTTTTGGGCCAGCTCAGCTGGGGCAGGGGCCTTCCAGTCCAGCATCTCTTTGATTTGTAGCTCGGGGGTGTCGCTCAGGCACATGGCTAGGGCGGTGTAAATTCTGGCGGCTTCGGGCAAGCGGTCGCGTTTGCTGTGCAGTAAATTTTGGTAGGCAGGCTCAGCCTTCTTGCCTTTGGCCAGGGTGTAGAGGGCCATAGCGCTGTCGGTGATGTTGTAGAGATCTTGTTCTTCCTCTAAACCACGCAGCTTTTTGGAGAGATAGGTCAGGAGTTTGTCAATGACTTCGGCTGGAACACTAGCGCCAGAAGCACGGGCACGCATGAGCATGAGACCGCCATACGCACTGCCCCAGTAGCTGCTTTCGGTGCCGCCGGGCCAGTAGGAGAGGCCACCTTCATCCGTGGTCATGGCCAGAAGGCGATCCACACCTTTTTGGATAGCAGTCTTGGTTTTCTCACTGCTCAAAAGATCGGGGAAGAGGGATTGATATCCACCCAGAGCTAACCAAGGAATGGTGGCAGAGGTGCTCTGCTCGACACAGCCGTAGGGATAATCGAGGATGTATTCCAGAGCGTCGCGCGCTTCATAGATTCGGGAGGTGCTGACTCCGACCGACACGACGCCTTCTCCCTCCAGCAAGGTTGGATTAATGCTGGCGGCGAGGTTATCAATCGGCTCACTGCCAAGACGAGAATAACGAACTTCGCGGAATTCGGGGACTGGGTGGGTGACTTCGAGCGTGGATTCGGTCGCATCGCTTAAATCGGGGCCGCTCCAGCTGACGGTGCGGCTGCTCCATTTCCATTTGGCGGTGCCGAGCCTGGTAAAGGCAACGGGGTAAGCAACAGAAGTAGTTTCGTTGGGCTTGAGGCTGACTTTTTGTTTCCAGATTTTGGGGTCTTCAGGAGCTTTAATCGAGGCTGGGATGAAGAAGCGTTCTCCGCGGATGAAGTCGGCTGTGGCATCGAGTTCCAGAGTGATCTCCACTTCACCTGAGCCCAGCGTGGTGTTATGCAGCACAGCTTTCAGTAAGGTTTCATCTCCCAATCGGGCAAAGCGTGGGACGACGGGCTCGATCATCAAAGATTTATTGATGGTGAAGGCTGACTCGCCACTGCCAAAGAGGTCGGCACCACTGACGGCGACGGCCATGAGGCGATAGCGGGTGAGATTGTCTGGAGCGGTTATGTTGGCGGTGATCTTACCTTCAGCGTCGGTCATGGCGGTGGCTAGCCAGAGGGGCGTGGCGATGAAATTCTTTCTCACGGCCATGAGCGCATCGTTTTCCTCACCACCACCACCGATCACGAAGCCTTTGTTGCCACGCTCTCGCACAGCGGTTTCTTCCGGAAGCAGGTCGTCGTAGGAGGTGTAGTTATTGATCGCCAGTGGCATCGGCGCATGGAAGAACTCACTTGGATTAGGGGTCTTGTGGTTCATCAGGCTAAGCACGCCCTCATCCACGGCATAAAGGGAAACCTCACTGCCTGCGACGGCTTTGCCTTGGTAATCCGTGATCGTCGCGGCCACGGCGAAGGACTCGGCGGGCTTCACTTCGAGCTTGGAGGAATTGAGGGTGACCGTCAGTTCCTTGGCATGAGACTCGACTTCTAGCTGGCAGTAACCCAGCTTATACTCGGGCATCTTGTCCTTCTTCGGACTGGCCTCACTGCCACGCACAAGGATGACGGAAACAAAGACGTTGGGAGCCTCCGCTTCCTGCACAGGAATCCGGATCACAGGATTTGCGGGAGAGATTTGGGTGACGAAGTGACGGTGCACTTTGTTACGCTCGACACTGACCAGCGCCGTGCCTGAGATCGGAGTCTTGACCACAATGACCGCCTCTTCCCCTGGTTTGAGCTTCTTCTTCTCAGGCTGAAGATTCATGCGTGCCCCATCTTCTATCGCCCAAGGGAATTCGTCTCCGCCGATGACATAAACCGGTAGACGAGAGAGGAGCTTTTTGCCTTTGGCATCGGTGGCTTCTACGGTGACAAAATAAACACCAGCGCGTGATGGCTTGAAGGTGACCGTGCTGCTTGGGGCGCTGCTGGCGGTGGCAGATTTCAGATCCAGGGCCTGCTGCATTTCTTCACGCAGGATGACTTGATCCTTGGTCGTTGATCCGCCTCCTGCGGTGGCGATTTTTAAGGTGTGATATTCCTGGCGTTCGATCTTTAGGTCCACATGCACGGGAGCTACTGCGGGCTTGCCCTGGCTGTCGATGCTGATGATTTCTAAAGCCGTGTCCTTGCCTGCAGTGCTAAAGAATGTCGGACCTTTGATGCCGAGAATGGAGTCGGCACCGGGCACTTCAAAGGTGGTGGCGGTGCTGATGGTTTGCTGATTGATGTCGGTGACTTCAGCGCTGACACGCACTTGCTGGGGCAGGGCCGCGCGGTCAGGGGGTGGCATCGGCATTTCTAAGATGGCGTTGCCGTCTTCGTCGATGGAGAGATCGCCGCTGACCCACCATTCGCCTTCGGCTTCATCTTGGCTGTCATCGTAATAGCCATCGGCATCGCGATCTTTGCCATAATGCGCCCAGTTGGGGGCTTCGCCAAAGTGGTACTCCTCATAGCCAGTAGGTGCGGAGAACTCACGCTGAGAAGAGGCGGTCCAACTGACCTTGGCGCGGCTGAGTGTTTTGCCCATGAAGTAGTTGGCACTGAGGGGCAGCTTTATGCGGTCGGTTTCCATGGCTAGCTTGCTGCTGTCGAGCTTGACCTCAAAGGTGTTGGGCTTGTAGTCATCCACGCGGAAGCTGTAGTCGCCACTTGGTTCACCGCCCTCTTCACCGTTCGCTTTGGCGAACTGGATGGCCACATGATACCAACCAAGCGGGCTTTCTGGCAACTTCAGATCATCGGCCCATGAGCCATTTGCGGTAAAGGTGATCTCCTGATCCAGAATGGTGCGGTAGCGTGGATCACGAAGTGTCAGACGGCCTTTCGGGGGTTCTGCGTCGAGTAACAAATCATCGGCCATTCGGTTGCGGGTATGCGCTTTAAAATGAGCTGTGTCTCCAGGTCGATACAGCGGACGGTCAGAGAAGAGGAAGGTCTGGCGGGTGGCCTTCCAGACATCTTCCCAGGCAGTCGGGATATCGTAAGGGATGACGCCGTTGATGCCGGTTTCGTTGGTTTGGATGGCAGTGCAGTCTCCGTCCTTTTCAGCCAGCACGAGTGCTGGGTTATTCCCCTTCATGGTGGCGATGCCATTGGCGTCGGTGTCAGCATAACCAATCAGTTTTTGCTCATCATCCACCATGGTCAGGCGGACTCCCGGCACAGGCTGACCTGTGGCCAGAGAGGTGACAAAGACGATGGATTCACGACCATTGCTTTTCTGCATCAAGCCCAGATCCGTAAACTGAACGAGCGTTTGTGTGATGACACCTTTTTCCGTGATGCCATCGGCTGCGCGGCCTTCGATCTCGATGAATAAAGGGGCGGCGGTTGCACCTGCGAGGATCTCCTTCCAGTTCAGCTGGATCATCTCACTCTGATCCAGTGGCTTCTGGACCGGGAAGGTGCGATCAAAGATTTGCGTGCCTGAGTATTGGTCGATGGAGGCTGGCCTGTAGCCGGTCTTCTTCTTTTCGTCTTCGTAGAATTGGTTTCGGTAGTCTTTGTATTTATCCACGGCCTGAAGCAGCTCAGGACCATTGAGCTTTTTTACTCGCACCCGCACTTCGCGCACGTTGGCGGCGGAGATTTCAAAGATGCCTGAACCTTTGGCCAATTGCGCTCTCACAAACGTTGGCGCGGCGACGTAAGGCGGATTCGGGATGAAGGTGATGTCTTGCTCGCTGACTTTTTCCAGAGTCAGGCCATCGCCCGAGACCAAGTTCGGTTCTACGACCACACGGTAGGCTTTTTGCAGCTCGAAGGGACCTTTCAGCCGAAGCGTGCGGTTGAAGACTTCTGCCTGCATGGCCACCTGTGGCTGCACATGCACACTGGCTGCGATTTGGGCTGCCAGAGCTTTCAGTTCCTCGTCTTTCCAGGCTTCGTCGCGGGCAGGGATGAGCTGCTTATTGAAATCGACATCCAGGTAGTAGCTGTCATCAAACGGTGTGTGGCCACCAATCTGGCGGACGTTAAAAGGCCGCACATCTCCTAGAGCGATGTCATCCCCTTGAGCAATCGCATCATGGCCGGAGGCATTCGTCAGTGTCGTGGCCAGCCGCAGGTGCCATTTCTCTGCCACCGGCAGCGGCGATTCAGGTTCGACGACGATGGCACTCAGTCGGGTCGCCTCTTCGGTGAGGGTCGGTTTCACTTTGGCAATCTCTTCCGCCCAAGTGGCCTGCGGGCTGCCATTGCGGCCGAAGTCCTTGCCCAGCGCATGACGCACTTTGGCTGGAACTTTTAGCACAGGCTGCTCCGAAATGAAGATTACGCTGCTGCTGGCGCTGCTGAGGGCGACGTTGTCGTTGAACTCAAACAGGAACTTTGGCAGGCGTCGCGCCTCATCGCTATCGAACCACTTTTGCGACTGATCGATCAATCGAAACGGCGCGCTAGTCACCGAGTCCAGCCTTTCCGTCGAAAGCGATCTTCCTTCCAGGTCCTTCAAATCTTTCCGCAGATTGAACTCGTAGCTGGTATTGAACTTCGGGGCCTCTTCCAAGGTGAAGTGGGCACTGCGTGTGCTCACCCATTGAAAGCTGCCCTTCAGCGCCGGGCCCACTCGGAGCGGCAATTCCACCTCTGTCGTGCCGACCCGATCCTTCGTGATCATGGGCGTCGGAAACACGATTTCGATGGTGCTGGCCGGAGACAGTTCAGGCGGGTTTATGGAGAACTGGGCCACCAGCAGGGGTTCCGCTTGGGTCAGCACCACCTTGGTTTTGGCCTGTTCAGCCGTGGATTGAGACAGAGGCAGGAAAGCTGCCAAACACAGGGCTGTCATGAGCCCAAAGCGTGAAATAAGTTTCATGGGTGTGCGGTGAAAAGCGCTCCTAAGAATAGCATGGCTCTGCAAGAATGAAGGACGGAAGTAAACTATTTTTCGTCACCTTTCCGCCACGCCGCCGCGAAAGATCCGTGCCGACACAGCGTTCCCATGCGGCTCTTATGAAATCGTTCTATGCCATCTTGCCTGTTTCCTGCTTTCTTTTGGTCCTCTGTTTGAAGCCATCGCTTCACGCTGGCACGCCTGCTTATCAGCCGGAATTGTTCCAAAGTACCCAGCTCGTCTATGAAGACAGCTTTGAGGGCACTCTGAATGCAGAGGTTTGGGAAGTCCGCCAGAGCAGCACCTGGACGATTCAAGAGGGCGTGCTCAAAGGCAGCCAATCCTCGAAAGAGTTCCAAGAAAAAATGGTCGCTAAGGGTGACAAAGCTCATGCTGGTTTTAAGCCGGTGATCTGGCTGAAAAAAGTGCCTGAGAATTTCGTCTGCACCCTACGCCTGCGTTACGATGGCGCAGTTTACGGCAAAGGCTTTCCGCTGATCGATCTCGGGCACCACATCCACACGCTCACCTTCAGTGAAAAAGCCACCACCCTGACTCTCAAAAAAGACGTCGAAAAACTCGTGATCGAGGCGCCGCTGTTTTCACTCAACGAATGGCATGATGTCGCCATCGAACTCAAGAAAGGCAGCCTCATCCTCAGCATCGACGGCAAAAAGCATCGCTTTGAGAGTGCCAATATCGACATGACCGGCCAAGCCCAGATCGACTTCAAAGCCCTCGACCTAGGCACCTGTCAGATCGACCACATCAAGCTCTGGGAAGGCAAGTGAAGTGGAGGGCAGTCGGAGACCAAAAATCAGAGGTCAGAGGTCGGTTGTCAGAGAACAGAGAACCGACGCATCCTCCGCTCCGTTCTCCGTAGCAAGACTTGCGAAGGGTGAAAGCTCAAAGAGCCAAGGAGAAAGGTGGAAGAACAACCACGTTTAGGAAGCCGTAAGATGAAGAAAGGAGAGACCCGGAAAGGCCAGGAAGTCTGAGTCAAAGGAGACGAGACGGGAGCCGGTGGTGAAAGCCTGGGCCGCCAGCCAAGCGTCCGTCCAGCTGTGCGGCGCGAAGGTGGCCGTGTCTGTCCAAGCGACGAACTGAAGCTCCAAGCGCGGATTTTCCGAGATGAAGGCTACCTCCGGCAGAGCTAGAAATGAGCGGTAGGCCAGCCATGCCTCTGCTGGAGTGAAGGGCAAGCCGTGCATGACCTTTGGGTGAGTGAGCAGGCGCAGCAGGCCCAGCATGGTAACACGGCAAAAGGCAAGCTGAGGCGCAGCCTCAGCCTCCCAGTATCGCCGAGCTCTTTCGTGGTGTTGGTGGTCCGGGTCAGTCAGCGCCAGCCAGACATTTAAATCCGGGAGGTCACGGGCGGGCATGGTGGTCGGCTTGGGTGAGGAGGTCTTCCAACTCGGCATTGGTCAGTGCAGGGTGTCGCACTCCGGTTTTAGGGCGGACCTGCGGCAGTGGACTGCGTGAGCGCGCCGTGAAAGGCTGTCCTGCTGCTCTGGCGGCCAGTCCTTTCTCAATGAACTCGGTGATGAGGTCTTTAAGCTTGGCACCGCAGAGAGCGGCTTCAGTTTTCAACTGACGGAAAGTCTCGTCTGGAAGATCTAAGGTAGTTCGCATAAAAGCATTTTCGCATAAAAGCGCATTCACGTCAAAGTGTTCTTAGGTCAGGCCCCACCAAGGTAGGAACGCGCTTCATCCTTTCTCCTTCGATCGTTGAGCTACAAAGGACATGGCTGACTTCTGACTTCTGATCTCTGATCTCTGATCTCTGACCTCTCTTCTTCTGCTCCAGATAAAGCCTGGAATATCTTTGGCGCTTGCATCTCTCCTTGAGGCGGAGCTGAACCAAATGCGAGGATTAGGAATTAGGGGTTTCAACTCTTTCCTAGCCTCTGGTCTTGCTATCCATAGCACTCTCCGCTTAGATAGGTAAAATACCGTATGTTCAACCTAGCATCTAGTAACTTCAACTGCCGCGCTTCTGGCGCTACTTCAGTCCCATCCTTCTGCCTTTTGGGCTTTGTCCTCGCTGTTCTGTTGTCCCTGAACTCGGCTAAGGGACAGGTCTATGATTGGTCGAATTTCGCCGGTAAATCTGGGGGACCTGGAAATGCTGATGGCGCTGGTAGCGCGGCGCGGTTCGACTATCCCACTGACATTGCGATGGACACAAGTGGAAACATTTATGTGGCTGATACTAACAACTCCACGATTCGCAAGATTACCAGTGATGGTGTGGTCACAACGCTGGCGGGGACAGCTGGTAGTTCTGGCAGTGTGGATGGCACAGGCAGTGCCGCGCGGTTCAATCAGCCCAATGGCATCGCGGTGGACGCAAGTGGAAACGTTTATGTGGCGGACAGCGGTAACCACACTATCCGCAAAATCACCAGTTCAGGGGTGGTCACGACGCTGGCGGGCATGGCGGGGAGTTTTGGCAGTGTGGATGGCACAGGCAGTGCCGCGCGGTTCAATGGGCCCTCTGGTGTGGCGGTGGACGCGAGTGGGAACGTGTA
>Ga0164295_10000503_pt1 | contig 33338 bp, 21 predicted proteins | sample GEODES006metaG_FD_111798 | JGI IMG/M metagenome (GOLD analysis project Ga0164295, IMG submission 111798) | Oligotrophic lake water microbial communities from Sparkling Lake, Wisconsin, USA - GEODES006 metaG | ecosystem: Environmental > Aquatic > Freshwater > Lake | place: USA: Sparkling Lake... | reverse complement strand
GAAATATTGCACTAAATCCTTTAAACAATCTGCCAGGTAATTCTGTAAAGAATTTAATCAGGTTCTTAAATCCTTCTATTACATTGACTGGCAATTCTTTGAAGAATTTAATTAGGTTCTTAATGCCTGCCATTAAATTGTCTGGCAGTTCTTTGAAGAATTTAATTAGGTTCTTAATGCCTGCCATTAAATTGTCTGGCAGTTCTTTGAAGAATTTAATTAGGTTCTTAATGCCTGCCAATAAAGACTCTTTAAGTCCTTTAAATATATCAACTAAAGTATCAAAAAATGTTTTTGTTTTCTTATTGTCGGCTAATGCGTCTGCTGCTTTGGCGGCGGCGCCGGCGACTTTGGCGGCGGCGCCGGCAGGTAATACTGAATTTAAAAGTTTCTTTAAAATAGAATCTTCAACTTTGTCTTTGTTTACATTATTTAAACTAAGCGCAAGTATTTTCTTAAGAGTGTCGTCAATACTGTGTAGAGTACCTAGCATATCGCTAGTTATTCTCATTTGCTCATTAGAGTTTTCTTCTGCAAACTGTCTATCTTGTAGGCGTTGTTCGAAATCTCTTCTTTGTAGTGAAACTTGACTATCTAACGCACTTTGAATGCCTTTCATAGCAAGTCCAAAGCCCGCAGGATTAGCAGACATAAAAGCTGCCTTTATGCCTGCACCAAAGCCTGACACTGATTTTTTTATACTATCAGCAAGTTTAGATGTTAGATCAGCCATTTTTCTCTTTTTTTATTGTTATTATCTTCTTGAAGACCTAGATTTTTGTTTGTTTTCATTCTCTCTTTGTCTATCAGATTCTTCTTTGATAAACTGTGCGAGTAATGTAACGTATATTTCCCTCTCAAAAGGCATCATTTCTTCTAGTTCAGTTAAACTGTATTTATGATGCTGTATCAACGCAAAGTTTGTCTTATAATGATTGATTAAGTTATCATTCGACAAACTTAACCGAAAAAACTTGTCATACCCTCAAGTTCAACGTGTTCTTTACATCCACACTTAGAACATTTCCAATCAAAAGTGTGCTTTAGTTTTGGAATAGTGTTAAAGAATTCTGTCAACTTTGCAAACTGTTCTTGATTCAAATCGTTAACGAAAGTTTGAAGTTCAGCCTTAGAAGATTCTGAAGCTGGATATACAGCCTCTGCATCAAAGATATAATCAATACTGTTAGCAACAATATCAACAATTGTATCCATTTGAGATTGATCTTTACCTACAGCAGTCTTTGCAGACAAAGATACTGTAGGATATTTCAATACAATACCAATCTTAGACTCCTCATCTAACATAATTTTTAAATTATGTTTTGGATCTTTAATCACGTCAACATCCATCAAGTTCAATTTTGTTGGTGTTGCATGCGTGCATTCTACGCCGTCAGAGTTAATGCCATTTGGATGACGAAGTTGAATGTCGATAATTTCTCCAATTGATTTTGCTCTAAGCTTCAAGAAGAAATATTCTAAATCGAACATAGGCATATCGTCTACTTCAATATCATCAACTGCACAGTTATTAATAATCTGCTTAATTGCTCTAAACATTTCTGTAGGCTCTTCACTCTCAAGTGCCATAAGTAATAGTTTTTGTTCCTTAACTAAGAAAGGTCTGTATTTAACGGGTACTCCGTTTGATGGTAAAGTCAATTCAAAAATTGGCGATTTAATTTTAGGTAAAGCCATGGTGTATTATCTCCAGTTGGTGTAATAAAAAATTATATAGTATTTGTCGAATTATTAAAATTCACTATATGATATCGATATGTCATTGTGACACTAAATCTTTGGTACGTATTCTGTTCTTCCCATGTTAAGTTCATAGGACTCAGTGCGATTGGATATGCATTCATTAGCGTGTATTTAGCCAATGTCACACCCTGTTCATTCATTTGATGAATTCTAACTTCTCCAGCAGCATAATCATCATAATATCTTATGAGTCCAGATTTACTTGCGGCGGCGCCATATTCATCCGGACCATTCACAATATTGTCCATCCACACTTCAAATACTCTTCTTTCATACATATCTTCTGAAGCAATAATTTGAAGATTATGATCTGAATATGTATGATCGTATGCAAATTTCGCATTTGGTCCGAATGCTGTAGTATCATCAGAGGTGGCAATTGTTCTGCCAGGCAATTCTGTAGCTTCACATCTACATCTAAATCTAGGATTTACATCATTTGTTTCACTTAACGGAAGCTCAGTAAACCAAGATTGATTAATATTATTTATATTTGCACTGCCTCTTATGTATTGTCTATTTTGATTGTTAAATATTTTTGGTGGAAGACTAATCTCTACAAAGAAGAGATTAGGTCTTACTGGTTTTACTAACGCAGCAAAAGTTGATATACTAAACATTAGATTTTCTTTCTGCTGTCTGCCCAAACTTGTTGCGCAGTTGCTTTTTTAAACTTTTCTATTGGTAAAAATAGTGCTATATCCCATTCGACAGAAGTTATTTCTAAGAATGGCGATTTTACATGATTGTATAAGTACTTTTTTATAGTCGGTTTATACTCTTTATATTTAGACGCAGCTTTTAGTACACTATAACTAATCTTTATCTTAGTATGCTCATCGTATTTCTTATCCATTACAGTAGAGTATATTGCATTCATTAGTTTTGCACGAAGCATTGGCGGCAAATAGTGAAAGTTAATACCCAAGAAGCCATCTTTATGAAGTTCTACAGGAAATATTAAAGGAAACGTATCGTAATACGGCAGTTCCATCTTTAATTTTGGATCATATTTGAAAAGATACATCATTCCAGGATGTAAATGAGCAACTTTTCTTTTTTGCTCAAAAGATTTCATTACTTTAGATGTAGTTAGCCCAGATAACTGACTAGCAGCATCTCGGTACCATTCTCTAGCCTCAGCCGTTCTGGCGGGTACTTGACCAGCTTGAATGCCTTGATATATGAGTTCTTTGAATATTGTCATAGAATTGTAGTTTGTTGTCTTCTATTTATGTCAATTCTTTTTCTGTCATCAACTTAAATTCCCAATTTTTATCTTGACAATATTTTATTGCAGCAGTCCATTTAGCTTGATTCACACCCCAAGTTACAACTTCATTTAAGAATCTACGTGTGGGCTTTGTTCCCGATGCAAGACGTTTAGGTTCCATAGTCTGCGCGAGAGGCTTAACTTCAATTATTGATGCACGAAGTGTGCCATTAGCATCTCTATACTGGATCCAGAAGTCTGGAAAGTATCTATGCCAACGATTATCCATGGGTGATAAATAGGGTATAACTATTTCTTCTGAAGACCATTTAAGTATAGAAGAATTAGTGTCGCAGTATACCATAAACTTTCGTTCCCACAAACTTCTATAAGTAATTCCGGTGGGATCACCATTGTATTTAGATGGATTTTTTGGTTTATATTTGCCTTTGTATGCCATAATGTTTTATAAATAGTTAATTAAAAAAAGGAATTTAAATGGCCACGACACAATTTTTTATGACGATGGATGGAAAAGATACTTCATATCCAGAAGATACTGGCAGTGCAGATATTAAAAACAGTTCTCAAAATGTGGGTAGATATGCTACAGCAGGCCTTAATGATGCTAAATTAAGATTTCCTCTAACAACAGATGCATTTAATACACCATATATTAAATTCTTTTTTTTAGACGCTTACGGAAATCTAATAGGTGGTGGACCAATCATAAATCTAAGAATGCCTAGTGTATTTAACATCAGTAATTTTTCTGATTATTCTAGAACAGATCAGATTGTAAGCGGCAGTGGCGGCACTAATGGTTCTGTAGCTGATGCACTATTCAATTTTGGCACAACCGGACTTGCAGGACTATCGAATGCGGCCGAACAAACTGTATCTAACATGGCAGAAGCAATAGCATATTCACTAAGAAGGGGGGCGGCGGCGGGCGGTGGATTTGTGGAGTCCATGGGCCTTAGTGGTATTAGTCAATTCGAATTTAGTAACAGAAAAGCAGTAAATCCTATGGCACAATTACTGTACAAAGGACCTCAGTATAGAAAATATCAAATTCCAGTGCCTATGAAGCCTAGAAATAAAGAAGATGCGCAAGAGATCCGACGAATAATTAAAACGTTTAGAATTGCGTCTTCACCTTCATACACATCTTCAAATATTGATGTGGAATTACGAACAGCATTACAGTCAAATACAGATGCACAAAGTTTTTTAGACAACACCTCGTTTACATTTGGATATCCACATTTAGTAGCATTTAATATTGAATTTTATGAAAATGAGAACAGAACCATAAAGGTCCTTTATAAAAGTAAAGCGTGTGCTATAGAGTCTGTCGCAGTAGATTATGGTGGACAAAAAATAACATTCTTCGAAGACGGTATGCCAACAGAAATGAATTTAACACTTCAACTATCTGAGGTAGTAGCAAGAACTCTTGGCGACGAAATGAATAATGGCACAAATAACAACTTCACAATTTTCTAATAAGTAACATTATATGTTTAACATATTTCCAAGAATAAACTATCAGATAGATACGTATGACACTATAAAAAGTGTCGATCTAAATGTGTCTGGTAAAATAAAAGATGCATTTTCAAAGTATAAATTAGCATCACTTCGCCCATACTATATTGCAGATGGAGAATCTCCAGATAGGGTATCGTATAAACTTTACGGTACACCAAAATTTGGATATCTTATTATGATGTCGAATAATATCTATAGTCTATACGACGATTGGCCTAAAAGTAGTTCAGCGTTTAGAAAATATATCATAGAAAAATACGGAAGCATCACTTATGCAACAAATACTGATAAGTTTTTCTATACAGGAGATAAACTTGTCATTAGTGAAGAGTCGTATTTGGAATTAAGTGACAGCAATAAATATAAAGAGACTATTATGGAATACGAAAGACGTATAAATGGAGAAAAATCTTTCATAAGAATATTAGACTATAAATATGTGATTCAATTTGAAACTGGACTGCAAGAACTTTTAGGCAATTAAAGTATATGGCAACATCTTTTGATGGTGGCAGCAACACACCAATGACAAGTCAAACCGAAGCATTTGAGCTTCAGGTTGCTAGTATCACTATTAAAAGTGGCGCAGTAATTGATTTAATAAACGTTATATTAGAAATTGAAGTCTTTGAAGATATATTCAAATCTTCTATCACAGGATCAATTACTATAAATGACTTTGTTGGTGGATTAGAAAAGTTTGTACTAACTGGTGGAGAAAGAATAATAATCAAAGCACGTATGCCAGAAGAAGGCGGTTCTATCATTATTAATAGAAATGATCTTATTGTTCATGAGTTTTCTAAAATTCCTGCATCATCGACAGGAAATTTAAAATACAAAATGTACTTCACATCAGAAGCATCTTTAAACTCTCTTAAGAAAAGAGTATTTAAAAGTTTTGGTCAGAACAAAAATGTAACTAGTATAGTCAAAGAACTGTATAAGTACATGGATCCAAACGCATCATCAGATTACATTAATGTTGATGCTCCAGAAATTTTAATATCTGGCGGATTTCTTGCTCGACCATTCTTATCTCCTGGATATGCGCCGATAGATGCTATTAATAGTTTAGCAAAAAGAGTAAGCTCAGACGGAAAATATTATGTGTTCTACGAAAGACTGAATTACAATAAAGATGGGCAATCGTATCATCACTATTTTACAAGCATCGATGATATAATCAAAAATTCAAATGATCCAGCAAAAGTAGTTCCAACAATAAAATATAGTCCTGCAGGAAGTTACTTCAGCACTACACTACCAGAGTTTAATATTAGAGCAAAGACTGTGCAGTATCAAAATAACTATAACCATTTGAGTTCAATGGTTGGAGGATTTTATAATTCTAGAGTCAGATCGCTAGACATTTTAAATAGACGATACTCAGACACACAAATAAATTATAAAGACACTACAGACGCTTCAGGTGGATCAGCATATCTTAACAAATACTTAGATTCTACAAATTACTTCAGTACATATGGAGAAAAAGACTTTCCCGGAGAAAGACTGATTGTAAATCCTATCAATGATCCATTTACAGACAAAAAAACATGGATTAAAAATGATACTTATGGTGCATATTTGAATAGCAGCATTCGAATAACAGTAGATATTGCTGGTGGTACAAATAGAATTGGTGTTGGTGATGCTGTAGATTTCAGACTTCCTAGTCGGGCACGTCATTCGATTAATATAGAAAATTCTATAGTTCAAGATGATATAATTTACTCAGGAAAATATGTTGTAACTGCATGTAGACACAATTTAACTAGACTAGGTTACACAAAAAAATTAGAACTGTCTAGAGGTAACATGAGACTCAACTTGAATACCCTAATAGCAATAGGCGCAACATAAAATAAAAAAGAGGAATAAAATGCAATTACAATTTTTAGAGTATTTTCAAAAAAGAGATTTTGAAGCGTACTCACTGTTATCAGAAAAGCTAATCACGTTTAACAATGGTGCGAAGTATGGCCAGATTGTTTTTCTTGCTGGCGGCGCGGGATCTGGAAAAGGCTTTGCGATTGATAATTATCTATCTGGTAATGACTTTAAAATTCGTGACGTTGATGAATTGAAAATTGCATTTCAGAAATTAGATCGCATGAGCAAGTTCACTACTGACGACTTGCTAAAAAAATATGGTGATAAGATTAAAGAGTCTGATGCTGCATTTATTGAAAAGCACATCACATCAAAAGGGCTCACTCTTAGTCAATTAAATCTTAAGATTCCAGAGCATGTATACGCATTGCACGTATTAGTAAGGGCTACTGGAGTAAAAGAAAAAACCTTGGACTTATTATTAGATGGCGCTAAAGAAAATATTTTACCTAATATCTTGTTTGATTCTACTTTCGCAGATATGTCGGATCTTGAAGCATATCTTCCAAAGTTAATTGAGTTAGGATATGATCCTAAGAATATCCACATTGCATGGGTATTGACGAACTATGAGATTGCAATGAAGAATAATGCAAAGCGTGCAAGAGTTGTTCCTGATGATATTCTATTAAGAACGCACAAAGGTGCTGCACAAACAATTCTAAGTTTAGTTAAGACAAGTTTGCCTGTCACGATAGGAGGTGGCATTTATGTCATTCTAAATAATCCAGAGAACACTATGTTTTTGATTGATCCAAAGACAGGCGAACACTACAAAGATATTAAGGGTAGAAAAGTTGTTAAAGATTTCTTGTATATTACAATGAAGAAACCAGGCAAAGCTATCACTAATGACGCAGACGTTAGAAAACAACTATACACATGGATCAAAGACAATGTGCCGCCAGATGCATTAGACACAAAAGAGTTAGATGATCTATGATGAAATTTAAAGACTTTGTAAAAGCTTCTCCTGCATCTATCGATGAATGGGAAGAATCTGTATACGGTCCAGAGTTGATGGAAGTTCTTCAGCAAGTAGATGGCAAATGGGCACTAGTCTCTAAGAAAACAGGACGTCCTTTGAGGTATTACAAAGGTGAAGGCAAGCCGTCTGATGAGTGGGTTGCTAGTCAAGAACGTGAAATTCAATATTTCAAACATAGAGGTTAAGATAATATGTTTTTAGGTAGAGACGGATTCATATGGTGGATTGGTGTTGTTGAATACAACCAAGACCCATTGATCCTGGGCAGAGCTAAAGTTAGAATTTTTGGTTATCATGATAATGCAAGCACAGGAGAAATGCCTACTGCTGATCTTCCTTGGGCAATTACATTAATGCCAGCAAATATGCCTGGCGCATATGGCATACCCAATCTTGGTGATTGGGTTATTGGATTTTTCTTAGACGGCGAAGATGCACAAGAGCCATGCATTCTCGGATATATTCCTGGAATTCCTCCGGGAACTATACCTACAGACATTAAAGAAAGATTTTCAGAACAGATTTCTACTGTGCGGTCTTTCAACACCGTATCAAATATATTAAATAGTGTTGATTCACAAAAAGATAGATTTAGATTTGAACAGTCTTGTGGAAATTCATTTGAAATGATCAATGACACTGCTGTCGATAATCCTATAGCTATCACACACGGTAGTACATCAACATTAGTTCTATCAAAAGGTAGTATTGTTCTAACACCAAGCACATCGAATCAGAGAAGAGGTATATCGATCAACGAAAACGGTGCTGTCTTAAGAGATTGGGATATAGGAGTATTTGCTCAGGGTAAAATTTTATCCACTTCAGAGGAAAATACATTTAGATTAAAATCTGCACTCGCAAACACGACTGTTAATCTGCCTGGATATGGCACAGTCACATTAGGAGCGAGACAAGCGATTGGATCTGATAATCGTCCTTCTCCAATAACTGTTGGAGGTGATACAATAGAATACTATCATCCTTCAGCATCAGAGTCAAACGCACTAGAAGGTGGTGTCGGCTATGATACTGTAAACTTAGTTCGTGATGTTAGACTTTTGATGAATACTGTTTTTCCTCCTGATGCGAAAGTAATTAAAACAACATTTATCACACCTCCTATTAATGCAGTAATAGTTGATCCAGGAATTGTCGAATCGGGTGAAGGCTATACTGACGAAAACGGCAATTTTGTTCTTTTGACGCCAGGTGCTACGGAGCTGGGTGACGGAGGAGGCAGCGGCGGCGCAGATTGTTTCTTAGGAGAAACACTTGTCACTATGTTTGACGGATCAAAAAAACGTATCGATCAAATTAAAGACGGCGACTATGTGTTCAACATGAATAGAACTGAAGTGAATACAGTGCTTTTCATTGAAATAGTTCCAGATAAATATAACTGGCAAGAATTGTATTCACCGAGTGCTGAATTTGCGCCATTCGCAACACCTAATCATCCACTGTTTATAAATGGTGAATGGGTAGCCCTAGAGCAAGGGCTTTATCCTTGGCTAGATAAAGTTAAACCAGTTAAGAATCCAATTACTCGCAAGACTGAAGATGAGTTAGTATATAACCTATGGGTCAGTGGCGATGGTACATATATAGTCAATGGCTTTGGTACTACATCGATCATGATGGACGGTGGAATTATGCGAGTTTGTTATCAGAACGGATATCTATCACAAGATGATATTGTGAAACTAATGCGCGAATTCACTACTCAAGGCATGACATATGGATCGTATCTATTCAACAAGGTGTTTGGATATGTGACATACAAACCAATCGTTAAAATTATGGCAAGTACGATTAAAAGAGAGAAAGAATTTCTGCCTAGAAAGGCTATGATATTCCTAATGAAAGTATTTGGCAAAACAGCAACATTTTATAATAAACTCAAGGGATAATTATTATGGCACACACACAAATTACTGATGCACAAGTTCAAGAATGGGCACAAGTGCTTACTCCTCAGGAGATTCAAGACTTGAAGAGCGGCATCAATATGACAGCAGCGATGATTTTGGTTAAGCTATTTCCAAATAACGTTTTCATCAAGGAGATGTTAAAGCAGAAACTAGGTTGATTACTGAGAACCAACACTGCATTATACCAATTACACACAAGCTTGTCAAGAGCAAATAGAAAAAAAATAAGGATAATTATCAAATGACAAATCACGAAACGCTTGTAGATTTATTCAATTCCTATGTAAAGGAAAACGAAAAGTTTACTGAAAAGGGAAACAAAGCCGCAGCAACTAGAGCAAGAAAAGCACTAGCTGAATTTGCAAAGGTTTCCAAAGACAGAAGAAAAGAAATTCAAGATTCAAAGATTAGCGAAAAATTGGAAATTATCTAACATAAATAAGATATATGGCAACAGCACCTGCATTCTTTAAAGATTTATCACTAAATCTTACTCCAAATCCAATAACTGGCGACACTGCGCCGGCTGTGAATGAACACGCAGTAAAAAAGGCACTAATTAATTTAATTAGAACACCGTTAGGATCTAAGCCTTTTAGTCCAGAATATGGAACAAGACTATACGATTTTTTATTTTCGCCTAATGATTCTGAAACAGAATCTGAAATAAATGATGAATTAAATAATTGCATTACTAGATTTGAGCCCAGAGTTAAAATTGTATCTATCACTACTAATATGAGTAATGATGGAATAGAAATCATTCTAAATTATTATGTAGTTAATGTAAGTGCGCAACAATCGCTAACAACAACAATAACAAGAACGAGTTAACATATATGGCTTCACCAACAAATTTAAAATTAGATGGTCTCACTTTTGAAGAAATTCGAGCAAATTTTAAGTCGTTTCTACAAAATCAGGCAGAATTTATAGACTATAATTTTGACGCATCTGGTATTGGAGTTCTATTGGATGTGTTGTCATATAACACATACTATACAGCATTCTATCAAAATATGGTAGCGACAGAAGGTTTCTTAGCTACTGCACAAAAAAGAAATTCTGTTGTAAATTTAGCTAAAGCATTAAACTATACTCCTAGATCGGCATCATCGTCTAAAGTAACTGGTACATTAAGTGCAACTGTAGTGGGTGCGCCTGGCAGTATTATTGTTCCAAAATATACTAAATTTCAAGCAGCCGTAGATGGCACAACATACACTTTTTTAACTCAAGCTGCAACAACACTTTTCAATGACTCTGGAACATATGTTGTAAGTGGAGTTACTTTAATTGAAGGTAGAGCAGTATCTGAAAAGTATACGTATAACGTTAATGATCCAGATCAAAGATTTATAATTTCCAATCCCACAGCAGACACCTCAACACTAACAGTTAAGATACAAAATTCTTCTACCGATTCTACTATAAAATTTTATACATTATCAACAGATGCAATTTCTCTTACAAGTGCTTCTGAAGTATATTTCTTAGAAGAAGTTGAAGATGGTAAATTTAGAGTTACTTTTGGCGATGATGTTATCAGTAAAAAACTATTGAATGGTAACATCGTATACTTAGATTATATCGTATCTACTGGAACTACAAGTAACGGTATTAAAGCATTTACGTTAGCCTCTACAATAAATGACGTTTCGGATGTAACATTCACACCAAATTCTGGCTCATCATCTGCTGGAGGTCAAGACAGAGAATCAATTGCTTCTATTAAGTTTGCTGCACCAAAAGCATTTGCAGCACAAAATAGAGCAGTAACGGCTGGAGATTATGAATCGATAATGCTAACTGCACCTAATGTAGGCTCAGTCGCAGTATGGGGTGGACAAGACAACGATCCTCCGGAGTACGGTAAAGTATTCATTGCAGTGCGTCCAGTACTTGGAGAAGTATTAAGTGCTGATGAAAAAAACAATATCATTAACAGCTATATCAATCCAAAAAAAGTTTTAGCAATTTCTACAGAAATTATTGATCCAGAGTACATTTATATCGCATTAACTGTGAATGTTAAATATGATCCAAAACAAACTGTAGAGTCTGATACTAGTCTAAAAGGTAGATTAGTGACATCTATTAAAACATATAATACTGATAATTTAAATTCTTTTTCTAAGTACTATAGACAATCTATGTTGACTAGAATAATCGATGATACTGATCGTTCTGTAGTAAGTAGTTCAATATCTGCAACTATGACAAAAGAATTAGATGTACAATTAAATGTTGCATTTAAATACACAATCAGATTCTCTAATCCAATTGATAATGCGACACTAAACAGATTGAGTACTAATCCATTTGGTGCAGGAAATAAAGTGACATCAAATGAATTCAGTTACGCTGGATACAGTAATTGTTTTCTAGAAGATAATGGTGGATTGATTAGAATTTATCGTAAAGTTGGAACAACTAATGTTGGTATCATATCTAATGTTGGCACAATTAATTATGACACAGGAACTATAGTTCTTAATAATTTTATTCCAACAGCCTTTGCTGACGGAGGCGTACAGCTAAGAGTTACAGCTATTCCAGCATCGACTGATATTCTTCCATTAAGAGGTCAAATCGTTACTATTCGCGATGAAGATATTACTCTCAATTTAATTGACGACAACTCTATTAGTTTAGTTAGAAGATAATAATGCCAACATACGATACGCTATTTAAGCCGTCTTTATCGGTACAGAATCAAATTCCAAGGCTAGATGATGATAGCTTTCAGAATCTGCTTACTGCTTATTACGAATGGCTACAGACTTCTAAAATAGAATTGTATGATTCTGTTGGAACATTTAGAAATGGCGAGTATGTAAAAGTAGCAGTCACATATACTGATAAAGATAATACAACATTTACTGTATATAACACTAGAGCATTAATTAAGCAAGTTGGCGCAGACTATATTATCGTAAAGCCTCTGACTGAAACGCCTTTTAATTTACGTCAACAGATTATTGGAGAAACTTCTGGCGCTACTGCATATATATTTGCCATTAAAGATAACGTAGTTCGCGCTACTGGACAACATCTCAACAATAGAGATCCTGAAAAAGCTTCTGGTGTATATTTTGATTATTTAAGAGAGGAATTAAATAAAGGAATTCCTAGCATAACTGCTGCTGATAGAAGAGCGATTGTAAATAAGTTTAAAGATTTTTATCATTCTAAGAGTAATGAAGAGGCGTATCAATTTATTTTTGCAGCACTTTATGATGATAAAACAATTGAGCTTAGATATCCTGGCGAAGATTTACTTAGAGTATCTGGCGGCAAATTCTACAAGCCTACTACTCTTAGAGTTGTAACGACATCAAATATTCTTGATCTTTTAAATCAGACTATAGTGGGCATTACTAGTGGCGCACTTGCACTAGTTTCTGATATTCAATCGACTTTTATTCAAGACTTACCTTATTCTGAATTGACGTTGACGCTAACTCAAGGTACTTTTATTGCTAATGAAAGTATTAAAATAGTCGGCGGAACTACAGCATACACTACAGTATATGGTGTGCTTGTTGGAGTAAATATTAATGAACCGGGCAGCGGATATGCAGTCGGAAATATTCTTCCCGTATCAGGATCAGGATACAATGGTAAAGTTACAGTTTCTGAAATTGGATCCGGACGCATCAATAGAGTTAAACTAAACACTACTGGATATGGATATAGAGTCGGATCTTTATCAACAATTGATAATACAGACACGGGTGGTTCTGGGCTTATCATAGCAGTTAAATCTATTGCAAACACCTATACTCTTGGTGGATACAATGTAGGCGAAGTTACACAAATTCAAATTTTAGACGGTGGTAACGAGTATGCTAGTGTGCCTACAATTACTTTAGAAGACACTACAATAAAAGCTATTGGCGCACTATCTGAAAATTTAATTGGATTTACAGATAGAGGATCAAGCTACTCAGTAGGAAACACACTAGTATTCACTGGAGGATCTGGAGCAAATGCAGTTGGTGTAGTTGCTTCTGTAGGAAGCATTGATAATATTATCACAGAAGCTGGCGACTACTATATCAATGAAGATAGTAGTTACATTATAGATCAGAATAATTTAACAGACTTAACAAATTACGGCTTAGATAATATTCTTCTTGAAGGTGCACGCGGCGCTACATATAATCTTATTCAAGAAGAGACTTTAAATAGTAAAGCTAGTGCAATTAAAAACGAAGACTGGACAAATTCTGGTCCAATTAATAGAATTGAACTTACTAATTCGGGCACTGGATATACACCAACAAGTCTGCCAACAATAACTGTCAGTTCTACTACAGGATATAGTGCAGTATTTACATGCAATGGTATACAAGGTTATGGCGGCAGTGCAGTTGTAGATTATGCTAATAACGTTTCTGGTCTAGGATCAATTCGTGGCGTAGATGTTATTGAAGGATTAAATTATGGCTCAAGCAATACTACGATAGATGCTACTGGATTTGGTGCAGGGAATGCAAACTTAACTCCTATAATCACTGGGTCATATATATCTAAAGGTCTATACTTAAATGATGACAGTAAGATCGATGATAAAATAATTCAAGACTCTTATTTCTATCAAGACTTCTCTTATGTTATTCGTAGTAATGAAAACTTCGGAACATACAGCGAACTAATCAAAAATATTCTTCATCCTGCTGGTCTAGAATTCTTCGGTGAAATTGTTCTATTGAGTCTCATTGAAAATATTTTCAATGAAATATCAGTGGAAACAGAAATTGTTAAACAAATTCCGTCTAGCATTTTGTATGCTGTAGCAAATACTGCGACAGCAAACACCAACTTAATAAAAGCAGACTTCTATCAGGGATATTTGAATGGCGTTTTTGATGACTTGAAAATATTTGACTTGTGGTACGTAGAATCGGAAGCTTATTCGGGATTAACGTTTAATGATAGATGGCACACATGGGATGGTCCACACGTAACTAAATTAATTAAAGCTAACGGCACTGCAACAGTTAATGGAAGTATAGTCACTGGCACATCAACAACATTCACTGAAGACTATCTAGACGGTGAAGAATTAATTATTGGTGACGAAAGTGCAAATATTCTTACAGTAGCAAATAACACTTATATGACATTAAATCTTGTCCGTCCATTGGCAGGAACTTATTCAGGCGCAGACATATATAAGCGCAGATTACAATAATGCATTGTATAAATAGAAAATATACAAATAAAGGAACATAATCATGCCAGGATTAGCAACTAGCAATTTTAGACTTCACAATTCAGAACAGTTTGTCGAAGCGTTTTCGGAAGCAGCAAACACTTCAATGTATCTATACATTGGAGGCACTGTACCGTACGCAGATGGTGCTGATGAAACTTCAAATTATGCAACACCACTTAACGACACTGCAAACATTGAATACATTCCATGGCGTGATACAATTGCAGCAAAAAGAATTCAATCCTCTGATATTGCAAACGGTATAAGACGATTAGACTGGGCAACAGGAACAGTCTATGATGCATATGATCATACTGATACAACATTGACAGATAAAAATTTTTATGTTATTACTGAAGATTATAACGTATACAAATGTCTATCTAATAATTATGGCGCAGCATCTACATCAAAGCCTTCTGGCACAGGAACTTCTGAAGTTTCTTATGCTGATAGTTATATTTGGAAATACATGTACACAGTTTCAACTTCTGACGCATTGAAGTTTGTAACTAGAGATTATATTCCAGTTAAAACTGATGAGACAGTTGCAGCCGCTGCTGTGGATGGAGCAATTCATTTTATTAAAAAGCTTACAGGCGGCACAGGATATTTTCAAGCAAATACAACAATCACTATAGTCGGCGACGGCACTTCTGCTACAGCTAGCCCTATCATTTCTGGTGGAGCTTTAACTGGAGTAACAATCTCAAATAAAGGTAGCGGTTACACATACGCAACGGCAGTAATTGCTGGTGTTGGTGTTGGTGCAACTGCAATTCCTATCATTACGCCAAAAAATGGTCACGGCAAAGACGCAATTAAAGAATTGTACGGCACATATGTGATGATCAACGCTAGATTATCTGGCTCAGAGTCTAGCACAATCCCAGTACAAAACGACTATAGAAAATTGGGGCTTATGCGTGATCCATTACTTTATGGAACAGGCACTGTAGCATACGGCTCTAATTATAGAGTCACGTATAGATATACGTTTACTAGTGCTCCAAGTGCAAACTATCAAATCGATGAGATTGTTAGCGCATCAATCGGTGGAGTCACTACAACAGCATATGTTGTTGACTGGGACTCAACTAATAAATATTTGTATACCACAAAGCCTGTTCCAAAAGATGTGTCTGCGAGTACTGTAGTTACAGGATTAACTTCTGGCGCAGTTGGAACTGTTACTGCCGTAGATAATCCAGGGCTAGAACCATACACAGGCGATATTTTATATATTGAAAATCGCGGCAAAATTACCAGAACTGCCGATCAGATTGAAGATATTAAACTAATTATCCAATTCTAATAATAAGGTCATAGAAATAATATGTCTACTCCAGGTAATATCAATTTAAACGTAAGTCCATACTATGACGATTACGATGAGGATAAAAACTTTGTGCGTGTTTTATATCGTCCTGGGCGCGCAGTTCAGGCTAGAGAATTAACACAGTCACAAACATATCAACAAAAACAATTTGAAAGATTCGCAGATTTTATTTTTGATGATGGTGCTATTCTTGATGGTTGCGAAATTTCTCCAAACTTAAAGCTTGATTATGTTAAACTTCAGAATACATATTCTGGTAATACAGTTAATATAAGTAATTTTGTAGGAGAAAAAGTTATCGGCGCAAACACGGGTATCATTGCGCACGTTAATTTAGCTACTGACCTTGAAAACAGTGATCCTAAGACATTATTCATATCTTATACTAGCGGCGGCGGTGCAATTTTAGGATGCAATACGAATAATCAATTAGTTGTTGGTAATGAAATCATATTCTCATATCCTACTGCTACATCAAACACTGCTACAATCAGTTCTATTTGGAGTGATCCATTCACAGGAGAAGAGCGTTTTGTAATTACAGGATCTGGAGATTTTCCAGCAACAGTTCCTAATACAGTTACTGGAGTTAGTACCGACATTAATGGAAGTCCATTTACAATTCTATTGACTTCTGGTTTTGATAAGAGAACATCAACTAAATTTGAAAACTCTGAAGTATTAATATGTATATCAAATAATGAAGTATTCTATGCAAATACTGCAACTTCAGATGCTACACAACTTGTTGTTGATCCAGATAGTGCAACTGAAGTAACATACACAAAAGGTTCTTCATTAACTATTGGTGCAGGAACTGTATACATTGCAAATCACTTTGTCAAACGCGATTCTCAAACTATCATCTTAGACAAATACAGTAATGTTCCATCTTATAAAGTTGGACTAATTCCTAATGCAGAATTTGTAGATTCAATTGATGATGCAACATTAGTCGATAATGCGCAGGGAAGTCCTAACTATCAAGCGCCGGGTGCAGATAGACTTAAGATTACTACTACTCTTGCAAAATATGAGTTGAATGATACTCCTATCGACAGTTTTGTTTCTTACGTAGAGATTGATGAGGGTATCATAAGAAAGCGTAAAAACATTGAAATTGGTGGTAAAATTGAAGACGCAATTGCACAACGCACATATGATGAGTCTGGAGATTATACACTAAACGATCCTATCATTACTGCGCGTGAGCATTTGATTAACGGCGACAATCGTGGACGTTATACTCTAGGCGAAGGCGGTAATAATGAACTTCTAATTGTAAACGTTGATGCAATAACAGCGTATGTTAGAGGATATAGACATGAAACTACAGCTAAAACTGAAGTTAATGTTCGTAAAGGAACGGACACACAATACGTCGAACAAGTGAGAACGCAATTAGCTTTTGGTGGTGGAATAAACGTTAAAGAAATTGTTGGTAGCTGGGATATTAATTCTGGAACTACTGTAAATATTTACGATACTGCACAGGCTGCAATTTCAAATACTACTTTTGCATCAACAACTGTTTCCGGATCTAAAATTGGTACTGCTAGAATTAAATCTCTAGACTACGTAAGCGGAACACCAGGAACATCATCAGCAGTATACACATTCTATCTCTATGATGTAGTTATGGATAGTGGTAAACTATTTGAATCCGCACGTTCATTATACCTATCTGGATCACCTTCAAAATATGCTGATTTTGTTTTAGACTCTTTAGGTCGCGCAGTATTAGCAGACAGTTCATTTGATAAGCTAGTTTTTAAATTGCCATACAATGCAACAAAAACTCTTCGTGATCCAAGCAATAATATTGAAACTGGTTTTCTTTTTAAATCAGAAACTACTATCACTCTTACTGCTGGTGTTGCTTCTGCAAGTACTACAGATGTTTTAGAAACATTTGAGGGCACTGGAGTATTGTCTACTGCACAGAAGAATAACAATTACTATTTAATTCCATCTACAACAGCAAACACTGCTGCATTGACAGGTACTGTAACAATTACAGCAAACAGCAGTATTGTAGTGGGAACAACAACATCGTTCCAAACCAACTTTAATGTTGGTGATGTTATTCGTGTGAATGGTTTAGATAGAATTGTTAATAGCATTAGTAACGCAACATATATGACGTTGACAACAACTCATACTGGTGCAACTGCAAACACATATTCTAAATCGTTCCCTGCAGGCATGCCAATTAGTTTGTCTGGATACGGAAGCACTGGCGCGACTAGAAGCGTAACAGTTTCTACACCAACGTCTGTCACAATTGATATTGCAGAAAACGTTACTCTCACTAGCGCAAAATTGATTTCTTCGATGGCTAGATCAAATGCTAGAGAGAAATCTAAACTAATAAGCTACGGCGATGAAGTTTATATTCAAGCAAATACTCATCCTAAACTATACACTGGACCCTGGAGTCTAGGTAAAGGTGATGTTATCGCAGTACGTGCAATTTATCAGGCTAATAATTTTGTTTCTGTTCCTACAACAGCAAACACTAATGTGACTGAATTCTATACCTTCGATAACGGTCAGCGTGATAATACATATGAACACTCAACTATTTCTCCTGTATCTGGATACACTCCAACAGGTAGACTATTAGTTGTATTCGATTCATATACACACAATACTACTCAAGGCACTGGATACTTCTCGATAGATTCATATCCAATTGATGATACTGTAGATTCTAATACTACAATTACTACTTCTGAAGTGCCTGTATATACAAGCACAAAGACTGGTCAAACATTTAATCTACGTGATTGCTTAGACTTTAGACCAATTAAAACTGCAAACGTCACTACATTAAATCCAATTGATTCTGGAACATATCAAGTTCCAACTACAGGTTCTGTTGGTCTTCATATTCCTACACCAGATTCTAATTTTGACTCTGATGTGATTTACTACAAGGGTAGAAAATCTAAACTATATCTAACTGAAGATGGTGAATTTAAAGTAAATGATGGACCCGCACAAGATCAAGACGCAAAGGCGCCAGCAGCGATTGCAGGAACATTACAGTTAGCTGATCTATCTATTCCTCCATATCCTTCTCTAATTTCTGAAGTTGGTATAACATCAGTTAAGAACAGAAGATATACAATGCAGGACATTGGTTCTATTGAAAATAGAGTTTATAAATTAGAAATTGACAGTCTGATGAATGCGTCAGAAAAACAAATTGCTAATAAAGTTATTGTTGATCCAGTTACTGGCGTTGATAAATTCAAAAATGGACTTTTAGTAGATGTATTCACTGGACACAATACTGCTGATGTAAAGTCTTCAGTATACAAAGCTGCTATTGATAGGCACAATAATTATGTGACTGCGTATTCAAATAATGAAATGCAAATCTCATTAGCATACAATACTTCTGGCTCTACAAATGCAACAAAAACTACTGGTAAAAAATTACTATTAGCATATACTGAAGTAAGATCCACCGCAAATCAAATGTATGCAACTTCTAATGTTGCACTAAGCGGTTCAGCGCCTATTAATAGCGTGGGCGATCTATCTCTATTCCCATCTACAGATAACTGGCTTGCTACTACAAGAGTTCCAGGAAAAGATTTGGCTAATGATCCTACTGGTCAACTAGATAACTGGAAAGTTAGATCGGATGCATGGAATACTGAAGTTGATCCAGCAGTTAGATATTTTATTGGTGATGAACCAGGAATTCGCGCACTAGAATCTACAGGAGTAGTTTCTTCTAGCATTTCTTCATCAACAATAAATGCTCTGAATAGTGCTATTCTTTCACATCAACAAACAAATCCTGCTACAGGTAGAATTTTGGATACATCAATCCAAAATACTATGAGAAGCCGCGACATTATTGTTTCTGCAACTAGTCTAAAGAATTCTACTAGATTATATTTCTATTTTGATGGTATGGATGTTACATCTAACGTTACTCCAATATCAGCAACTTCTGGTAGCACTATTTCTGAAATTTATGAAGAGTTTGATGCTAATGGATTTCTTCCAACAACATCTAGTTTATTTACTAGACAAACACCATCAGCGGGTGGAATATTGTCTACAAATAATAAATTTGTGGGTATTTTTAGAGTTCCTGCAAACAAATTTAATGTGGGCGCAAGAGAATTTAAAATCTCAGATAAGGCTACTTACGACGACTCTACAGAAACATCATATGCTAAGTGTATGTTCTACACTCAAGGCGCCTCTGTAACTAGCTCAAGCAGTGTTTTAAACACAAGACCAACGAATAGAATATCAAATAAATCTTTAGTTTCTGTTTCTTCAAAAGAAGTTGAGAGCGGAACATCTACAGAGATTGTTGATCCATTAATTCAAACATTCATTGTAGATCCAAGCACATATACTCAAGGTGTAATGGTAACTTCAGTCGATTTGTATTTTGCAGAAAAACCTACTTCACCTATTGCTGGTGTTACTGTAGATATTAGAGAAGTAGATTCTGTTTCTGGATATCCTACACGTAATATTATTGGAAATGAATCTGTAAGATTAAGTAGTTCAATCACTGCAAGCGCAACACCAACTGTTGCTACTACATTTACATTCCCTAGCCCTATATACTTACAGCCAGGAAAGAAATATGGTATCGGCGTAAAGGCTGATAATAATGATCCTGCATATAAATTATGGGTAGCACAAGTTGGACAAACAGATATTACAAATACTAGTGTTAAGGCTAAAGTTGTTTTAACTTCACAAACAGAGTTATATACACCTTCAAGCAATTATAACTGGACATTGTCTACAAGTTTAGACTTAAAATTTGCAATAAAAATTGCAAAATTCTTTGATCCTAAAGTAGAGTTATCTAAAACAGCAATTGCAGTATTGAATAATATGCCTATAACAAGTGCAATTTCTTATACTGGAATTTATCCAAATATTGAAGCGTTGACACTTCCTAAAACGGCTATTACATATGAAATGTCGCAGTCTGACAGTTTATATAATGTGGGAAATTATGCATCAATTAAAAACTTAGAAACTCTTAGTTCGTTGTCACAAGTTTCTAATACTTCTATAGAAACTTCTAGATCATTTAAATCATTGAAAGTTCGTGCAACATTGACAACTGAAAATCCATGGGTTTCTCCATACATCGATTTGCAAAGAGTTAACTGCATATTGACTAAGAATGTTATCAACAATTCTACATATGTTGCTGCGACGGGCACAGTAGGATATAGCACTTCAAGTAATGTTGTTACTGGATATGGAACTTCATTTACTACAGAACTTGCTGGAATTAAATACATAAAGACTTCTACTAATGAATATCGCCAAATTGCATCTGTCAGCAATAATACATCATTAGTTGTTGCGAATAACTTTAATGTCACTTCTAACGGCGTATCATTATATTACAACACTGAAGAGAATCCAGTAGGACCACACACATCATTAAGTAGATATATTACAAGAGTAGTTACACTAAATGATGGATTCGATTCTTCAGACTTAAATGTTTTCTTAGATGTTAATCGTCAAAAGGGAACTGACATTAAGGTATACTACAAGATTCTGAACAGTGCTGATCAAGACACATTCGATAATAAATTCTGGACAGAAATGGATTTGAGTGGACTTAAAACTTTTGCAGCAAATCCTAATGATTATTCTGAACAAAAATATGTAGTATCTACTGACGGTAAAGCTAAGAGACCTGTGCTATTATCAGGAACTGCAAATACAACTATAAGTTCAACAGCAGTAACTGGAACAAACACCGTTTTCTTAGAACAATTGCGAGTTGGAGATACTGTAGCATTTGGCACAAGTAAAACTCAGGGTGTAGTTGCGTCAATTGCAAACAATACTAATCTATCATTGGCTTCTGCATCAGCCGCAAGTGCTACTGCACAAGACATATATAGATTAATGGAAGACACGATTGCATATACTACTCCAGAGGGTATCACATACAATCAATTCAAATATTTTGCTATAAAAGTTGTGTTCTTATCGGACACTATAGCTAATATTCCCAGAGTTAAAAATCTTAGAGCAATAGCATTAGCTTAATTTGTTATAAATATATGACTACAATCAAACTTGCAGAAAAAGTTGCTGGATTTAGTGAGCGTGATACTTATTCCAGAGCAATACTAAATACTGATACGGATGGACTTTTAAGATATAAGCTACAAAAAGAAAAAGCCCTTCGCAATATTCAAGATAGTGAAGATATAGTTGTAGTCAAAGAAGAGTTGTCAAGTTTAAAGAATGAGCTAAGAGACATAAAAGAACTACTTTTAAAAATAACAAAAGAAGGTAAGTAAATGCCGATTCAAACCGTTCAATCATCAAATACATTTAATCAGTTTAGAGCAATTACTAATCTGATTATTGCTAATGTCAATTCGCAGCTTGATGGAACTGCTAACCTTATTTTAAGTAGCGCAAATAGTGCAACTATAAATGTCACTACATTGACGGTTTATGGTGATGCTGCCATCCAGGGTGGAGATATTACCACTAACTCGACAACATTTACTCTTGCAAATACAACAGCAACTTCAGTCCGTATTGGTGGTGGTGCTACTGATCTAATGCTTGGCGCAACAACTGGCACTGCTACAATTAGAAATGCATCTACAGTTCTTGTTGGTGACTTAGCAGTCAACGGCGGAGACATTACAACTTCAGCAACAACATTCAACGTAGCAAACGCAACAGCAACAACATTAAGTGTCGGTGGCGCTGCAACTTCTGTATTGATTGGTGCTGCTACTGGTATTGCAACGATTAGAAACGCAACAGTAACGCTAGATGGCGACTTGAATGTCAACGGCGGCGACATCGGTACTAGTGCAACAACATTCAACGTAGCAAACACTACAGCAACTTCAGTTCGCTTAGGTGGTGCAGCAACAGACTTGACACTTGGTGCAACAACTGGCGTGGCTACAATTCGCAATGCGTCTACAATTCTTGTTGGTGACTTAAGTGTTAACGGTGGAGACATCAGCACTAATCAAACTACTTTCACTCTAGCAAATACAACAGCAACAACATTAGAAATTGGTGGTGCAGCTACTACTTTGAATCTTGGCACCACAACTGGCAACACTTCGATCCGTTCTGCAAACACTGTATTGTCAGGCGAATTGTTTGTTAATGGTGGTGATATCTTTACTACAGCAACAACATTTACTCTTGCAAATACAACAGCAACTTCAGTTCGCGTTGGTGGTGCTGCCACAGACTTGATGCTTGGCGCTTCTACGGGCACCGCAACTATTAGGAATGCAAGCACTGTTCTAGACGGTGATCTAGCAGTCAACGGTGGAGACATCAGCACTAATCAAACTACTTTTACTCTAGCAAATACAACAGCAACAACACTTAGCGTTGGTGGTGCTGCAACTTCAGTCTTGATTGGCGCTTCTACTGGTACGTTAACGATTAGAAATGCATCTACAGTGCTTGTTGGCGACTTGAACGTTAACGGTGGTGACATTGGCACTACTGCAACAACATTTACAGTAGCAAACTCCACAGCAACAACATTTAACATCGGCGGCGCGGCTACATCAGTCTTGATTGGTGCTGCTACAGGCACTGCAACGATTAGAAACTCAACAGTAACACTAGATGGCGACTTAAACGTCAATGGTGGAGACATTAGTACTAGTGCAACAACGTTTAACGTAGCAAACACTACAGCAACTTCAGTCCGCTTAGGTGGTGCTGCTACGGACTTGATGCTTGGTGCTACTACTGGCACAACGACGATTAGAAATGCACTACAGGTTACTGGCTTAACAAGCACAGATGGCACATTCACTGCAAACGTAGCAGTCAATGGTGGTGGTATTACAACAACTAATACTATTTTCACAATTGCAAATACTACTGCAACAACATTGAGTCTTGGCGGCGCAGCTAACGTAAACATTGGCTCGACTTCAGGAAATACAACAATTAACTCTGCCAACACGGTATTGACTGGTAAACTATTCGTCAACGGTGGAGACATTAATACCACATCAGCAACGTTTACTTTAGCAAACACTACAGCAACAACACTAAACATTGGTGGCGCAGCTAACGTTAACATTGGTGCTACTTCGGGCAATACTGTAATTCGTAGTGCAAATGCTAGCATAACTGGAAACACAATTATTGATGGTGACTTAGCAGTCAACGGTGGAGACATTACGACTTCAGCGACAACATTCACTGTAGCAAACTCTACAGCGACAACACTTAGCATCGGTGGTGCAGCTAGCGTTACCATTGGTGCTACTACAGGCAACACAACAATCAGAAACGCAGGCACTGTTATTTCTGGCGACTTGTTTGTTTCTGGTGGTGATATTGTAGGAACAACTGCATCATTGAATCTTGTCAACACAGTAACAACAACATTAGAAATTGGTGGTGCAGCTACAACATTGAATCTCGGTGCTGCTACAGGCAACACTACAGTTAGAAATAACTTTAAAGTCTTAGACAATGGAAGTACACTAACTTCAGGTAGATTAGTTCTTGTAGGAAATTCTTCTGGCGGATTCATAAACCAGAACGACAATAGCAACTTCTACATTCAACTTCAAGGTTCAGAAAGAATCAAAATTGAATACACCTCAGGTGATGTTCGATTGAATACTGGAACTGGCTCATTAGTTGTTGCTGGACCTTCGATTACTACAAACACAACATCGTTCTCAATTGCTAATGCTACATCAACAACACTTAACATCGGTGGTGCTGCGACTTCGATTAATATGGGTGCTGCAAACAGCGGCACATTCACTATTAATAACAACAAAGCAGTTATTAATAGCACAGGCGCATTGCGTGTTCCAGTAGGCAATACAATCCAACGCGGAACAGCATCACAAGGTGAAGTCAGATACAACACACAACTTTCTGCATACGAAGGCTACGATGGCACAAACTGGTCAAGTCTTGGTGGTGTAAAATCTGTAGACGGCTTGACATACATCATTGCAGAAACTTCTCCTGGAGCTTCTGACGATACACTTCACTTCTATACTGCAAACGGTGCAACAAGCTTTGAAGTAGCGCAGATGGATGCGACTAAATTTGCAATTCTTCAAACTACAGCTTCGGCAAATAGTACTACTGGCGCATTGACTGTAGCTGGTGGTGTAGGTATTGTAGGCAATTTGAATGTAGCTGGAACTCAAACAATTACTGGTAATACAACTTACACAGCAAACGTAGCAGTTAATGGTGGCGGTATTACAACAACTGCAAATACATTCACTCTAGCAAACACAACTGCAACAACTTTAGAACTTGGTGGCGCAGCTAACGTTAACATTGGCTCTACTTCTGGCAACACCACAATCCGTTCTGCAAATGCTATCATAACTGGAAACACAATTATTGGTGGTAACTTAACAGTTAACGGCAGCACTACAATCATCAACTCAACAACACTGAGCGTTGATGATAAGAATATTATTATTGCAGACGGGGCTGCGGATAATGCAGCAGCAAACGGTGCTGGCATCACTATTGCAGGATCGAATGCTAACGTAGTTTATCTATCCGCTTCCGATTCGTTCGATATTAATAAGAGTATCATTACTCCAGGTGATATCGCTGTTAATGGTGGTGACATTACAACTTCAGCGACAACCTTTACTCTAGCAAACACTACTGCAACTTCAGTCCGTGTTGGTGGTGCTGCTACTGATCTAATGCTTGGTGCAACAACAGGCACAGCAACAATTCGCAATGCAACAGTAACATTAGATGGTGATTTGAACGTTAACGGTGGTGACATTGCAACTAACCAAACAACATTTACTGTAGCGAACACAACAGCAACTTCGGTTCGCGTTGGTGGTGCCGCTACTGATCTAATGCTTGGTGCAACGACAGGCACAGCAACAATTCGTAACGCTACTGTTACTTTAGCAGGAAGTGCATTAGTTGCGGCAGCAACATTTGCACTAGCTAACTCAGTAACTACTTCATTAGAATTTGCTGGTGCTGCTACTACATTGAACATGGGTGCAGCTACAGGCATTGCTACAATTCGTAATGCTACTGTCAACTTGCTAGGTGATTTGAACGTCAACGGCGGTGACATTGGCACTACTGCAACAACACTAACTGTAGCAAACACTACAGCAACAACTTTATGGCTAGGTGCTGGTGCAACTTCTAACGTATTGATTGGCAACTCTTCTGGCAATACTTTCATCCGTTCTTCAAACACTATTGTAAACGGCAACTTTACTGCTAACGGAACTATCACTGAAACAGCTAACGGTCAACAATGGGCAGTAGCTTCTCAGTACGATATTGGTATGAATCCAAATCAGATTCCTTTGAATCAGTATTTGGGTTCAATGGCATTCCAAAGCTCAGACGGTATTTCTGTAGGTATCGCATCTTTAACTGGCGATCTAGCAGTCAACGGTAGTAACATCACTACCACAAACACTACATTCACTGTAGCGAACACAACCGCAACTACACTCAGTGTTGGTGGCGCAGCAACTTCTGTCTTGATTGGCGCAACAACTGGCAACACTGTAATCCGTTCATCGAATACGGTATTGTCTGGTGAACTCTTCGTCAACGGTGGCGACATCTTTAGTACAGCAACAACATTCACGTTAGCGAATAACACTGCAACAACTCTAGAACTTGGCGGCTCTGCTAACGTTAACATTGGATCTACTTCTGGCAACACTACAATTCGCAGCGCAAACACTGTATTGACTGGTGACTTGTTTGTTAACGGTGGTGACATTGCAACTACCTCAGCAACATTTACTGTAGCGAACACTACAGCAACAACACTTAGCGTTGGTGGTGCTGCAACTTCAGTCTTGATTGGTGCAACAACTGGTACTGCTACAATTCGTAATGCAACTGTCACTTTAGATGGCGATTTGAATGTCAATGGTGGTGACATTGCAACCAATCAAACAACATTTACTGTAGCAAATACAACAGCAACAACACTTAACATAGGTGGTGCAGCAACTTCAGTCTTGATTGGCGCAACAACTGGCAACACTACAATCCGTTCAGCGAACACTGTATTGACTGGAGACTTGTTTGTTAACGGTGGCGACATCTTTAGTACAGCAACAACATTCACTGTAGCAAATACAACGGCAACTTCAGTAAGTGTTGGTGGTGCAGCTACAGACTTGATGCTTGGTGCTGCTACAGGCACAGCAACAATTCGTAATGCTTCAACAGTTCTTGTTGGAGATTTGAACGTCAACGGTGGTGACATTGGCACTAACCAAACAACATTTACTGTAGCGAACACTACAGCGACTTCAGTCCGTGTTGGTGGTGCAGCTACAGACTTGATGCTTGGTGCAACTACAGGCACTGCAACGATTAGAAACGCAACTGTCACTTTAGATGGCGATTTGAATGTCAATGGCGGCGACATTACGACTTCATCGGCTACATTCAACGTAGCTAATGCAACAGCGACAACAGTAAACATCGGTGGAGGTGCAACTTTAGTCTCTGTTGGTGCAACAACAGGCGCCACATCCATAAGAAATAATTTGTCAATTGGTAACACATCACCTGTTGCAAAATTCCAAATTAACACTCAAGATGGTTTCCGCTTCGATGCTTCCGGATCTAATACGACAATGCGTTTTGGTTCTGCTTCTACTGGAGAAGCTACTGGTGAATTACGTTTTGAACGTGCAGCAGGCGCGATTGTAATAAGCTCAGGAAGTAGCGGTAATACATTAACAGATTTGGCAAGATTTAGTGCTTCAGGCGACTTTGGTATTGGAAATAGTCCTAGTGGAACATACAAGCTTGAAGTTACAGGAAACATAGGTGTAAGCGCGAACGTAGCAGTTAATGGTGGTGGTATTAATACTACAAATACTATTTTCACATTAGCAAACACAACAGCAACAACAGTAAACATTGGTGGTGCAGCTAACGTAAACATTGGCTCTACTACAGGCAACACATTAATCCGTTCAGCAAATACAATACTAACTGGTAAACTCTTCGTCAACGGTGGCGACATCTTTAGTACATCATCGACATTCACGTTAGCGAATAACACTGCAACAACACTTAGCGTTGGTGGTGCTGCAACTTCAGTCTTGATTGGTGCTGCTACAGGCACTGCAACGATTAGAAACGCAACTGTCACTTTAGATGGCGATTTGAATGTCAATGGCGGCGACATTGCAACTACCTCAGCAACATTTACTGTAGCAAACACAACAGCAACTTCAGTAAGCGTTGGTGGTGCTGCAACTTCAGTCTTGATTGGTGCAACAACAGGCACAGCAACAATTCGTAATGCAAACGTAGTAGTAACTGGAACATTAACTTCAAGATACGCAACAAAAGTAGCTAATACAGATACAGCGACAACATTGACTCCAGACGTTTCTGCAAATAATCAGTATTCATACACTGCACTTGCTACAGGTTTGACTATTAACGCACCAACAGGAACACCTTTAGACGGCGAAAGATTGACATTCAGAATTAAAGACAATGGAACTTCAAGATCACTTACATGGAACGCTATCTATAGAATTGTAGGAACTGTTCTTCCAACAGCTACTGTAGCAAGCAAAATTAACTATGTTGGTTGCATATATAATTCAGCAGATACAAAATGGGATGTGATTGCAGTTGCAAGAGAAGCTTAATAGGAATAACTAATGTTAGACAACATGATATCAATTCAATTTGAAATTAATGGATATAGGGATGCATTGCACATTCCTATTGACAACACATTTACAGAAGCAGAAATTGAAGCTATGAAACAAGCCCGCTACGATAATTGGTATGCACACATCAACGGAATGGCAATTGGTGATCAGATCGTTGCACTAGCTGCGCCAGAAGTTCCTTTGGAGAATAATTAATATGGCTGATAGATATTGGGTTGGCGGAAATGGTACTTGGGACGCAACAACAACAACGAATTGGTCAGCAACATCTGGCGGCGCTGGTGGCGCTTCTGCACCCACATCTGCGGATAATGTATTCTTCAACAGCGCATCAAACGCTACATCTTATGCAGTTACTGTAGGAACAAACGCGGCGGCACTTGACGTAAGCATCGTTGGACCAGCATCAGGTACAGCGACAATTACATCCGCAGCAACATCAGTTATTAGCGTATACGGATCTTGGACAAACGCTGCTACAGGTGTTGCATTTAGTGCCACTATTAACGCAGTAATTAGCTTTCTTGCTACAACTACAGGAAAGACTATTACAACTAATAACGTATCTCTTTCAAATAATACAGTATCTTTAGGATCATCTACGGGTGGTTGGACTTTAGGTTCTGCAATCACATTATCGCAAAGTTTTAATGCTAATGCAGGCACTTTTAGTACTGGCAATTTTAACATGTCCGTTAACGTGTTAGGAATTTCTTCAACATCAGTTCGTTCAATATCATTAGGAAGTTCTACAATAACTCTTGGTGGCAGTGCTGGTCCAATGAACGCAACTACGACAACTAATCTAACCTTCAATGCGGGCACATCTACAATTGTACTCACTAATGCATCCGCTACATTTATTGGTGGTGGATTAACATATAACATTGTGCAATTTACAAGTACTGCCGCAAGTCTACATACGATTTCAGGAGTTAACACATTTGCGAGCCTTAGTTTTACAAGTAGAACCTCAGACGGCATTGGTATTATTGATTTTTCTGACAATCAAACTGTAACTGGAACATTAACTTTAGGCACTACTAACACCGCAGTGCGTAGATATTTAGTTCGAAGCAGTACAATAGGAACTCAAAGAACACTAACAACAGCAACACTTGCTACATTATCTGATGTAGATTTTAGAGATATTGTCGCAGCGGGCGCGTCTGGAACATGGTCAGGCACACGCATTGGTGATTGTAAGAATAATAGCAATATCACTTTTACTGCTGCAAAAACTGTATATCTATCATCTACAGCAGGCGCAAACACTAACTGGACAGGCATATGTTGGGCAAACACAACCGGAGGAACGCCAGACGTAGTTAATATACCATTAGCTCAAGATACTGCAATTATTGATGACTCGGGCGCAACAACAGGTAATGGATTAAGAACTGGATTTACATTAACGTATAATTCTGATTTCGCTATAGGAACTCTCACTTCAACAAGAACGGCTGCGTATATTTTTTCGCAATCTAATCAAGATCCTACTGTGTATGGAAATCTAACATTAAGTTCTGGAATCACATTTTCTGTAGCGACATCTCCAACATGGACTTTTGCTGGTCAAGGAACTACACAAACAATAACTACTGCTGGTAAGATAATATATGCTACCAATGTGACAGTTAACTCTCCTGGCGGTACTGTAAGACTTTTAGATGCGTTTACTCAAGCAATACCTACTACTGCAACAACAGCGACATTTTTATTAACTTCTGGAACATTAGATTTAAATGGATTCACACTTACTACACTTGCATTTAACTCTTCAGCGTCAACTACAAGAACACTCGCATATGGATCTACAGGAAAAATTGTTACAACTGGCGGCGCAGGAACTTCACAGACAGTATTCACAACTGCGACTACTACTAACTTAACAGTGACTGGTTCAGCAAACAATGAATGCTTTCTTACACCTTCATATAGTAACACTACGACAATAAGAACAATTTCTCCTGGCGCTAGTTTGTCAGAAGCAAATTCTATGAATTTTTATCTTACTGGCGGAGGTGTAGATACTGTACTTATATCGAATGGACACGTATTTAAAGACTTGAACACTTCTGGACACGGTGCTAATGGAGTACTATCTCTCTCAGCTACAAATACATCATATGGTAATTTATTATTAGGCACAGGAACGACAGTAATATCTTCTACTCCTACTTCTGCAATAACATTTGCATCAACATCTGGCACTAAAACAATCACAACAAATGGTGTCTCTCTTGATAAGAGTTTAACATTCAGTGCTGCGGCTGGCACTTGGCAATTAGCTAATAATTTAACATCCAATTTTTCAAATACTACAGTAACTTTATCTGGCGGCATATTAAATCTAAATAATCGTGTCTTGACAACAGGATTATTTAATTCAAGTGGTACGGGTGTTCGCACATTAACTAGCGGTACAGGCTCAATTACTTTGACTGGTAATAATGCTACTATTTGGAATACAGGAACTGCTACTAACTTAACGTATACAACGACACCAAATGTAACCTCTACATATTCTGGTTCTACTGGAACTAGAGGGTTTTCTACTGCTGGCAGCACTGATATAATCAACTTAACAATATCAGCGGGAAGTGATACTATTACTCCTATCTCAACATTTAATGTTAATAATTATGATTTTACAGGGTTCAGTGGAACATTAACAAATATTGCTACAAATATTTACGGCAATCTAACAATATCTCCAGATATGTCATGGGATGGTGGAGGAAATGCATTCACATTCTCTGCAACATCAGGAACTAAAATAATTGAGACTAATGGTATAGCAATGTCTCATCCAATTATTTTTAATGGTGTTGGTGGAACTTGGCAATTACAAAGTGCTTTGAGTACTGCTTTTGTTTACCCTATCACATTAAGTGCTGGAACTTTGAATACTAATTCTCAAGATATCTCTTGCACTACATTTACTAGTAACAATTCTACTACGAGAACTTTATCTTTAAGTAATACTGCTTTTACTTTAAGTTCATCTGGCACAGTATGGAACTGCGAAAACTCAACAAACTTGACGATAAATTATGGTATCAATTCTCTTATAAATCTTACTAGTTCAGGGACGTCTACGTTTGCTGGAGGAAGTAAATCATATCCTAGATTACAAGGAAGTTTTACAGATTTAACTATTACTGGAAATAACACATTCGAAACTATAGCGAGAAGTGCATCTTCTAATACAACGATAAGATTTCCTGCAGGCGGAACAACGACAATAAATACTCCTCAACTTACAGGATTAAGTTCAACAGGATTATTGACTCTACGTAGTGGTACTTCTGGAACACAAGCAACTATATCTAAGCCGTCAACTAATGATACTATCACATTAGATTACATTACACTTCAAGATATTGTTGCAACTAGCAATACAGGACAAACAATATGGTACGCTGGAGCAAATTCTACTAGTAATGGAAATATTACTGGATGGACATTCACGCGCGGCGACTTCTTGCAAATGATGTTCTAAATAGATAACACCATAACGAAATAATATCATATGAGTTTATCAAACAATTTTCCAAATACGTCACCGACATTGATGCTAGATTTTATCAATAATGATAGACTAGATCCAAGAATTACATACACTCGAAACTCTTCTGCTACTTACGTAAGTTCTAGCGGCACAATTAAACTTGTCTCAAATAATGTGCCAAGATTTGAATATGATTCTCTTACGCTAGATGCTAAAGGACTTCTCATAGAAGAAGATAGAATAAATTTACTATCATCTACAAAAGATTTGTGGAATAGCCCGTGGACTAAGCGCAGTATTGGTAATACAATAACTCATATGAATTCTATCACTGCGCCTGATGGCACATTGACAGGAACATTAATGTGTGATGGTACTGCTTCAAACTTATATATTAGACCAAATACAAGTCTTATGGGTACTGCTGTTATGGCTAATAATACAGTCTATACATCTTCAATATTTGTGAAGAAAAAAGATGCCAAAACAATATATCTTCAAATGTACGCAAAAAATCCTCTTAATAGTGATTATGTGTCTAGTGTATTAGATTTAAATACTGGAAACGTTACGATGGATAATGGCGGAACTATCACTGACTACGGCGCTGGTGTTACTCAATACGCAGACGGTTGGTGGCGCTTATGGGCTACAATAAACTCTGGTGCAAACACAGGTAATGGTATCGTTATAAATTTTACTCCTGCACTTCCTACTGGCACATCATACGGCAATGGCAATAACAGCGCATATTTCTGGGGCCCACAGTGTGAAGCTGGCGCATTTCCCACTTCATATATTCCTAGCGTAGAAACGTTCACTTCTAGAAACTCTAGCGGAACATACTATGGCTCAGACGGACTAATTAAAACAGCTTCAGCTAATACTGCAAGATATCAATACAACCCACAAAACTTAGTTGCGCCTCCAGTTTTGCTTGTAGAACCCGCGAAAGCAAATTTATTGCTTTATAGTAATTCTTTTGGAACTTCTCCTTGGACTTTAAGCAATGCAACACTGTCTGCAAATAATATTCTAAGTGCATCTCCTGATGGAACTACTAACGCTAGTGTATTAATTGAAAACAGTTCAAATACAGCACACCAAGTTCGTCAAGACATTACGACAGTATTAAATACAGTATACGTATTTTCTGTATATGCAAAAGCAAAAGAACGTGATCGTATCCGAGT
>Ga0164295_10000501_pt1 | contig 33478 bp, 29 predicted proteins | sample GEODES006metaG_FD_111798 | JGI IMG/M metagenome (GOLD analysis project Ga0164295, IMG submission 111798) | Oligotrophic lake water microbial communities from Sparkling Lake, Wisconsin, USA - GEODES006 metaG | ecosystem: Environmental > Aquatic > Freshwater > Lake | place: USA: Sparkling Lake... | reverse complement strand
TGCCCCGCGGCGGCACGGTGATCGCCAACTCCGATGAGTTCACCAAGCGCAACCTGGCCAAGGTCGACTATGCGGCCAACCCGCTGGAAACCGGGGAACTTGCCGACTACGTCGTGCACTCGGTGCCGATGACGACGCTGACCCTGGGCGCCGTGGAGGCGATCGGAGCGTCCAAGAAGGACGGTGAGCGTGCCAAGAACATGTTCGCCCTGGGTCTGATCTGCTGGATGTACGGCCGTCCCACCGAGATGAGCGAAACATTCATCCGGGAGAAGTTCGGCCGCAAGCCTGACATCGCCGAGGCCAATGTATTGGCGCTGCGGGCGGGCTGGAACTACGGAGAGACCACCGAGGCGTTCGCGACCACCTACGAGATCGCGCCGGCGAAGCTGCCTGCGGGGGAGTACCGGCAGATCTCGGGTAACACCGCCCTGGCATACGGGATCATCACCGCCGGGCACCTGGCCGGTATCCAGGTCCTACTCGGTAGTTATCCGATCACGCCGGCGTCGGACATCCTGCACGAGTTGTCCAAGCACAAGAACTTCAACGTGATGACGTTCCAGGCCGAGGATGAGATCGCCGGTATCGGCGCGGCACTCGGCGCCTCCTACGGTGGATCCCTCGGTGTCACCAGCACATCCGGACCGGGCGTTGCGTTGAAGTCCGAATTCATCGGCTTGGCAGTGATGACGGAGTTGCCGCTGCTGATCATCGATGTCCAACGCGGCGGCCCCTCGACCGGACTTCCCACCAAGACCGAGCAGGCCGATCTGCTGCAGGCCATGTTTGGGCGCAACGGCGAGTCTCCGGTGGCCGTGTTAGCGCCCTGCTCGCCCTCGGACTGTTTCGAGACGGCAATCGAAGCCGCGCGTATCGCGTTGACGTACCGCACCCCGGTGATCCTGCTGTCCGACGGCGCGATCGCCAACGGTTCGGAGCCTTGGTGCATCCCGGATCTGAGTGCTTTCGACGGTATCGACGTCGGTTTCGCGCAATCCGGTACCGAGTTCGCGCCCTATGCCCGCGATCCGGAGACGCTGGCACGGCAGTTCGCGATCCCGGGGACACTCGGGCTTGAACACAGAATCGGCGGTCTGGAAAAGGCCAACGGCTCCGGCGACATTTCCTATCTGGGGCCCAACCACGATCAGATGGTCCGGTTGCGGCAGGCGAAGATCGACGGCATCGTGGTGCCCGATCTCGAAGTCGATGACCCGACCGGCGATGCCGAACTGTTGATGCTTGGCTGGGGCAGTTCCTTCGGTCCGATCGGCGAGGCCTGCCGACGCGCCCGGCGTCGCGGGGTCACAGTCGCCCACGCGCAGGTGCGGCACCTCAACCCGTTGCCGGCGAATCTCGGCGAGGTGCTGGGTCGCTATTCGACGGTGGTCTGTCCGGAGATGAACCTCGGTCAATTCGCCCTGCTATTGCGCGGTAAGTATCTTCTCGACGTGCAATCTGTCACCAAGGTGGCGGGTATGGCATTTCTGGCGGATGAGGTGGAGGAGATTATCGACTCGGCGCTGGACGGAACATTGCGCGAAAAGGAAAGCAGCAAAGCGGAATTCGCCATCCACACGGCAGCCACTGTTGGTGCCATCCGCACCGGGGCCACTGTTGGCCTGAGCGCCGAGATCGGAGCGGATGTATGACTGATCTGATCGGAGCAGACCTCGGCCTGACAACGCTGGACGGGCCGGGGATCGGCAAGAACGGGCTTGTGCCCATCACCGACGAGGTGCAGAAGTCCCGGGATTTCACTAGCGATCAGGAGGTGCGCTGGTGCCCAGGTTGCGGTGACTACGTCATCCTCAACACCATCCGGAACTTCCTGCCGGAGTTGGGTCTGCGGCGTGAGAACATCGCATTCGTCAGCGGCATCGGCTGCTCGAGTCGGTTCCCCTACTACCTCGAGACGTACGGGTTCCATTCCATTCACGGCCGGGCACCAACCATCGCAACCGGACTGGCGCTGGCTCGTCCGGACTTATCCGTGTGGGTGGTGACCGGTGACGGTGATGCGCTCTCCATCGGCGGCAACCATCTGATCCACGCGTTGCGCCGCAACGTCAACATCACGATCCTGTTGTTCAACAACCGCATCTACGGTCTGACCAAGGGGCAGTACTCACCGACCTCGGAGGTCGGCAAGGTCACCAAGTCGACTCCGATGGGCTCGCTCGACTACCCGTTCAACCCGGTGTCGATGGCATTGGGCGCGGAGGCGACATTTGTCGGGCGGGCGTTGGATTCCGACCGCAAGGGCCTCTCGGAGGTGCTGCGGGCCGCGGCTGCGCATCGGGGTGCGGCTCTGGTCGAGATCCTTCAGGACTGCCCGATCTTCAATGACGGCTCGTTCGACGCGCTGCGCAAGGACGGCGCCGAGGAACGTGTCATTAATGTCCGCCACGGCGAGCCGATCACTTTCGGCGAGGGCGGCGAGTACTGCGTGGTTCAGGCCGGCTTCGAGTTGGCGGTCGTCAAGACCGCAAACGTCTCGGCCGATCGGATCGTGGTGCATGACGCGCATGCGGACAATCCGGCCTACGCTTTCGCGCTGTCGCGACTGAGTGAACAGAGCCTCGACCACACCATCATGGGTGTCTTCCGTCAGACCGCGCGGCCTTGTTACGACGACGCCGCGCGAGAGCAGGTGGCCGCCGCACGCGATGCCACGCCCCATGACGGAGCCGCGCTGCAATCACTTCTGCGCGGTCGCGATACCTGGACAGTCGACTAACCGTGGTGGAACGCGCGCCGATGGCGGCCGTGGTGCTGGCCGGTGGCGCATCGCGACGAATGGGACGAGACAAGGCCACCATGTCGCACCCCGGGGCCGAGGCTCCCACCATGATCGAATTCACCGTCAACCTGCTGAGATCCCGATTTGCCCCGGTATTCGTCATCGCCGCACCGGGCCAACAGTTGCCGGCACTGGAGGCCGAGATCCTGCGTGATGACGTGCGAGGGGTGGGCCCGCTGCTGGCCACCGGGCGAGGCCTCCGGGCGGCTGCGGCTGCCGGGGCCGACCGGGCCTTCGTGAGCGCGGTGGACATGCCGTATCTGTCCCTGGACGTCATTGCTGAGCTGGTTGATTACCGGGGCGTCGACATTGTGCTGCCCTGGGATGGCCGTGACCACTATCTGGCCGGGATTTATCGCACCAACCTTGCCGAACGGATCGATGAGTTGGTCGGCGCGGGACAGCGCAGCATGCGCGCCCTGTGTGACTCGGTGATCACCCAGCGGGTCGTGCTGCCCGCTACTGGAGCGTTGACGAACATCAACTCCCAGGCCGACATGCCGGGCTGACCTGGGCCTTCAGTCGGAAACATGCCCGCTGGACACCCAAAAACTGTTATGGATGTTATTCGTGTGAATATTGGGGTTCATGTGAATTGTAATCCTGTGCCGGGGCTCACAATTCGTCTGTGAGTTGTGTCACATCGTTCTGGGGCGGGCCCCGGTTTCGCGTGGCCGGGAATCGCCGAACTGACCTGCATGAAGCCTCGCGGACCCGGGAACGTGATTAGTCCGTGATCTGAAAGATATTGGTTGGTCATTGACGTGACTTGATGCAAAGCCCTGCGTACCGTCCAATTTAGGCACATCAAATGTGTCGAATAAATCCATATTAGAAATCCCTGCGTGTGAGCGGGGGCCGGGGCGAACCGACACCTCACGGGTGCGCGAGCCGGTCACCGCAGTCGTGCCAGACCGAGACGGCGCGATCCGACGAGCAGATTGCCTTCTGGGCTCCGCTGCGGCACTCGCTTGGCGAAAGGACAGATTGTTGAAGAATCTCCGCAAAACGCTCGGAATGACCGTGCTGGCCGGCGCCGTGTCGGTGGCCCCGATCGCTCTGGGTGCCGGTGTCGCGAGTGCTGACAGCGTGAACTGGGACGCGATCGCGGCCTGCGAGTCCGGTGGCAACTGGGCGATCAACACCGGTAACGGCTACTTCGGCGGCCTGCAGTTCAGCCCGGGCACCTGGCGCGCCAACGGCGGCAGCGGCATGCCGAACCATGCCTCGCGGGCGGAACAGATCCGGGTAGCGGAGAACGTGCTGCGGTCCCAGGGCATTGGCGCCTGGCCGACGTGCGGCCAACGGGGCTGACCAGCCCCTATCTGACTACGCACTGAGGTGGCGCCGGAGATTTCCGGCGCCACCTTTGTGCTGCACCGATTTCTTACGAAGTTCTCATCAATATCAGGGGTCCCATCTGTAACAACTCGGCGGAACACTGCGATTCCCATCACATGAACATTCGCCGGGCATTCACCCTCGCCGCTCTGGTCATCGGGATGGCACTGGGGGCCTTTACCCTCAGCGCCGGAACCGCCTCCGCGGACAGCGGCGTGAACTGGGACGCGGTCGCAAAGTGCGAGTCCGGCGGCAACTGGGCCATCAACACCGGCAACGGCTACTACGGCGGCCTGCAGTTCAGCCCGGCTACCTGGAAGTCCAATGGCGGCTCCGGAATGCCCCATCAGGCCTCGCGGGACGAGCAGATCCGGATCGCGGAGAACGTCTTGCGCACCCAGGGCATCGGCGCGTGGCCGACCTGCGGCGCGAAAGCAGGCGCTCCGGCGTCGGTGACCATGGTCTCGGCCAGTGGCACCCCGGCTGCCGCTCCCGCCGGCCAGTGCCAGGGACTGGGCCGCGGACCGCTCGGGCTGATCGACTGGGGCCAGATGTGCCGGGCGTTCACCAACCCGGGTCAGGCCTTCGCCGGCGCCCTGAGTATCAACTGATCAGCTTCCCCCGGGTGGCACGACAGGTCACCGGTGGCGACCAGCGATCGCCCTCAGGTCCCCGGTAGGTCGGGCGGTAGGTTACAGCCATGACAAGCCGCGAGTTCGACATCATTATCTACGGGGCCACCGGGTTCGTCGGGAAGCTGACGGCCGAGTATTTGGCCCAGGCCGGCGGCAACGCCCGTATCGCGATGGCTGGACGTTCCCCGCAACGGCTGGAGGCCGTCCGTGCCACGCTGCCGGACACCGCGCGATCCTGGCCGATCATCGCCGCCGACGCATCCTCGCCGCTGACCCTCGATGCGATGGCCGCGCGGACCCAGGTGGTGGTGACCACGGTCGGTCCGTACAGCCGCTACGGCCTGCCACTGGTGGCAGCCTGTGCGGCTGCCGGCACTGACTATGCCGACCTCACCGGCGAGGCGATGTTCGTTCGGCAGAGCATCGACGATTACCACAAGCAGGCCGTCGATACCGGGGCGCGAATCGTGCATGCCTGCGGATTCGACTCGATCCCCTCGGATATGAGCGTCTATGAACTGTTCCGGCGTGCCAAGCAGGATGGTGCCGGCGAACTGGGTGACACCAACTATGTGCTGCGTAGTTTTTCCGGTGGTGTTTCCGGCGGCACGATCGCATCGATGATCGAGGTGTTCCGGGCATCCTCTGGCGACCCGGACACCCGTCGGCTGCTGGAAGATCCCTACACACTGTCTCAGGATCGGGGCGCCGAACCTGAACTCGGCGCCCAGCCCGATCTGCCCCGGCGTCGGGGCAGGGACATCGCCCCGGAACTGGACGGTGTGTGGGCGGCCGGTTTCGTGATGGCGATGTACAACACCCGTATCGTGCGGCGCAGCAATGCGCTACTGGACTACGCCTACGGTCGCAGTTTCCGCTACACCGAATACATGGGTGTCGGCCCCTCGGCCCTGGCTCCGGTCACCTCGGCGGTGGCAACCGCAGCAACCGCGGGTGCGGCCGTGCTGGGCAGTCGCTTTTTCCGATTGCTGCCGCGCCGACTGGTCGAGCGACTTGCGCCCAAACCCGGCACCGGCCCCAGCGATGAGGTGCGTGAGCGCGGCTACTACCGCGTCGAGACCTACACCACCACCAGCACCGGTGCCCGCTACGTCGCCACCATGTCCCAGAGTGGGGATCCGGGCTACAAGGCGACATCGGTGATGCTGGGTGAGTGCGGCCTGGCGTTGGCACTGGACCGGGACAAGCTTCCGGCACTGCACGGCGTTCTGACGCCGGCGGCCGCCATGGGCGACGCCCTGCTGGCCCGATTCCCGGCGGCCGGGATTTCGCTGGAATCAGCCAAGCTGAACTGAGCGTGAACTAACGCGCTGTGAGCGTAAACGGGTGCGCCGCCCGATCCGCTGGGACTACTGTCGGAACCGTTGGTAGCAACTTCAGCAAAGGCGGAATCTCACAATGGCCGGTCTCGATGACCTCTTCAATCAGATCCCGGTGGCGGATATCGCCGCCAAGCTCGGCGCGGACCAGGGCGAGGTGAGCCAGGCCATCCAGACCCTGGTGCCCACGCTGCTGGGCACGCTGCAGGAAAATGTTCAGGCCGACGATATCGATTCCACCCACCTCGAGTCGGCTGTCGTCGCCGAGGGCCAGAGCGACCTGCTGACCGGTGGCGTCAATGTCGATCAGATCGATCAGGGCCAGGGCAATCAGCTCATCGCCAGCCTGTTCGGCGGCAACGACGCCAATCAGGTCGCCTCAGCGCTGTCGGGTGCCGGCGCCGGCGGTGGCGATCTGATCAAGCGGCTGCTGCCGATGCTCGCCCCGATCGTGCTGGCCTACGTCGGTAAGCAGTTCTCCCAGAAGAACGCCGGCGCGGGCGCGCAGGCGCAGGCCTCCGGCGGCGGGATGGGCGACATCCTCGGCAGCATCCTCGGCGGTGCCAGCGGCGGCGGCGGTGCCGCCAATAACCCGCTGGGCAGCATTCTGGGCAGCGTGCTCGGCGGCAATCAGGGTGGCGCGATCGGCAATATTCTGGGCGGACTCCTGCGCGGCGGCAAGTAGTCGTTCATCGCGGGGCGCAGGTCGGCCGTCGGCCTGCGCGCACCCGTTCATAGAATCATCAGGTGCCCACCACTGATGACTCCCGCGCCGAGGCTCTTCCCAAGTCGTGGGAGCCCGGTGCGGTCGAGACCGGGATCTATCAGGGCTGGGTTGACGCCGGGTACTTCACTGCGGATGCCACCAGTGCCAAGCCGCCGTACTCGATCGTCCTGCCGCCGCCGAATGTGACAGGCAGCCTGCACATGGGTCACGCCCTGGATCACACCCTGATGGATGCGCTGACCCGCCGTAAGCGCATGCAGGGCTATGAGGTGCTGTGGCTTCCCGGCATGGATCATGCCGGTATCGCCACCCAGTCGCTGGTGGAGAAGCAGCTGGCTGCGAAATCCACGAGTAAAGAAGATCTCGGCCGGGACCGGTTCATCGAGCAGGTCTGGGAATGGAAGCAGCAGTCCGGCGGAACGATCGGCGATCAGATGCGTCGCCTCGGCGACGGGGTGGACTGGAGCCGGGACCGGTTCACCATGGACGAAGGGCTCTCCCGCGCGGTTCGGACGATCTTCAAACGACTTTATGACGCAGGGTTGATCTACCAGGCCGAGCGGCTGGTCAACTGGTCCCCGGTACTGCAGACCGCGATCTCCGATCTCGAGGTGAAGTACGAAGAGGTCGAGGGCGAGCTGGTGTCATTTCGCTATGGCTCCCTTGATGATTCGGCTCCCCACATTGTGGTGGCGACCACGCGGATCGAGACCATGCTCGGCGATACCGCGATTGCCGTGCACCCCGACGACGATCGCTACCGCCATCTGGTGGGGACCACGCTGCCGCATCCGTTTCAAGACCGCGAGATCGTGGTGGTCGCTGATGGGCACGTCGATCCCGAATTCGGCACTGGTGCAGTTAAAGTCACGCCCGCCCATGATCCGAACGATTTCGAGATCGGTATACGGCACAACCTGGCTATGCCCTCGATCATGGACGAACGTGGTCGGATCGCCGGAACCGGAACGCAATTCGACGGGCTGGACCGCTTCGAAGCTCGGGTGCAGGTGCGAGAGGCGCTAGCCGGCCAAGGCCGCATCGTGGCCGAGAAGCGGCCATATCTGCACAGTGTCGGACATTCCGAACGTAGCGGCGAACCGATCGAGCCGCGGCTGAGTCTGCAGTGGTGGGTCAAGGTCGCCGCACTGGCCAAGGCCGCCGGGGACGCGGTGCGGGGCGGTGACATCGTCATCCATCCCAAGAGCCTGGAACCGCGTTGGTTCGATTGGGTCGACGATATGCACGACTGGTGCATCTCGCGCCAACTCTGGTGGGGACATCGCATCCCGATCTGGCACGGCCCCGATGGGCAGCGAGTGTGTGTGGGCCCGGACGAGACGCCTCCCGAGGGTTGGGAGCAGGACCCCGACGTGCTCGACACCTGGTTCTCGTCAGCCCTGTGGCCGTTTTCCACGATGGGCTGGCCGGACCGCACCCCGGATCTCGAGAAGTTCTATCCGACCAGCGTTCTTGTCACCGGTTACGACATTCTGTTTTTCTGGGTCGCGCGCATGGTGATGTTCGGGACGTTCGTATCGGACGACGACGCGATCACTGGAAACGGCCGGCGCGGCCCCCAGGTCCCGTTCACGAACGTCTTCCTGCACGGCCTGATCCGCGACGAACACGGCCGCAAAATGAGCAAATCGCGCGGCAACGGCATCGACCCTCTGGATTGGGTGGAGTTGTTCGGCGCCGATGCACTGCGGTTCACGCTGGCCCGCGGTGCCAGCCCTGGCGGCGACCTGTCCATCGGGGAGGATCACGCCCGTGCGTCGCGCAACTTCGCCACCAAATTATTCAACGCGACGCGCTTCGCGCTCATGAACGGCGCGGCGCCGGCACCTCTGCCAGCGCTCGATGAGTTGACCGACGCCGACAGGTGGATTCTGGGTCGGGCCGAAGAGGTGCGTGCCGAGGTGGATGCGGCCTTCGACTTCTATGAGTTCAGCCGCGCCTGCGAATCGCTCTACCACTTCGCCTGGGATGAATTCTGCGACTGGTATCTGGAACTGGCCAAGGTACAACTCGGCGAAGGCCGCCATCACACCACTGCGGTATTGGCTGCCGTCCTGGACACGGTGCTCAAGCTCCTCCACCCCGTCATGCCATTCGTCACAGAGATCCTGTGGCAGGCGCTGACCGGTGGCGAGTCGGTGGTGATCGCAGACTGGCCGCAACCATCCGGCGTTGCGTCGGATTCGGTTGCCGCACGCCGGATCGCCGATATGCAGAAGCTGGTGACCGAAGTACGCCGATTCCGCAGTGATCAGGGTCTGGCCGACCGGCAGAAGGTGCCGGCCCGTCTGGGCGGCGTCGACGAGGCCGGACTTGCCGGGCAGGTGGCAGCGGTGACGGCGCTGGCCTGGCTGACCGATGCAGGTGCTGATTTCAACGCCACGGCCCAGGTGGAGGTGCGGTTGTCCGCCGGCACCGTCGCCGTCGAACTGGATACGTCCAGCACCGTCGATGTCGCTGCAGAGCGGCGCAGGCTGGAGAAGGACCTCGCGGCCGCGCAGAAGGAGATGACCGCAACCGCGGCCAAGCTCGGCAACGAGGCGTTCCTTGCCAAGGCCCCGGCCGATGTCGTCGACAAGATCCGGGACCGCCAGAAGTTGGCGCACGAAGAGAGCGACCGGATCACCGCGCGCCTGGCTGCACTGGCATGACGCTGCAGATTCCGACTCCCGATGAGATCGCCTCGCTCCTTCAGGTTGAGCATCTGCTCGACCAACGTTGGCCGGAGACCAAACTCGAGCCCAGTACGGCACGCATTGCGGCGTTGATGGAACTGCTCGGCTCCCCGCAGCTCAGTTATCCCTGTATTCACATCGCCGGCACCAACGGCAAGACATCGGTCGCCCGGATGATCGATGCGTTGCTGACCGCTCTCGATCGGCGGACCGGCCGGACCACAAGCCCACACCTGCAGTCCGCCGTCGAGCGCATCGCCATCGACAACGAGCCGATCAGCCCGGCTCGGTATGTCGAAACCTATTGTGAAATAGAGCCGTTCGTGCACATGGTCGATGCACAGTCCAAGGCTGGCCAGTTTGGACCGAATGGTCCGGCGATGAGCAAGTTCGAGGTCCTCACGGCGATGGCTTTTGCCGCCTTCGCTGATGCGCCTGTCGACATTGCCATTGTCGAGGCCGGTATGGGTGGTCGCTGGGATGCCACCAACGTGATCGATGCACCGGTCGCTGTCATCACCTCGATCGGTATCGATCACGCCGAGTTTCTGGGTGACACCATCCCCGAGATTGCGGCGGAGAAGGCGGGCATCATCGGTGCGCCCCGCGGTGAGCTTGTCCCGGTCGACACCGTCGCGGTCATCGGTCGCCAGACTCCGGAAGCCATGGAAGTGCTTCTGGCCCACGCGATACGTGCCGACGCCGCGGTCGCACGAGAGGACTCCGAGTTCGCGGTTCTTGGTCGGCAGGTCGCCGTTGGCGGCCAGCTGATCGAGCTACAGGGCCTCGGCGGGGTGTATCCGGATATCTTCCTGCCGTTGCATGGCGCGCATCAGGCGCACAATGCCGCGATCGCACTGGCGGCCGTCGAAGCACTCTTTGGTGCCGGACCGCAACGTCAACTCGACATCGACGCCGTCCGAGCGGGTTTCGCCACGGCAACGAGTCCGGGTCGGCTGGAGCGGATGCGCACCGCGCCAACGGTCTTCGTCGACGCCGCACACAACCCCGCCGGGGCCGCGGTGCTTACGACGGCGCTCTCCGAGGAGTTCGACTTCCGGTTCCTGGTGGGCGTTCTCAGCGTGCTCGCCGACAAGGACGTCACCGGTATCCTCTCCGCCTTGGAGCCGGCCTTCGATCTCGTGGTGGTCACCGATAACGGATCGCCGCGCGCATTGGATATGGAGTCGCTCGCGTTGCGTGCCGAAGAGGTGTTCGGCCCGGAGCGGGTGGTGCGCGCCCCGACCCTGTCCGATGCCATCGAGACCGCCACGGCTCTCGTCGAGGATGCCAAGGTCGACGGACTCTCCGGCGCGGGCATCGTCATCACCGGCTCGGTCTTCACCGCAGGTGCCGCTCGTACGCTGTTCGGGAAGGATCCGCTGTGACGCCGGATCCCGAGACGCCTGCGGCGCCGGGAGACCCGTGGAAGAGCTTCCGCGGGGTCATGGCGGGAACGTTGATTTTGGAGCTGATCACGGTATTGCTCGCGCTGCCGGTGGTCGGCGCAGTCGGTGGCGGACTCACGGCCTGGTCGACGTCCTACCTCGTCGGTTTCGCGATACTGCTCGGGTTGTTGGCCGGGGTGCAGGGACGGCCGTGGGCCATCTGGGCGAACCTCGGGGTCCAACTGCTGCTCGTGGGCGGATTTTTCATCTATCCGGTCATCGGGATCATGGGACTGGTGTTCGGTGTGGTCTGGGGTGTGATCGCCTACTTGCGCGCGGAGGTGCTGCGTCGGCAACGCTTGGGGCTGCTGCCCGGCCAGCAATCGCCCCCCAACTGAGCAGGTACGCTGAGCGCCGTGACTGAGCGGACTCTGATGCTGATCAAACCCGACGGCGTGCAGCGGCGGGTGGTCGGCGACATCCTCGGCCGAATCGAGCGCAAGGGCCTGAACATCGTCGCGCTCGAACTCAAGGCCGTCAGCGATGCTCTGGCCCGCGCGCACTACGCCGAGCATGCGGATAAGCCGTTTTTCGGTTCGCTGCTGGAGTTCATCACCTCCGGCCCGGTGGTGGCCGCCGTCCTGGAGGGACCTCGCGCCATCGCGGCCTTCCGCCAACTCGCCGGGGGAACAGATCCGGTCGAGAAGGCCACACCCGGCACGATCCGCGGTGATCTGGGTCTGGAGACCCAATTCAACCTGGTGCACGGCTCCGATTCGCCCGAGTCAGCCGCCCGCGAGATCGAGCTTTGGTTTCCGGCCGGCTGAGCGACTATCCGGGCCGTCGGCTCCAGCCCGTCCACCGGTGTGGGATACTGGCAGACGGGTGTCCGGAAACGGCCTCCCGGGATGAGATTTCGAGACGTGCGCGACCACCGCGGCCTGCGGTGCGGCGCGGACCGTCGACAGTCGTCATTCAGACCATAGACAAACGAGCCCGGGCACGTGCCCGGGCGCAAAACGGCAGCCCTCGCGTGGCCGCGTCGATACGACGCGCCCGGGGGCTTGAGGAGACTACGTGGCCGATGATGAGCTCAACCAGGATCTGCCCGAAAGCCCGCTGCAGTGGCAACCGCCCGCGGCCGAGGCGCCTGAACTGCCCGAACGCCTGAGAGTGCACACTCTGGCGCGGGCACTGGGCACTACCAGTCGGCGTGTACTCGAAGCGCTCACCAAACTCGATGGGCGCTCACGCAGCGCTCAGTCCAGTATTGATCAGGCTGAGGCGACGCGGGTTCGCGAACTTCTCGCTGCCGAGTCGGACCCCACCGAGTCGGATCCCGTAGAGCCTGTCGCAGGCACGCAGGAACCTCGGGCTCAGCACCCGGATTCGTCGGCGATCCCCGAGGCACCGGCTGCGGTGGAGTCGGCGGCGTACATGCCACTGTTCGTCGCCCCGCAACCCGTCGTGCCCGCAGCGGCCGATGCCGATGCCGACGACGATGTCGACGACGATGAGGACGAGGATCTCGCCGATGGCGAGTCCGCTGAGCGACCGGCGAACCGCCGTCGTCGTCGCGGGCGCCGGGGCCGCGGACGTGGCCGGGGCGAGACTGCCGGGGACGGCGAGGACGAGGATTCTGAGCGTTCCGCCGTCTCCGATGAGGAGTCTGGCGGTGACGGCGATGATTCTGACGCCGATGACGACGCCGGTGATGAGGAATCCGCAACCGGAGAGGGCGCGACCCGTCGCCGCCGACGCCGCCGACGCCGCAAGTCGGGAGGCGGCGACGACGGCGAATCGGGCTCGACCGACGACCCGCCCAACACCGTGGTCCACGAGCGCGCGCCACGGTCGAAGGCCGACCGGGATTCTGGCGAGATCCAGGGCATCAGCGGATCCACCCGCCTGGAAGCGAAGCGACAGCGTCGCCGCGATGGCCGGGATGCCGGCCGCCGCCGCCCGCCGATCCTGTCCGAGGCCGAGTTCCTCGCCCGCCGGGAGGCGGTTGATCGCGTCATGGTGGTGCGCGACAAGATCCGCACTGAGCCCCCGCACGAAGGTGCGCGCTACACCCAGATCGCGGTTCTCGAGGACGGCATTGTCGTCGAACACTTCGTAACCTCTTCTTCGTCGGCCTCCCTCGTGGGCAATATCTACCTCGGCATCGTTCAGAACGTGCTGCCGTCCATGGAGGCTGCGTTCGTCGATATCGGCCGCGGTCGCAACGGTGTGCTCTACGCCGGCGAGGTGAACTGGGAGGCAGCCGGCCTCGGTGGTGCCAACCGCAAGATCGAGCAGGCCCTCAAGCCCGGCGATTACGTCGTCGTCCAGGTCAGCAAGGATCCGGTCGGACACAAAGGTGCGCGTCTGACCACCCAGCTGTCGCTGGCCGGCCGGTATCTCGTCTACGTGCCGGGCGCATCGTCCACCGGTATCAGCCGCAAACTGCCCGACACCGAGCGTCAGAGACTCAAGGAGATCCTGCGCGAAGTGGTGCCGCCGGAGGCGGGCGTGATCATCCGTACCGCATCCGAGGGCGTCAAAGAAGACGACATCCGCGGTGACGTCACCCGTCTGCAGGAGCGCTGGGTCGGCATCTCGGAGCGAGCCGAGGAGATCAAGACCAAGGCCGCCGGCGTGGCGATGGCTCTGTACGAAGAGCCCGATGTTCTGGTCAAGGTGATCCGCGATCTGTTCAACGAAGACTTCTCAGGGTTGATCGTCTCTGGTGACAGCTCCTGGGAGACCATCACCGAATATGTCAATTCCGTTGCCCCCGAGTTGGTTCCGAAGCTGACGAAATACGACCCGCCCGGTGGCCCTGACGGGCCGGATGTCTTTACCGTGCACCGGATCGGCGAGCAGCTGGCCAAAGCGATGGACCGCAAGGTGTGGTTGCCATCCGGTGGCACGTTGGTGATCGACCGCACCGAGGCGATGACAGTCGTCGACGTCAACACCGGAAAGTTCACCGGGGCGGGTGGAAATCTTGAGCAGACCGTCACCAAAAACAATCTGGAGGCGGCCGAAGAGATCGTTCGCCAACTGCGGCTGCGCGATATCGGTGGCATCGTCGTCATCGACTTCATCGATATGGTGCTGGAGTCCAACCGCGATCTGGTGTTGCGTCGGCTGACCGAGTCGCTGGCACGCGACCGCACCCGACACCAGGTCTCAGAGGTGACGTCGCTGGGTCTGGTGCAACTTACCCGCAAGAAGCTCGGCACCGGTTTGATCGAGGCGTTCTCCACCAACTGTCCCGAATGCAGCGGCCGGGGCATCGTGCTGCACGCCGACCCGGTCGATAACGCACCCGTCGGTGACCGCAAGACCGAGTCCGGTGGCGGGCGCCGCGGCCGGCGCGGTAAGAAAGGTCGTGCCGACGAACCGGCCGTGGCCCGGGTGCCCGTTCACACCCCGGGTGAACATCCGATGTTCAAGGCGATGGCCGCGACCACGGGCAAGGACGAGGACGACGACGCCGAAGAGATTCTCGCCGGAGAACCCGGTGCGGAGATCGATGCCGAGGAGATCCCCGGTATCGCTGCACCAGTCGAACCCGACGACGATCTGGACGATGACCTCGACGAGGGCGACGATGAGGATGACGACGAGGACGATGACGTCGAACTTGACCCCATCGACGATGACGCCATCGATGAGGACGACGCCCTCGATATCGAAGACGACGACGACGATGATGACGGCGAGGACGAGGATGACGACGATGAGGACGACCTCGACGGGGATGATGACGATGAGGACGACGATGATGATGATGACGAGGACGACCGGGGTGCCGGCTCGGTAATCGAGGTCGCTGAGCAGGCATCGGGAGCCCCCCGCAGGTCACGTCGGCGGGCCGCGGCCCGGCCCGCCGGACCGCCGGTTTCCTAGATCTACGGCATCGGCCTCGCGGTTTGACCCTCCGGTGCTGGTCGGAGTACTCTTGAGCAGTTGTCGCCTGGCCCCGCCGGCGGCAGTGGGACCGCCGGGCTTGCTTGTCGAGCCGGTCCGGCCCGGGCCCGCAACCCAGACCCACTCGCGCAATTCCGATTGCGCGTGTCCGCGACACAGCGACTCCCGAGTCGCCGACTTGGAAGAGGAATGATGGCAGCCGAGACGGCCAGCTATGCGATCGTCAAGACTGGCGGCAAACAGTACAAGGTTGCCGTCGGCGATATCGTGAAGGTCGAGAAGATCGAGACCGAACCGGGCGGCTCAGTGTCGCTGCCGGTCGCACTCGTCGTGGCCGGCTCGAAGGTCACCACCGATGCCGGGGAACTGGCAAAGGTCTCAGTGACCGGCGAGGTACTCGAGCACATCAAAGGCCCGAAGATCCGCATCCACAAGTTCAAGAACAAGACCGGCTATCACAAGCGGCAGGGCCACCGTCAGCCGCTGACGGTGCTCAAGGTCACCGGGATCAAGTAGCAGGAGGCGAGCAGACATGGCACATAAGAAGGGCGCTTCCAGCTCACGAAACGGCCGCGAATCCAACGCTCAGCGTCTGGGTGTCAAGCGGTTCGGTGGTCAGGTCGTCAAGGCCGGCGAGATCATCGTCCGCCAACGCGGCACGCACTTCCACCCGGGCGTCAATGTCGGTCGTGGCGGCGACGACACCCTGTTCGCCACCGCACCCGGTGCGGTGGAGTTCGGTGTCAAGCGCGGCCGCAAGACTGTCAACATCGTTCGACCGTCCGCGGAGGCTTAGGCTCGCGACTGTAGCGCTGCGGCGGACTTGCGAGCGTTCTTCCGCCATCACGTTACTTTCGAAGGAGTTCTGCCGATGCCCCGCTTCGTCGACCGCGTGGTGATTCACACCATTGCCGGTAACGGCGGTAACGGCTGCGCGTCGGTGCACCGCGAGAAATACAAACCCCTCGGTGGCCCTGACGGCGGTAATGGCGGACGGGGCGGCAGTGTCGTCCTCGTCGTCGACCCGCAGGTGCACACCCTGCTCGACTTTCACTACCACCCCAATGTCGTCGCGCCCTCGGGCAAGCAGGGCATGGGCGGTGACCGCGACGGGGCCTATGGTTCCGATCTTGAGGTCAAGGTGCCTGATGGCACAGTCGTGCTCGACGATCAGGGTCGAATGTTGGCCGACCTGGTGGGCGCCGGCACCCGGTTCATCGCTGCCGAAGGCGGGCGTGGTGGATTGGGCAACGCGGCATTGGCATCCCGCGCCCGAAAGGCCCCCGGGTTCGCACTGCTCGGTGAGCGAGGGCAGACCCGCGATCTCACGCTGGAACTGAAGACCGTCGCCGATGTCGGGCTTGTGGGATTTCCGTCGGCGGGGAAGTCATCGCTGGTGTCGACGATCTCCGCGGCCAAGCCCAAGATCGCTGATTACCCGTTCACCACCCTGGTGCCCAACCTCGGCGTGGTCTCGGCGGGCGAGCACACCTTCACCGTCGCCGATGTTCCGGGTCTGATCCCGGGAGCCTCCCAGGGCCGTGGCCTGGGTCTGGATTTTCTGCGGCACATCGAACGGTGTGCGGTTCTGGTACATGTGATCGACTGCGCCACAATGGAACCGGGCCGTGATCCGATCTCCGATATCGATGCATTAGAAGCGGAGCTAGCTGCCTATCAGCCCACACTGCAGGGCGATTCGACGCTGGGCGACCTCGCTGACCGGCCGCGCGCGGTCGTGTTGAACAAGATCGACGTGCCCGAGGCCAGGGAGCTGGCGGAGTTCGTGCGGCCTGAGATCGCCGCCCGCGGGTTGCCGGTTTTCGAGGTATCGACCGTGACCCGCGAGGGGTTGCGCGAGTTGACTTTCGCGATGTGGGATCTGGTGGCTGCCTACCGGGCCGCCCAGCCCACGGTGGTGGCACGGCGCCCGGTGATCCGCCCGGTTCCGGTAGACGCCAGTGGCTTCACCGTCGCGGCCGATCCGGCCCATATCGGCGGCTTCATCGTGCGCGGCAACCGGCCGGAACGCTGGGTGGCTCAAACTGACTTCACCAATGACGAAGCGGTGGGCTATCTCGGTGACCGACTGGCCCGCTTGGGCGTCGAGGACGAGTTGCTCAAGCGAGGCGCCACCCCGGGCTGTGCTGTCACCATCGGCGATATGACCTTCGACTGGGAACCGCAAACGCCTGCCGGGGTGGACGTCACCCCGACTGGCCGCGGTACCGACGCCCGGTTGGAACGCAACGACCGGATCGGCGCAGCCGAACGCAAACAAGCCCGCCGGCATCGCCGTGAGCAGGGAACTGAGGAGTGAGTGTGCATCGCGGTGCCATTCGCGCCGCACGCAGCATCGTCGTCAAGATCGGCACCACCGCACTGACCGACGATTCGGGGCTTTTCGACAGCGACCGGCTGGCGGCACTGGCAGATGCCATCGAGAGGCGGATGGAGTCCGGCTCGGATGTGGTGATCGTGTCCTCCGGGGCTATCGCCGCCGGTATCGAACCGTTAGGTCTCACCCGCCGCCCCACCGATCTGGCCACCAAGCAGGCCGCGGCCAGTGTTGGTCAGGTGGCCCTGGTCAATGCCTGGAGTTCGGCCTTCGGCCGGTACGGCCGGACTGTGGGACAGGTTCTGCTGACCGCGTATGACATCTCCCAACGTGTGCAGCACACCAATGCCGCGCGCACCCTGGATCGGTTGCGGGCGCTGCATGCCGTCGCGATCGTCAATGAGAACGACACGGTGGCCACCAATGAGATCCGGTTCGGTGACAATGACCGGCTCTCAGCCTTGGTGGCGCACTTGGTTGGGGCAGACGCCCTCGTGCTGCTCTCCGATATCGATGGGCTCTACGACGGAGACCCGCGCACATCGCCGAAAGACAAGCCGGCTCGGTTCATTGCCGAGGTCACCGGTCCCGATGATCTCGCCGGGGTGATTGCCGGGCAGGGGAGTCGGCTGGGCACCGGGGGCATGGCCTCGAAGCTCTCCTCAGCACTGTTGGCCGCTGACGCCGGGGTGCCGGTATTGCTGGCCGCCGCCACCGACGCCGCGGCGGCGCTGACCGACGCATCGGTGGGGACCGTGTTCGCCCCGAGGCAGACGCGGATGTCGTCACGACGTTTCTGGGTACGTTATGCCGCCGAGGCGGCCGGGTCGCTGACTCTCGATCAGGGTGCGGTTGACGCGGTCGTCAAGCAACGCCGCTCGTTGCTACCAGCCGGGATCACCGGACTATCCGGGAAATTCTTCGGTGGCGATGTTGTGGATTTGCTCGGACCTGATGCGGAATTGGTCGCCCGTGGCGTCGTGGCTTATGACGCCGGCGAATTGGCGACGATGATCGGGCGTTCGACATCGGAATTGCCGGCGGAGGAACGTCGTCCTGCCGTGCACGCCGATGATCTGGTAGCGATCTAGCGCCAGGTGATCACGGTCTGCTACCGCGGGAGTTCGTCGGCCAGCAGCGTCAGCATCGGCGAGCAGCCCACCTCCACCTTTACCGTGGCCAAATCGTCGCCACGGGTGGGGCCGCGATTGATGATCGCGACCGGCAGTTTTCGTGCGGCAGCATGGCGCACGAAGCGATAGCCGGAGAACACAGTCAGTGATGATCCCGCCACCAGGAGCGCATCGGACTGCTCGACTAGTGAATAAGCCTGATCCACAATCTCTTTGGCAACGGATTCGCCGAAATAGACGATATCCGGCTTGAGCATGCCGCCGCATGCCGGGCAGTCGACGAACGTGAATGAGTCGGTGTCGGACACGACAGCGTCGGCATCCGGGGCCACCGCCAGCCCGCCGACCCGTTGGGCACGCAGAGTGAAGCCGGGATTGGCAGCTTCAAGCTGCTCGGCCAATATCGCCCGGGACATGGTGTGTCCGCAGTCCAGACAGATCACCATGGCGTAGGTGCCATGCAGGTTGATCACGGCGCGACTGCCGGCCTTGGTGTGCAGCAGATCGACATTCTGGGTGATCACCCCCGGGACGACTCCGGAATGCTCAAGTGCGGCCACGGCGCGGTGTCCGGCGTTCGGTTCGGTCTGGGCCATATGCCGCCAGCCCAGGTGGTTGCGTGCCCAGTAGCGCCGCCGGTATTCCGTGCTTGAGGTGAACTGTCGGATCGTCATCGGGTTGGCCGGTGGTGAGTCCGGACCTCGGTAGTCGGGGATGCCGGAGTCAGTGGAAATCCCCGCCCCGGTCAGCACCGCGACGCGCCTTCCGGCCAGCAGTGCCACGAGTTCCGGTGCGTGCATACCGCGAGGGTACTGGCCGTACAGCCGACCGCCGCTGGTCACCTGGGTTGCGACAAGCCACAATGGGGTGTGGACTTTTATTCTGCCTATCGGCATGGATTCGTCCGGGTGGCCGCCTGTACGCACCGCACGGTGCTCGCGGACCCGGCTGCCAACGCCGAGTCGGTGCTGCGCATCGCGCGGTCCTGCCACGCCGAAGGTGTCGCCGTTGCGGTCTTTCCCGAGCTGACGCTGTCCGGATACTCCCTTGAGGACATCCTGATGCAGGACAGCCTGCTCGATGCCGTCGAGGTGGGCGTGGCCGAGATTGTCGCGGCGTCGGCCGATCTGTTGCCGGTCCTGGTGGTGGGTGCACCGCTGCGACACCTGCACCGGATTTACAACTGCGCCGTGGTGATCCACCGGGGCGCGATCCTGGGCGTTGCGGTGAAGTCGTATCTGCCGACCTACCGGGAGTTCTATGAGCGCCGTCAGGTCGCGCCCGGTGACGATATGCGCGGGATGATCCGGCTGTCCGGACTGGACGTGGAGGTTCCGTTCGGACCCGATCTGTTGTTCGACGCCGTCGATATCCCGGGCCTCGTGTTGCACGTCGAGATCTGTGAGGACATGTTCGTCCCGATTCCGCCGAGTGCGCAGGCCGCACTCGCCGGCGCGACGGTCCTGGCCAACCTGTCCGGCAGCCCGATCACCATCGGTCGAGCTGAAGACCGCAAGGTGCTCGCCCGCTCGGCATCGGCGCGCTGCCTGGCGGCCTATGTCTACTCCGCTGCCGGGGAAGGTGAGTCGAGTACTGATCTGGCCTGGGACGGGCAGACAATGATCTACGAGAACGGCCAGCTGCTCGCGGAGTCGGAGCGGTTCGCCACAGGCGATCGCCGCTGTGTCGCCGATGTCGACCTGGATTTGCTTCGTGCCGAGCGGTTGCGGATGGGAACATTCGACGACAACCGTCGCCATCACCAGGCGGAGCTGGAATCGTTCCGCCGCATTGGGTTCCGGCTCGCACCGCCGAGCGGAGATATCGGTCTGCGACGTGAGGTCGAGCGTTTCCCCTTCGTTCCCCGTGACCCGGCGCGGCTGGAACAGGACTGTTACGAGGGTTACAACATTCAGGTTGCCGGGTTGGCTCAGCGACTGCGAGCACTGGACTATCCGAAGGTCGTCATTGGCGTCTCCGGCGGTTTGGATTCCACCCATGCACTTATCGTCGCTGCACGAGCGATGGACTCCGAAGGCCGACCGCGCAGCGATATCCTCGCGTTCACCCTGCCGGGTTTTGCCACCGGCGAGCATACGAAGGGCAACGCCATCCGATTGTCCAAGGCGCTCGGGGTGAGCTTCGCTGAGATCGACATTCGTCCGACCGCCGAGTTGATGCTCAGCGAGATCGGTCACCCCTACGCGCGGGGCGAGGCGGTGTACGACGTCACCTTCGAGAATGTTCAGGCCGGCCTGCGCACCGACTACCTATTCCGCATCGCCAACCAGCGCGGCGGCATCGTGCTGGGTACAGGTGACCTCTCGGAGCTTGCCCTGGGGTGGTCGACCTACGGTGTGGGCGACCAGATGAGCCACTACAACGTCAACGGCGGTGTGCCGAAAACCTTGATCCAGCATCTCATCCGGTGGGTGATCAGCTCGGGGGAGTTCGATGCCGAGGTGGGCGATACCTTGGCGTCGGTGCTTGATACCGAGATCACCCCGGAGCTGGTGCCGGTGGGCGAGGGCGGACAGATCCAGAGCAGCGAAGCCACAGTCGGTCCCTACGCGCTTCAGGACTTCTCGCTGTTCTATGTGCTGCGCTATGGATTTCGGCCTGCCAAGATCGCATTTCTCGCCTGGCACGTCTGGAAAGACGTCTACCCGCTGGCTGAGATCCGCACGTGGCTGGCAGTCTTCGCCCGACGCTTCTACTCCTTCAGCCAGTTCAAGCGCTCGGCGATGCCCAATGGACCCAAGGTCTCCCACGGAGGATCGCTGTCGCCCCGCGGGGACTGGCGCGCACCGTCGGATATGCCCGCCACGGTGTGGCTGGAGGAGATCGAACGGGATATCCCGTCGGGCTGAGCCCTTAACCGGATGGCGTTGCGCCTAGGACCCGTTGCATATCCGCTTTCATCGCCTGCAGTTGAGATCCCCAGTAGCCCCAGCTATGTGTCCCGGCCGGCGGGAAGTTGAAGACGGCGTTGCGCCCGCCGGCGGCCAGATATTTCCGCTGGAATTCCTTATTCGTATCCAGGGTGACGTTCTCCAGGTAGCCGGCGGTGAACAGTCCGCCGAAACTGGGATCCGCCGTGTTGTCCAATTCCGAGGGCGCCCCGGTGCCGCAATAGACCCACACCGCCGTACCGTTGGCCACCAGCCTCGGAATATTGACCATCGGATCATTGCGCTTCCAGGCCGGATCACCCTTGGGGCCCCACATGTCGGTGGCGCTGTAGCCGCCGGCATCGCGCATCGCGACGTTGATCAATATCGGCCACAGTCCCAGCGACGGATTGAGGAACCCTGACAGGGCGGCCGCAAAAATGAACTGGGCAGGGTGCCAGATCGCCAGGGTCAGGGCTGAGCCGCCCGACATCGACAGGCCCACAACGGCATTGCCCACCGGATCAATGCCCCGATTGACTGCAAGCCAGGCCGGTAACTCGTTTGTCAGGAAGGTTTCCCATTTATAGGTGACGGTTCCTGCGCGGCCTTTTGCGGGCCGATACCAGTCGGTGTAGAAGCTCGACTGGCCACCGACGGGCATCACTACCGACAAACCGGACTGGAAGTACCACTCGAACGCTGCGGTGTTGATATCCCAGCCGTTGGTTTCTTCCTCAGCGCGAAGTCCGTCCAGCAGATAGACCGCGTGCGGGCCCCCACCCTGGAACTCAACGCGGATGTTTCGTCCCATCGCCGGAGACGGGATATTCAGGATCTCGATCGGCAGGCCCTCGCGTGAGAACGCGGCGGCGCTCGGAGTCGTGATCGCGGTGAGTCCGGGCAGCAGCAGGGCGGCGACGACTGCCGCGCCAAGCCGACTGGCCCGCGCGCTCCATGTGCGCTTTTCTGCCTGGCATCTCATCGACTTGAAAGCTAGCAATGACTCACGCCGGATCAGGTCGGGGCACGCGGGCCTTAACTGCTTCGTTATCTCAGGTGATCACCGGATCACCGGTGGTCTCAGACCTCAAGCACCGGGGTGGGCCGCTGGAATCCCCGGGTGATCACCAGCAGCCAGGCGAATCCGACTGCCAGCCAGATCAATCCGAATTTCAATGTCTCCCCGGACAGGCTCGTCCACAACCAGGCCGTGAGAAGGAATCCGATCAGTGGTAGCACCAGGTTGGTCAGGACGCGTTTGCCGTCGCGTTCGTGTCGGTCGACGAAGAAATGTTTGATCACCGACAGGTTCACCACGGAGAAGGCCACCAGTGCGCCGAAACTGATCAGTGAGGCCAGGGTTGCCAGGTCGATGATGATTGCGATCAACGAAATAGCGCTGACGACGAGGATCGCATATACCGGGGTGCTGAACCGCGCCGAGATCTCGCCGAACAGCTTGCGCGGAAGCGCGCCGTCGCGACCCATGGCGTAGAGAATCCGGGCCACCGAGGCCTGTGAGGTCAGTGCCGACCCCAGTGCACCGGCGACATAGGCCGCTGTGAAAAAGGTGTTCAGGAATTGACCGCCGCCCGCGACCATCACCTCCAGGGATCCCGCGTCGACACTGGCGAACTGGTTGGAGGGGTAGACCAATTGGGACAGGTAGGACAACACGATGAAGATCACCCCCGAAACGACGGTGGCGATCATGATCGCCCGCGGTACATCACGCGTGGGATTCTTTGCCTCCTCGGACAGGGTCGAGACGGCGTCGAATCCGAGGAAGGAGAGGCATAGCACCGCGGCCCCGGCCGCGATTACGCCGAAGCCACTCGCTGTCCCGTCACCGGTGAGGGGGGCGATCAGATCGACGTTGCCGTTACCGGAAATCTTAGCCAGGGTCAGTCCGATGAACGTGATGATGAAGAGTGTCTGGATCGCGATGATCAGGAAGTTGGCTCGCGCCACGGACACGATTCCGACGATATTGAGCGCCGTCACGATGGCGATGGATAGGAGTACGAAAACCCACGCCGGCACGGCGGGGAAAGCCGCCTCCAGATAAATGCCGATGACGAGATAGTTGAGCATTGGCAGGAAGAGGTAGTCCAGCAGCAGGGACCACCCGGACAGAAAGCCCACAGGTGCGCCAAAACTCCTCTGCGCGTAGGTGTACGCCGATCCTGCAACCGGGTAGGCGGCCGACATCCGCGCGTAGGAATACGCGGTGAACACCATCGCGATCAGGGTCACCACGTAGGCAACCGGTAACCGTCCGCCGGTGGTCTGTGTGACGATGCCGTAGGTGGTGAACACCGTAAGCGGCACCATGTACACCAGTCCGAAAAGCACCAGCGATGACAGGCCCAGCGCACGGCGCAAATGGCCGTCGGCAAGCTCAGAAATCGCATCGCCGGCAGGTGAATTGGCAGGAACGGTCACAGTGGTTCCTCTTCTCAATTGATATCGGTGTACGCCAGTTGGCCACGTAAATAGGTCGCACGCACCGTTACGGCAGGAATCTCCAGCACCGGTGTCGCCCGTGGATCACGGTCCAGCCAGACCAGGTCAGCGCTGGCGCCTGAGATCATCCGGCCCCAACTTCCCTCGGCGAAAGCCTGATACGCAACCCCGGCAGTGTAAGCCGAGAGCGTGTCTTCGATCGGCAGGATTTCATGGGGGGTCCATCCGCCCTCGGGATCGCCGGACGCGGTGCGCCGTGACACGGCAACAGCGATTCCGTCGAGCGGCGCCCCCGAGGACACCGGCCAGTCCGAACCCAACGCAAGAGGCGCGCCGGAGGTTGTCAAACTCCGCATCCGATACTGCTTGTCGGAACGCTCGACACCGAGTCGGGGAACGGTCAGTACCGTCATCAGAGAATCCATCTGGGCCCACAGCGGTTGCATGTTCGGGATGACGCCGAGTTCGGCGAACCGACCAAGGTCGGCGTCGTCGGCGAGTTGCACGTGGGCGATCACCGGCCGACGGTCGCGATCGGGGTTGTGCGTTATCGCGTATTCGATTGCGTCGAGCGCCTGCCGGATCGCGGCGTCACCGATGGCGTGGATGTGGATCTGAAGACCCAACTCATCGACGCGGCGGGCTGCTTCGGCCAGGGAATCGCCTTCCCAGGTCCGCATACCGTGGCTGTGCAGACCCGAGCAATAGGGGGCCAGCAGGGCTCCGGTCTCGTTCTCGATCACGCCATCGGCGAAGAACTTCACCGTGTGCGCGGTCAACAACGGTGACCCGGTCTGCTCGACGAGCCGCCGGGACTCGTCGAACTGTTCAATCTGGGAATCAAAGTGGCGCGGGTCGGCGTACAGCGCGAGGTTGAACCGCATCCGCAGCGCGCCGGCGCGTGCCGCGGTGACATAGGTTGCGACGTCGGCCGGTTCGACCCAGGCGTCCTGCACCCAGGTGACACCGCGGGCCAGAAAGTAATCCGCGGCGGTGCCCAGTGCCGAGACCCGCAGCTTTTCGTCGCGGCGCGGCATGACTGCTGACACCAGATCCGTCGCGCCCCATTCGCGCAGGGTCCCGAGTACCGATCCGTCGGCACGATGCGGGATTTCACCGAGCACAGGGTCCGGGGTGTCTGCCGTGATGCCGGCGCGTTCGATCGCCATCGAGTTGCACCACACGGTGTGGTAGTCCCAGGCCCGCAGCACCACCGGTCGGTCCGGCACGGCCGCGTCGAGCCAGCGTGAGTCGAACAGGCCATCTGGGGCAAGACTGCCGTCATAGGAGGCTCCGACAATCCACTCCTCGCCGGGATTATCGGCCGCGAATTGTTTGACCGCTAGCACGATCTCGTCGACGGAGGCACAGCCGCGGACCGGGGGGCCGACGGCTTCCAAACCCCCGTAGAGCGGGTGGGCGTGACCATCACCGAAGGAGGGCATCAGGAATCCGCCCTCGAGGTCGGTGTGTGCCACTGAGGCGATCTCTGATGCCAGCGCACGCGCCTCGGCACCTATGGCCCGCACTTTTCCGTCGATCACCAGCAAGGCGTCGGTGTCGGAACTACCGGTCCAGATCACCCCACCGGTGAATAGCGTCGCCGCAGTCTGCCCGGTACTCATCAGGCGATGGTAGTCATCGCCGACTCACTTCAGTAGAGATCGAGGCGCCGATCCGCGAGTAGATCGACATGCTCGGCCACCGACTTGTCTGCGGTGAGGCTCAGGTCGATATCGGCTATCGCTATGCCCTCGCCGGGGCCGACTTCGGCTAGTACCCAGCCCTGGGGACCGATGATCGATGTCGCTTCGGTCCATCGCTGCCCGCGCTCGGTTCCGGCGCGGTCGCAGGCTGCCACCGCCACCTTATTGGTGCGTGCGGTGGACATCGCCGTGATCACCTCGCCGCAACGTTCACCATTGGGCCGGTCGAACAATGGCCAGTTGACCGGAACGGCGATCAGTTCAGCACCGTCCAGGACTGCCCGGCGGGTGAGCTCGCCGAACTCGAGGTCGTAGCAGATCATCACCGCAATCGCGCCGTACGGCGTCGTCAGTACCGGCGGGCGAACCTCGCCCGGGGTGAAGATCAACTTCTCCCGGTCCCACAGGTGCGTTTTGCGATAGCGGGCCAGAACCCCGTCCGCGTCGACCACGGCGGCACTGTTATAGAGCCGTCCGTCCTCGGCTAGCTCGCAGAACCCGCCGATCACCACCGCCGTCCCGGCGGCCGTCGACCAGGCCGCGAATTGCGGGGCGCCCACGCTGATCGCCATTGAGCGTGCCTCGTCGGCGTCGGTGAACATGTATCCGGATGTGGCCAGTTCGGGCAGCACTATCACCTGCGCGCCGACAGCTGCCGCCGCGGAGATCTGCGTGGCGATGAGGTCCATGTTTGTGGCCAGCTCACCCAGTGTCGGGGCGATCTGGCAACAGGCGATCCTGGTCGGGGTCACGGTCTGACGTTAGCCCCCACCCTCCGGTTGGTCGAGAACCGATACGCTGGGGCGATGAGTGTGCAAGCCGGTCAGGACGTCGCCGGCCCGGATGTCGCGGTGAAGTCGACGGTGCACGACGCCGCCCGGCGGGCCCGGGTCGCTGCGCGCATCCTCGGCTCGGTGACCACGATGGTCAAAGACCGCGCCCTGCACGCTGCCGCCGACGCCGTGCTGGCGCATACCGAGGCGATCCTGACCGCCAATGCCATGGACCTGCAGGCCGCCCGGTCCGCGGGCACGTCGGAGTCAATGCTCGATCGCCTCGCGCTCACCGTGCAACGGGTCGACGGGATCGCCGCGGGATTGCGTCAGGTCGCCAGCCTGCCCGACCCGGTCGGAGAGGTGTTGCGCGGGAGCACCCTGCCCAATGGGTTGCAGGTCCGTCAGCAACGTGTGCCGCTCGGGGTAGTGGGGATCGTGTACGAGGGTCGGCCCAACGTCACCGTCGACGCGTTCGGTCTGACATTGAAATCCGGTAACGCGGTCCTATTGCGCGGCAGTTCATCGGCGGCTGAATCCAACGCGGCACTGGTGATGGTATTGCGCGATGCGCTTCGCGACGAGGGGCTTCCCCCCGACGCAGTGCAGTTGCTGCCCAGCGCCGACCGATCCAGCGTCACTCACCTCATTCAGGCCCGGGGTCTGGTCGATGTGGTGATCCCGCGCGGGGGAGCCGGACTGATCGACGCCGTCGTGCGTGATGCCACCGTGCCGACCATCGAGACCGGCGTCGGCAACTGCCACGTCTATGTCCACGCCGGCGCTGACCTTGATGTAGCCGAGCGAATCGTAGTGAACGCCAAGACTCGTCGGACAAGTGTCTGTAACGCCGCCGAGACGCTGTTGATCGATTCGGCGATCGCCGAGACGGCCGGCCCGCTGTTGGTGAGCGCGCTGGAAAACGCTGGCGTCACCATTCATGACAATCCAACGGAAGAGGAACTCCGCGCCGAGTTCCTCTCGATGGATATCGCACTGGCGTTCGTCGACGGACTGGACGACGCCATCGAGCACATCAATACCTATGGAACCGGCCACACCGAGGCGATCGTCACGACCAATCTGGCGGCAGCGCAGCGCTTCACCGAACAGGTGGATGCCGCCGCGGTGATGGTGAATGCCTCCACCGCGTTCACTGATGGCGAGCAGTTCGGCTTCGGGGCTGAGATCGGAATCTCAACCCAGAAGCTGCATGCCCGCGGACCGATGGGTCTGCCCGAACTGACCTCGACCAAGTGGATCGTCATCGGTGACGGCCACACCCGACCCGCCTGACTTTGCACGTAAGACTGGAGACCCGGAATTGACTGATTCACAGGCACGTACGGCGCCGCTGTTCGCCGATATCGATGATGTCTCGCGCAGGCTGGCCGAGACCGGGTACCTGCCCGATACCGCCACCGCCACAGCGGTTTTCCTGGCGGATCGGCTGGGTAAGCCGTTGCTCGTCGAAGGCCCGGCCGGCGTGGGTAAGACAGAGTTAGCCCGTGCCGTCGCACAGTGCACGGGTTCGGAGCTGGTGCGGCTGCAGTGTTATGAGGGCGTGGACGAGGCCCGGGCGCTGTACGAGTGGAACCACGCCAAGCAGATTCTTCGGATTCAGTCCGGCGCCGGCGACTGGGAGTCCACCAAGTCCGATGTGTTCAGTGAGGAGTTCCTGCTGTCGCGTCCGCTGCTGACCGCGATCCGGCGGACCGAGCCCACCGTGTTGCTGATCGACGAAACCGACAAGGCCGATATTGAAATCGAGGGCCTGCTTTTGGAGGTATTGAGCGATTTCGCCGTCACGATTCCGGAGTTGGGCACCATCGCTGCCGCCCGTGTTCCGTTTGTGGTGCTCACCTCGAATGCCACCCGGGAACTCTCTGAGGCTCTCAAGCGTCGCTGCCTATTCCTACACATCGACTTTCCGAACGCCGAACTGGAACGGCGCATCCTGCTCTCCCGGGTGCCGGAACTTCCCGAGCGTCTCGCTGATGAACTGGTCCGCATCATCGGCGTGCTGCGCGGCATGCAACTCAAGAAGGTGCCATCGGTGGCCGAGACCATCGACTGGGGCCGCACGATTCTGGCGCTGGGCATGGATACGATCAGCGATGCCACCATTGCCGCGACGCTGGGAGTGGTGCTCAAGCACCAGTCCGACCAGGTACGCGCGGCCGGCGAGCTTCGGCTGAACTGACGACGATGGCCATCCGTAGAACTCGACCCTCCCAGCCACTGGCCCCGCACGGGCTGCCCGGCCATCTAGTGGGTTTCGTCGAAGCTCTTCGCGCTCAGGGAATTTCGGTGGGACCCTCGGAAACCGTTGACGCCGGCCGGGTGATGACCGTGCTCGGCCTGGGCAATCGTGAGGAACTGCGCGAAGGGCTGGCCTGCGCGGTATTGCGCCGAGCGGATCACCGGCAGACCTACGACGCGCTGTTCGATCTGTGGTGGCCGGCTGCGCTGGGTGGGCGGACAGTGCTGACCGATGAGGAGTCCGGGGACGCTGAGACTCCCGTGCTGATGGCCCCGGAAGACCTCGAGGCAATGCGCTCCATGCTGCTGGATCTGCTCACCGACAATCCCGATATCGGTGATCTCGATGAGCGACTGGTGGCGATGATCGCGGCAATAGTCGAGGCGCATGGGCGCTATACCTCCAGCCGCGGTCCGTCGTATTCGTCCTATCAGGCGCTCAAAGCGATGGGACTCGATCAACTCGAGGGCAGGCTACTGGCAGGCCTGCTGGCGCCACACGATGACGACCCGTCACCCACTCAACAGCAGATTGCCAAAGCTCTTGCTGCGCAGAAGATCGCCCAACTGCGCCGGATGGTGGAGGGCGAGACCAAGCGCCGTACCGCCGAACAATTGGGTCGCGACCACGTCCAGATGTACGGCATCCCGCAGCTTGCCGAGAACGTCGAGTTCCTACGTGCCTCCGGTGACCAGTTGCGGCAGATGCGACGTGTGGTGGCACCGTTGGCCCGCATGCTGGCCACCCGCCTGGCGGCGCGACGACGCCGATCTCGGGCTGGGGCGATCGACCTTCGCAAGACGTTGCGCAAGTCGATGTCGACCGGCGGTGTTCCGATCGACCTCGTGCTCCGCAAGCCGCGCCCCGCCCGCCCGGAACTCGTCGTGCTGTGCGATGTGTCCGGCTCGGTGGCCGGCTTCAGCCACTTCACGCTGCTTCTCGTCGATGCACTGCGCCAGCAGTTCTCCCGGGTGCGGGTTTTCGCCTTCATCGACACCACCGATGAAGTCACTCATCTCTTCGGGCCTGATGCGGATCTGGCCGTTGCGATCCAGCGCATCACCCGCGAAGCCGGCGTCTACACCCGCGACGGCCATTCCGACTACGGCAATGCGTTCATCTCGTTCACCGAGAACTTCCACAATGTGCTCTCGCCGCGAAGCTCACTGCTGGTTCTTGGCGACGGCCGCACTAACTACCGCAACCCCGCTGTCGATGTGCTGGCGCATATGGTCACCGCCAGCCGCCATGCACACTGGCTCAACCCGGAGCCCAGGCACCTGTGGGGCAGCGGTGATTCGGCGGTTCCGCGCTACGAAGATGTCATCACGATGCACGAGTGCCGCTCCGCCAAGCAGCTTGCCGCCGTCATCGACCAGCTTCTGCCGGTCTAGCGCTCCAGTAGGCTGGCCACTCATGCAATCCCGGCGCAGGCTCGGCGTGATGGGCGGAACGTTCGACCCCATCCACAACGGCCACCTCGTCGCCGCCAGCGAGGTCGCCGATCTGTTTGGCCTCGACGAAGTGGTGTTCGTCCCGACTGGGCGGCCCTGGCAGAAGGTCGGTCGCACCGTGACCGCCGCCGAGGACCGCTACCTCATGACGGTCATTGCCACTGCTTCCAATCCCCGATTCTCGGTCAGTCGCGTTGATATCGATCGTGCCGGACCGACCTACACCAATGACACGCTGGAAGATCTGCATGCGCTGAACCCCGACAGCGATCTCTACTTCATCACCGGCGCCGACGCGCTGGCCTCGATTCTGTCGTGGCAGAACTGGGAGGAGCTGTTCGGTCTGGCGAAGTTCATCGGCGTGAGCCGCCCCGGTTACGAACTCAACGGCCAGCACATCGTCGCCGCGACTGATCAGCTGCCCGCCGACGCGCTCTCCCTCGTCGAGGTGCCCGCGCTGGCCATCTCGTCCAGTGAGTGCCGGGCGCGCGCGGCCAACTCGCGGCCGATCTGGTACCTGGTGCCCGATGGCGTCGTGCAATATGTGAATAAACGGGGCCTGTACCGCAATCAGATTGCAGCCCAAGGGATTCCGACCGCGGCCGCCGGGGAGGTGAATCAATGACAGCGTCGGCTGAAGCAATCCTGATGGCCACCGTGGCGGCCCAGGCAGCCGCGGACAAACTCGCTCAGGACATCGTCGTCATCGATGTGTCGGGTCAGCTGGTGATCACCGACTGTTTTGTCATCGCCTCAGCATCCAACGAGCGGCAGGCCAACGCGATCGTCGACGAAGTCGAGGAGAAGATGCGGCTGGCGGGGCACAAACCGGCCCGCAGGGAGGGCGCCAGGGAAGGCCGCTGGGTGCTGCTGGACTTCATCGATATCGTCGTGCACGTCCAGCACATCGACGAGCGCAACTTCTACGCGCTCGATCGGTTGTGGCGAGACTGCCCAGTGGTCGAAGTCGATCTCAATGAGGCGCCATCAGAGAGCGAGCCGACGTGAGGGTGCGGCGGTTGGTGATGCTGCGCCACGGTCAGACCGAGTTCAATGCCGGCAGCAGGATGCAGGGTCAGATGGACACCGATCTGACCGACCTCGGCCGGGCTCAGGCGCTGGCCGCCGCCGAAGTGCTGGCCAGACGGCAGCCGTTACTCATTGTCTCCTCGGACCTGCGTCGCGCCTATGACACCGCGGCGACACTCGGTGAGTGTTGCGAGCTACCGGTTCGCATCGACCCTCGGCTGCGGGAGACTCACCTGGGCGACTGGCAGGGCCTGACCCATCAGGAGGTCGATGCCCGCTCACCCGGCGCACGTTTCGCCTGGCGTGATGACGCGACCTGGGCGCCGCACGGCGGGGAGAGCCGCATTGACGTCGCCCGCCGCAGCATTCCACTGGTCGAGGAGTTGATGGCCGGTGAAACTGAATGGGGTTGCGATGATTCGGACCGGCCGGTGGTGCTGGTGGCCCACGGTGGGCTGATCGCGGCATTGACCGCGGCGCTACTGGGCCTGCCGGTCGAAAATTGGCCGGTGCTTGGTGGAATGGGTAATGCCAGCTGGGTGCAGTTGGCGGCGCACGGTGACACCGACGCCGACGGTGGCTCCGCCGATCTGCGCTGGCGGCTGGACGTCTGGAATGCATCCGCTCAGGTCGCCAACGATGTCCTCTGAGGTTGCCCCTGCCCCGAATCGCAAGGCCCTGCTGGTATTCGCCGATTCCCTGTCCTACTACGGACCGCAGGGCGGCCTGCCCGCTGACGACCCACGTATCTGGCCCAATATCGTTGCGGCCGAAATCGGTTGGGACCTGGAGCTCATCGGCAGGATCGGCTGGACTTCTCGCGACGTGTGGTGGGCGGCGACCCAGGATCCGCGGTCCTGGGCGGCGCTGCCGCGCGCGGGCGCGGTGATCTTCGCGACCAGCGGCATGGATTCGTTGCCGTCACCGCTGCCCACCGCACTGCGGGAGGCGATCCGCTACGTGCGGCCACCCTGGCTGCGCCGTTGGGTCCGCGACGGATACGGTTGGCTCCAACCAAGGCTTTCCCCGGTATCACGCCCGGCCCTACCGCCACGCTTGAGCGTTGAATACCTCGAGATGACCCGCGGCGCAATCGACTTCAACCGTCCCGGCATACCGATAGTTGCCTCACTTCCATCGGTTCATATCGCCGAGACCTACGGCTATTCCCACCGCGGCCGACGGGGCACGGTGGAGGCGATCACGCTGTGGGCCGATCGTCACCGCATACCGTTGGTCGATCTCAAAGAAGCCGTTGCACCGCACGTCCTGGGAGGCCGCGGCAATCCAGATGGGATTCACTGGAACTTCGAGGCGCATGAGGCGGTCGCCGAATTGATGCTTAAGGCCCTTGCCGAAGCCGGTGTGAGACCCGACGAAGGCGGGGAGTAGCAGGTGCCGGTGATCGTGGTGACCGACTCATCGGCCCGATTGCCCGGTGATGCGATCGCCGAGTGGGGGATTCGGGTAGTGCCGTTGCATATCCTCGTCGACGGTCAGGACCTGCGTGACGGCGTCGACCAGGCGCCCGCTGATCTGTACCAGCGTGACGTCACCACAGCCGGAGCCAGTCCGGCTGAGTTGGCAGCGGTGTACCGGGCGGCATTAACGGACTCTCGCGGCGACGGAGTGGTAGCCGTACACATTTCCACGGCGCTGTCGAGCACCCTCGGGGCCGGCCAGCACGCGGCCCTCCAGTTCGGCGGTGCGGTGCGGGTGGTCGACTCGAAGTCGGCGGGCATGGGTACCGGTTTCGTCGCATTGGCCGCCGCGCGTGCGTCATGCGGGGGTGCTGATCTCGATACTGTTGCCGCGGCAGCGGAATCGACGGTGTCGCGGGTGCATGCCTTCCTAGTGGTGCAACGTCTGGAGAACCTGCGCCGTAGCGGTCGAATCGGAGCGGCTGCGTCCTGGTTGGGTACCGCACTGTCGCTCAAACCTGTTCTGCGCATTGATGACGGCAAGCTGGTGCTGGCGCAGCGGGTGCGGACGACGTCCAAGGCCACCGTGGCGATGGTCGAACAGGTCCTCGCCGAGGTGGGCGAGCACCGCGCCGCACTGGCAGTGCACCACGTCGACAATCCCGCCGGTGCCGCCGAGGTCGCGGCAACCTTGGCCGGTGCGCTGCCGGGGTGCGGTCCGGCAATCGTCACCGACCTCGGTCCGGTGCTCGGGGTGCACCTAGGCCCGGGAGCGGTTGGGGTGGTGCTGGCACTGGAGCCCGACTGATGACCGCTATCTGTCCCATTGGGCGGGCGGGCACTCAAGTCGCTAAACTCGGCCGCTGTGATGCGGAATCGCTCGGCCCACGGACCCCTGATCGTGACGGCAACTCTCGCCGGTCTTTATGTCGGATTGCCACTTCCGGGAGTCGCTGCGACGCCTCCGGACGGGGACATCACCCGAACTGATATTGCTCGGGGTGACACCCTCGCGCCGGTCTCAATCAACACCGACGGCGACTCGACGTTTCTGGTTCAGGGCCTGCGGTTGGGGCCTAGTGCCAGCAGCGGATGGCACACTCACCCCGGCCCGGAGCATTCTGTCATTACCGTCGGCACGGTCGTC
>Ga0164295_10000499_pt1 | contig 33528 bp, 31 predicted proteins | sample GEODES006metaG_FD_111798 | JGI IMG/M metagenome (GOLD analysis project Ga0164295, IMG submission 111798) | Oligotrophic lake water microbial communities from Sparkling Lake, Wisconsin, USA - GEODES006 metaG | ecosystem: Environmental > Aquatic > Freshwater > Lake | place: USA: Sparkling Lake... | reverse complement strand
TTAATCTCGCGCGAAGAAATTTTAGCGCGACTCTCAAACTAATTTTTAGCACATTCTCTACCCGTCATCCCCGCGAAGGCGGGGATCTAGGAGGGCCCCCAGCGCGCGGGACTTTTTCTGGATCCCCGCCTTCGCGAGGATGACAAACCAAAGAACATCTCAAATAATAATGACCAAAAACCGCTTAATCTCGCGCAAAGAAATTTTAGCGCGACTCTCAAACTAATTTTTAGCACATTCTCTACCCGTCATCCCCGCGAAGGCGTGGATCTAGGAGGCCCCCAGCGCGCGGGACTTTTTCTGGATCCCCGCCTTCGCGAGGATGACAAACCAAAGAACATCTCAAATAATAATGACCAAAAACCGCTTAATCTCGCGCGAAGAAATTTTAGCGCGAATCTCTAATTAAACATCTCTTGAGCCTCTCTTTTCGCTGGTTGAGCGAAGTCGAAACCAAGAAAAGATTTGCGCCGAACTTTCTAGGTTTCGACTGCGCTCAACCAGCGAAAGTTTTACGCGTCTTTTCTTGGTTTCGACTGCGCTCAACCAGCGAAAGTTTATTATTTCTAAAAACTCATCATTCATTGCTTTTCTAAATGACCAAAAACCGCGCCGCGCTTTCCTTTCTCTTCAACTCGGTAAAGCCTTTCAAATTCTATCTTGGACTCCACTTTTTTGTAATCATTTACGGCGCGATCGACATTTCGCTCTGGCCGTATGTTTCAAAAGTTTTAGTCGATAAACTTTCTAACACTCCGCGCGATCAAATAATTTTGGAAGTCTGGCCAACCGCGCTATTGCTGGTTATTTTAACAATTCTGCCGGGATTGGTTCTGCGCATTTGCGATTACAGCTGGGCGAAAGTTACGCCACTAATTAAGAAAAAAATTATCTCGGAATCGATGAGTTACGTGATGAATCACTCTCATAGTTTTTTTCAAAATAATTTTTCTGGCGCGCTGTCGAGTAAAATTCGCGACCTCTTCACCATAACTCCCAAGCTGCTCAACGTTATTATTTATGGTTTCATCAAAGTTGGGCTTTGTGTAATCGTGGCGTTTTTTACTTTGCTTACAGTGCATAAGTATTTTGCTTTTGGCCTGATTATCTGGGCTGGTTTATTTATTTTTATGGCCATTCGCGCCGCAAAATTAACCAACAGAATGTCGCTTGGTATTGCCGCTCAGCAAACGCGAATCATGGGAAATATTGTCGATTCGTTGAGTAATATTAATAACGTCAAACTCTTTGCCAATGCTGGCTTCGAGAGTAAACGCATCGCCACTTTTCAAAATAAATATTCGCGACTTTTCGAGCGTCGCGGAATTTTTTTAGTAAAATTTTTCACACTCCACGGCCTAACTTTCTCTCTTTATTTTAGCGGATGCGTTGCGCTTTTGATTTGGCTTTATGCCCAAAATCTTGTCACTCTTGGTGACTTTCTCATGATCTTTACCATCAATAATTGGATCATTAACGACATGTGGAATGTCACCAACCAAATGCAAATTTTTTTGGAGGATTTGGGTACGGTTGATCAGGCTCTTGGCATTCTAAAAGAGCCTTTGAAAATCAAGGATGGAAGCAATGAATTACAAGTCACAAAAGGCGAGATCACTTTCGAAAATGTAAAATTTTCTTACAGCGGTGATCAGCCGATTTTTACTGAAAAATCGGTGACAATTTATCCGGGACAAAAAGTTGGCTTGGTCGGACATTCCGGCAGTGGCAAATCAACTTTTGTGAATTTGATTTTGCGCCTTTTTGATGTTGATGGCGGCAGAATTTTAATCGACGGACAGGATATTTCACAGACAACTCTCGACTCACTTCATCGCGCAATTGGCACGATTCCGCAAGACCCTTCCCTTTTTCATCGCAGCCTGTTTGAGAATATTGCTTACGGCTCAGAAAATGCTGCGCAGACTGCTACCAGACAAGAAGCAATCGAGGCGGCAAAAAAAGCTCACGCGCATAAATTCATTGAAAAATTACCCGGCGGTTATTCGTCTTTAGTTGGTGAGCGCGGTATTAAGCTTTCTGGCGGACAGCGTCAGCGCATTTCAATCGCCCGCGCTTTTTTGAAGAATGCTCCAATTTTAATTCTTGATGAAGCAACGAGTCAGCTCGATTCAATCACCGAAAATTTGATTCAAGAAAGTTTAAAAAATTTGATGCGTGACAAAACCGCACTTGTTATTGCGCATCGTCTTTCAACGCTTGAAATCATGGATCGAATTCTAGTTTTCGATCGCGGCAAAATTGTTGAAGACGGCACGCATGAAGAATTAATGCTCATGAATGGCACCTACAAACGTCTGTGGAGTGCGCAGGTTACGGGTGAGTTGACCAATCAAGTTGAAGGAGTGAAGGCGACAAAGTTGTTTTAAGATCTCCTGGATCCCCGCCTGCGCGGGGATGACATTGCTACTTACTCGTCCCGTCATCCCCGCTCAGGTCGGAATGAAGTTTCTACCTACTCGTCCCGTCATCCCCGCGCAGGTCGGAATAAAGTTTCTACCTACTCGTCCCGCTCATCCCCGCGCAGGTCGGAATAAAGTTTCTACTTACTCGTCCCGTCATCCCCGCGCAGGCGGGGATCCAGAAGGATTGGTCTCTTGCACAGCAGGGAATCTACAATCACAAATGGATTGCCGCGCTACGCTCGCAATGACGAAATCTTTCTTAGGTGGATTGGCTTATTTTGTAAATCGATTAGTCACCGGATAGCGCCTGTCCTTGTCGAAAGCCATGTCAGAAATTTTTGGGCCAAGGCAAGATTGACGGCGTTTATATTCGCTGACATGTAAAAGTTTTGCGACTTTTTGCACTAAAGTTTTGTCGAAATTTTTAGTGGTCTCTGTAATTGATTTTTTCTCTTCGATCAAAGCGAAAAGAATCTTGTCCAGTATTTCGTAATCAGGCAGCGAGTCGCTATCTTTTTGGTTTAGGCGCAGTTCTGCGGTTGGCGCTTTGGTTAAAATATTTTGCGGAATCACATCTTTTTTTAAGTTTGCCAATTCGTAAACTTGTGTTTTGTAAAGATCTTTAAGTGGATTAAATGCCCCGCACATATCGCCGTAAAGTGTTGCGTATCCTGTAGCGAGCTCAGATTTATTTCCCGTCGAAAGTAAAAGCGCACCAGAATTATTCGAGAGCGCCATCAAAATAATTCCGCGAATTCGCGACTGTAAATTTTCTTCCGTGAGTTCGCTAACATCCTTCAGAGTAAATTTCGCCGCCTCAAACATTGGCTCAATCGAAATTGCTTCCAACTTTACTCCCAAATTTTCCGCACATTTTTTCGCGTCATTCATCGATTCGTCAGAAGAATAGCGGCTTGGCAAGGCGTAGAGCGAAACATTATTTTTACCTAAGGCGTCGACCGCCATTGCAGCAACTAGCGCCGAATCAATTCCGCCAGACATTCCAAGCAGAACTTTTTCAAAACCATTTTTCTGAATGTAGTCACGAAGGCCTAAAACACAGGCTTTGTAGTTGCGCTCAATTGTTGTGCTTAGCGCTTCTTGCTTCGTGCTCGTAGAAATTTCGCCGGATTTTGTGACTTCAATTACCGCAGAATCTTCTAAAAATTCTTTCATTTGCAGAATGATTTCGCCTTGTGAATTCATTGCGAATGAAGAGCCGTCAAAGACTAGAGAATCCTGGCCGCCAACCTGATTAATATAGATCAAATTTCGACCTAAATTCTTTGCTGTGCATTCGCGATATTCATGTTTTTTACTCGAGTAAGGTGAGGCATTAAGTACAATCGCCGCATCAAAAATTTGTTCGCGCAGTAAAAATAAATTTCGCGAATCCCACAAATCTTCGCAGATCAAAACTGCTAAAGTTAAGCCACGAAATTCAATCGAAGACAAAAACTGCGAAGGCGCGAAATATCTGGCCTCATCGAATACATCGAAATTCGGTAAAGTTTTTTTGTGAATCACTTTCTTTACTTCGCCTTGTTCAATTAACAAAGCCGCATTGCGGATAACTTCTTTTTTTCTTTCGAGATCAATAACCGGAGAGCCGAGCAAAATCGCGCATTTTTGGGTTTTTGTCTCTCTTACGATTTCCAAAATTCTTTCCTGACACTCAATCACAAAATCTTTTTTGTGCCAAAGATCTTCGCAGGGATATCCGCAAATCGTCATTTCTGGAAACACCGCAAGGTCGCACCCAGACTGATTCGCAAATTTCAACTCCTGAAGAATTTTTTGCGTATTGCCATCCAAATCGCCAACGATTGGATTAATTTGCGCGAGGTAAATTTTTAGTTTTGCAGTCATTGGGGCGTTAAAAATTAATAATTTTTTTCATAAGCCGGCTAAACCTAAAAACTCCAATGCAAAGTTTTTACTTGTGAAAATTCCAGAATTCCGAGGTGCGATCCTTCGCGGCCAAAGCCAGAATTTTTAATTCCGCCGAAGGGTGCGACCTCGGTGGCGAAGCTGCTTTCATTTATTGCAACCATTCCGAATTCTAACGCATCACAAATACGCCAGATACGCGCATTATCAGAGGTGTAGAGGTAAGAGCCGAGGCCATAATCGGTGTCGTTGGATTTTTGAATCACCTCTTCTTCGGTGGTGAATTTTTGAATTGCAGCAACGGCGCCGAAAATTTCTTCATGGGCAATTTGCATATCTGATGAAACTTTTGTGAGCAGGGTTGGAGCAAAGAATTGGCTGCCAAGATTTCTTATTATTTTTCCACCGATCTCACATTTTGCGCCGTTTTTGACCGCATCTTCAATGAGACGTTCAACCTTTTTTACTGCAGCAGAAGAAATCATCGGGCCCATGTTAGGCATGCCTTCAAGCCCATTGCCGACTTTCAATTTTTTTATTTCCAGCAAAAGTTTTTTGACAAATTTATCGTGAATTTTTTCTTCAACAAAAATGCGATTCACGCAGGTGCATGCTTGGCCGCCATTGCGATATTTAGCGTGCATTAATCCATTGATTGCTTTGTCCAAATCAGCATCGGCAAAAACGATGAAAGGCGCTGAGCCACCGAGTTCAAGCGAGACGCGTTTTAAATCTTTTGCGCATTGTTCATTGAGTAATTTTCCAACTCGGGTTGAGCCGGTGAAGCTGATTTTTCGGACTAATTTATTCTGACAAAATTCTGCGCCGATTATTTGTGGGTCGCCATTAATTACGTTGAAAACGCCATCGGGAACGCCGGCTTCTTTTGCCAAAGCTGCCAAAGCTAAAGCTGAAAATGGCGTAAGTTCCGAAGGTTTTAAAATTACTGTGCAGCCCGCTGCCATTGCTGCCGCAGCTTTGCGCGTAATCATCGCGGAAGGAAAATTCCACGGCGTGATTGCGGCAACAACGCCGACTGGTTCAAGCTGCGTAATAATTTTTTGATTTTGTTTTGGTGCTGGAATCGTGTCGCCGTAATTTCGCTTTGCCTCTTCGGCAAACCATTCCACAAAATTTGCGCCGTAAATAATTTCGCCGCGGGCTTCGGCTAGTGGCTTACCCTGCTCTATCGTTAAAATTTTCGCGAGCTCTTCCTGATTTTTTAAAATTAATTCGTACCAGTTTTTAAGAATTTTCGCGCGCTCTTTTCCGGCTAATTTTTTCCATTTGTCGAAAGCCTTTTGCGCAATTGTGATTGCATTTCTTACATCTTCGCCATCGCAACTTGGAACCGCGCCAATCAACTTCTGATCCGCTGGATTAAAAACTGAGATTTTTTCTTTTTTATCGAGCCATTCGCCACCGATAAAATTTTTCTGCCAGAAAAGATTACCCTTCATAAAGATTGAAATTAATTGGGTTATTTTTGAAAGTCTGAGCCTTCCCGCACTTAACTTTTGTAAATATGCACGGCATACTTTCCTACCTCACTCTTCGCACCGTAATTATTTTTGCATCAACTGCCTTTTCCTTGGCGACAGTGATGTTGCTTTTAAACATCATTACGATTGATGAATTAGCTGTGATTTTAAGTCTTAATCCAGAAGCGACTAGCGCCCTAAAGCTAGTATTTTCAAGAATTCAGGAAGTTACCGGAAACATAATGGACATCATTAGCCAACTCTTAAATAAGATGTTTAGCTGGTCTGGAGTTGATGTCGATCTTGGCAAAATAAAAGTCGATCTTCACGAAACTGGCGCAACAAATGGCGCCCCAAATGCCGCCCCAAATCCATCTTCTCACCTTGCTCCAGGACGCGTTCCGGTAAATCCAACTCCTCAGCAATAGTGGTTGCGATCGTTAATCTTTTCCGTCTCATATTTTTACTTCTAATCGCTGCGCCGATTTTTTTCTTCGACAAAAATCGCGCGATTTATTTTTTCTTCAACAGTGCCGGACCTCCATTCATAAAGCTTGGGCAAATATTGTCGATTCGCCCAGATTTAGTTGGTAAAGAATTAGCCAGAAGACTTTCCTCGTTTCAAGATGCATTAAAACCATTTCCTGCTAAGTTCGAACAAGACTTTCTTGAAGATTTCTCTGAATTTAATTTCAAGCCAGTCGCCTCTGCTTCAATTGCGCAAGTTCACAAAGCAAAATTAAAAACTGGCGAAGATGTTGCGGTAAAAATACTCCGCCCCCGCATCGCACAAATTATGGCTCGCGATATTTCTACCTTGAGAATTATTGCAAAATTTTTGCCAAAAATTTTTTCTGATATTGCTGATCTGCTCACTCAAGTTTCAAAAAGTGAAATCGATTTATTGCAGGAAGCAGCTAACGCCTCACGTCTTCGCGAGGATTTAAAAGACGTAAAAGGTTTTTACGTTCCAACAATTTTTTGGAAATTTTCGAGCGAGAAAATTTTAGTTCTTGAGTGGCTCGACGGCATTCCTTTTTCAAATAGCGAAGCGATTAAAAATTCTTCGCACGACAAAAAACAAGTCGCTGAACACCTTGTAATTAGCTACTTCAGCCAAGTTTACATCCACGGATTTTTCCACGCCGACATGCATCCGGGTAATTTATTTTTGCTAAAAAATGGCGACATCGGTGTTGTTGATTTTGGCATTGTTGGCAAGCTCGACAAAAAAACCCGCATCGCCGTTGCTGAAATTTTAATCGGATTTTTGCACAAGGATTACAAGCGCGTAGCCCAAATCCACATTGACGTCGGTATGGTTCCTGAGAATACCGATCTTGATGATCTTGCTCTTTCTTGCCGTAAAATTGGTGAGGCAATCGTTGGCTCAAATGTGAGCGATATTTCTGTCGCCAAACTGCTCACGCATTTAATCGTAATGACGCGCGACTACAAAATGGAAACGCGCCCAGATTTACTGTTATTGCAAAAAACTTTATTAGTTGTCGAAGGCGTAGGAGTAATGCTCGATCCTGAACTCAACATGTGGGAATTGGCGCGTCCTTGGGTTAACGAATGGGCGAAGAAAAATATTAGTTTTGACGCAAAAATTAGAGATGCAGTTGTCGATTTATTTGAGCTAGCGAGAAAGTTTTTACGATCATCTTTGTAAAAACTTTTGCTGGTTGAGCGCGGTCGAAACCAAGAAAGTTTGGCGCAAATCTTTTCTTGGTTTCGACTACGCTCAACCAGCGAAAAAATCAAACTAGCGGATACCTAAATCAGAGATGCAGTTGTCGATTTATTTGAGCTAGCGAGAAAGTTTTTACGATCATCTTTGTAAAAACTTTTGCTGGTTGAGCGCGGTCGAAACCAAGAAAGTTCGGCGCAAATCTTTTCTTGGTTTCGACTACGCTCAACCAGCGAAAAAATCAAACTAGCGAGTGCTTTATGTTTAACATCAAATCCAAAGCTGATTACGAGCAGCAATATCAAGTCGCCAAGGCTGATCCAGAAAAATTCTGGGGCGAGATCGCAGAGAATTTTTTCTGGTTTAAAAAATGGTCGAAAGTGTCGAATTGCGATTTGGCGCAAGCTCGGATTGAGTGGTTTAGGGATGGGAAAACGAATATTGCTTACAATTGTCTCGATCATCATTTGGAGAAGAGCGCAGACAAGATTGCAATCATCTGGGAAGCGAATGATCCGGCCAAAGAAAGTCAAAAAATAACTTACCGAGAATTGCACGAAAAAACTTGCCAATTCGCGAATTTATTGGTTTCGCGCGGGGTTAAGAAAGGAGATCGTGTTTGCATTTACATGCCGATGATTCCGCAAGCTGTTATCGCAATGTTGGCTTGCGCTAGAATTGGCGCGGTTCATTGCGTGGTGTTTGCGGGATTTTCGGCGAAATCTTTGGCGGGAAGAATTAAAGATTCTGGCGCAAAAATTTTAATTACCGCCGAGTCACTTTCGCGCGGCGATAAAAAAATCGAATTGCTCGCAATCGCGAGAGAAGCAGTTACAGAGTGCGATTCGATTGAATCTGTAATTGTCTTTAAAAATAACTTACCCCTTCCGTCGGTTGAGCGAAGTCGAAACCTTCTAAGTTCAGCTTCATCATTCGCGCAAGAATCTTCCGATGAATCTGTAATCGTCTTTAAAAATAACTTACCCCTTCCGCCGGTTGAGCGAAGTCGAAACCTTGTAAGTTCGACTTCGTCATTTGCACAAGAATCTCCCAATGTTTTCGACTCGATTTCAACCTCCCTCAATTCGGCGGCCAAACCGATAGTTACGTGGCAAGACGAAATCGCAAAATACCAAACTCAACACAAAGCAGAAATCTGCGACGCCGAAGATCCGCTTTTCATCCTTTACACATCTGGCTCGACAGGAAAGCCAAAAGGGATTCTGCACTCGACTGGCGGCTACATGACTTACGTTGGCTATTCGTTTAAAAATGTTTTTCAGTACGAAGAAAATGACATCTTTTTTTGCAGCGCCGACATCGGTTGGGTTACTGGTCACAGCTATTTAGTTTACGGCCCACTGCTTAACGGTGCGACGATTTTGATGTTTGAGGGTGTCCCCACCTACCCAACGCCAGCACGCTTTTGGGAGGTGATCGAAAAGCACAAAGTAAATATTTTTTACACCGCGCCAACGGCGATTCGTGCCTTGATGCAGAAGGGCGATTCATTTGTTGATGGTCACAATTTGTCGTCGCTAAAAACTTTAGGCACAGTCGGCGAGCCCATTAATGAAGAGGCTTGGCAGTGGTATTACGAAAAAGTTGGAAACAAGAAATGTTCGATTGTCGACACCTGGTGGCAAACTGAAACTGGCGGAATTTTAATTTCTTCACTGGCTGGCGTAACAAAGAGTAAGCCAGCTTGCGCGGGTTTGCCGCTTCCAGGAATTGTGCCAATTTTATTCGGCGATGATGGAAAAGAAGTTAGCGAAAAAAATAAAGTCGGAAATTTGTGTTTCCGCCAACCTTGGCCGGGCATGGCTCGCGGCGTTTGGGGCGACAAAGAAAAATTCTTTAAAACTTACTACGAGCAATTTCCCGGAAATTATTTTGCTGGCGATGGAGCGTTTAAAAATGAAGATAATCTCTACAGAATCATCGGTCGCACCGACGACGTAATCAAAGTTTCTGGTCACCGTCTTGGCACTGCTGAAATCGAAAATGCGATTAATTCCCACACAAAAGTTTCTGAATCTGCAGTAATCGGCGTTCCTCACGAAATTAAGGGTGAGGGCATTTACGCTTTTGTTATTCTCTCGTCTTTATCTTTGGTTCAAAGCAATGAGGATCTTGTTAATCAGATTAAAGAAATAATCGTAAAAGAAATCGGGGCAATCGCGCGTCCAGAAAAAATTTATTTCGTACCCGATTTGCCAAAAACCCGCTCCGGTAAAATAATGCGTCGTATTCTAAAAAAAATTATTGCAGGGGAAGAAGATCTCGGAGATGTTTCAACCCTTGTAAACCCTGATGTCGTACAACAACTAAAAAAACTGAAGTAATGCAAATCACTCTTCTTAAAGCAAAAATTCACCGCGCTACTGTTACAATGGCAGACCTTCACTACGAAGGCTCGATCTCAATTGACACCGACTTGCTTGCGGCTTCGGGTATTTTAATTCACGAGAAAGTTGACGTGCTCAACATTAATAACGGTGAGCGCTTTACGACTTACACAATTCCGGCCAAAGCTGGCTCAGGAGCGATTCAGGTAAACGGTGCGGCGGCACGATTGGTGCAGGCTGGTGATCCAGTAATTATTATTTCTTACGCTTCAATGAGCGAAGAAGAAGCAAAAAAATTTCAGCCAAAAGTCGTTTTGGTTGACGAAAAGAATCGGGTAAAATAGCCCCATTTGGGAATTTTGAGCACGGTGCTCAAAATTAGATTTTAACCAACAGAATCAAGGGTCGAAGTAATGGAAAAGTTCAAATTTGAAGTTACAGAAGGCGAGGTCGGAATTCGTCTCGACAAATTTCTCACCAATCATTTCTCGGAAGTAAAACCAGAAGTAACGCGCAGCAAAGTTAAAATGTTGATTGAGCGAGGAGCGGTTTGTGACGACACGAAACAGCCAGTTAAAGGCTCTCGCGACACGAAATTTCTCGGACAAATTTTTTACGTTACACTTCCCGAAGCACGACCTTCTCACTTACAAGCGAAGGACATTGCCTTCGAACTCGTCTACGAAGATGACGATTTACTGGTGATTAACAAGCCGGCTGGGCTCACTGTTCATCCAGGATCGGGCAATGCAGACAATACTTTAGTCAATGGACTTTTATTCACTCACGCGGGCAAACTTTCTTCGATTAACGGTGAGATGCGTCCAGGTATTGTGCACCGTTTGGACAAGGACACGAGTGGGCTGATGCTGGTTGCAAAAAATGATTTTACCCACGGAATTCTTACCGACGCACTCAAAGCGCACAGGATTCAAAGAAGTTATTTAGCCTTCGTTTACGGCGTAATCGACCCAGCAAGAGGGCGAATAGACAAGAATATTATTCGTTCACGCGTGAATCGTTTGCGGATGAAAATTGTTAAAACTTTAGGGCGCGTTGCGACTACAAATTACGAGACGAAAAAAATATTTTTAGGCGGTTATTTAAGTCTGGTTGAATGCAGACTTGAAACCGGCAGAACCCACCAAATTCGCGTCCACATGGAGGCGATTAAGCACTCACTTGTTGGCGACCAACTTTACAGCTCCTGCAAAAAAATGGCGCCAAAAGAGATCGAATTAAAAGTAAAAAATCTCGTCGAAAAATTTCCACGTCAAGCTCTTCACTCTTACAAAATCGGCTTTCTTCACCCGCGCGACAAACGCGAAATGTTTTTTGAAGTTCCATTGCCAAAGGATTTGCTGGAGTTGGAAAAAGGTATTTCCCAGGAATAAAAACGCGTTAGCCGGTTGAGCGAAGTCGAAACCTTCGTTGCCAAAGAATTTGTCGGAGCTGAAAAAGGGTATTTCCCAGAAATAAAAACCTGTTCGCCGGTTGAGCGAAGTCGAAACCTCTAAAATCTTATCCGCCAAATTCCGACCCCGTTCAATTCGCCGATTTTGTAACTTCGCGCATCTCTTCATTCTCACCCATCGAAACCTTCGGTGCCGAAGAATTTGTTGGAACTAAAGAAGGGCATTTCCCAGAAATAAAAACCTGTTCGCCGGTTGAGCGAAGTCGAAACCTCTAAAATCTTATCCACCAAATTTCGACCCCGTTCAACCGGCCGAGTTTGTAACTTCCCGCATCTCTTCATTCTCACTCATCGGAATTTTTATTTCGATTTCTTGGCAATTTTCAGGAAGAAATTCCGCCGCAATTTCTGGCCATTCAATCAGGCAAATTCCGTTTTTTAGCGCTTCGAAGAAACCAATATTTTCAAGCTCTGCCGCTGACTTAATTCGGTAAAGATCAAAATGAAAAACTTCGCCTTTTTTTGTCTCGTAAGAATAAACCAAATTGAATGTTGGGCTTAGCACCTCTGTCTCTTCTTCTTGCAGCGAATTAATAAAATTTTTGGCAAAAAAACTTTTGCCAGCACCCAAAGTTCCTTTCAAGCAAATCAAATCTCCGACTTGTGCTAAAGCTGCTATTTCTCGGGCTAGATCAGCCATTTCTTTTTTCGATTTTATCAGAATTTTTTTCATAAAAAATTAAAAACAGTTTCGATTGGAACGTGATCTGACGGTTGAATTTCGCTACGAAAATCGCGGTAAATTTTCATCGATTTTAGATTAGATTTTAGATTTGGCGTCGCCCAAATGTGATCGAGTCTGCGGCCTTTGTTAGCGGTAAGTGGATTTTTAGCGCGGTAGCTCCACCAGCTGTAAAGTTTCTCGGAAGGATCGACAAAGTGGCGGTGGGTGTCGAGGAAGTCTAAACTTCCTTGCAAGCGCGCCATTTTTTCGACCTCAATTGGGGTGTGTGAAACGATTTTTAAAAGTTGTTTGTGCGACCAAACGTCGTGTTCAAGTGGGGCAATATTTAAGTCGCCAACAATTATTATTTTTTTGTTTTTTTGCGCGGCAAAATGCGCAGTCATCCAATCGATAAATTTCAACTTGTGCGCGAATTTGGTATTAAGTGCCACGTCAGGAATATCGCCACCCGCAGGCACATAAAAATTGTGAAGCTCAACACCATTCACCTGAGCTGAAATGTGACGTTTGTGACCGTAATTACAGACGTCAATTTTACTAACTTCAGTGAGTGGAAATTTTGAAAGAATGGCAACGCCATTGTAAGATTTTTCGCCGGAAAATTCGATGTAATCAAAACCAAGAGATCTAACCTCAAGCAGCGGAAATTCTTGGTCGGAAACCTTTATTTCTTGTAAGCAAATTACGTCGGGAATTGTTTGCTCAACAAATTTTTTAAGCAAAGGAAGTCGTAGTCGCAGTGAGTTGATATTCCAGGAGACTAGTTTCATTTTGATTATTTTTGCATGCTTCGACGACTCAGCATGACGCGTTATAAATACTGCTTTGAACACTCCAGAGCCCCGTCACAATTCAAGCGTGATTGAGACTGTAGAACAGTGTTGGATTAGTGAAAAAATATTAGCGCCAGAATGCCTAGCGCGGTTACGGCGATTCCGACAATTTCTTGTTTTTTGTATTTTTCTTTGAGGTGCCAAGAGATGAATAAAGCGACGATTAATTCAACTTGTCCGACTGCTTTTACGTAGACAACATTGCCGATGGAAAAAGCTAAAAACCACAAGATCGATCCAGTAAAACTCAAGACGCTGGTTTTCAAAAAAGAGCGACGATTTTCGGCGGCGAATAAATTACCGAGATCTTTTTTTAAGCGACGTTGCGAAGATTTGATGATTAAGAAAATTAAATTTTGCAGTAAAATTACCCACATTAAAACCATCGCTCCAGCGGCGTAGTCATTAAATCCAATCAACTTAATTTGATCGGAAGCGAATTTTAAATTGAAGGCCGAGATCGAGAAACAGAGGCCGGATAAAGTTCCAAAAAATGCGGCTTTGTCGAGTTCGAATTTTCTTAAATTTAGGTTCGACATCAAAATCATTCCGGCAGCTGTGACTAAAACTGCCACTAACCCACCCGTGGAAATATGTTGATTGAAAAAGACTATTCCGAGCAAAAGAGATTGCAGAAGTTCCGTTTTATAGAAGGCAATTCCAATGCTAAAATTTTTCGAACGAATCGTACGCAGCAGCAAAAAATTTCCGGTGATTTGAAAGCTGGCGGTGACTGCGCAATGCAAAATAAATTGATTGCTTACGGAATTAAAACTGCAGGAAACTGCCGCGATTGCTAAGGGAAGCGGGAATATAAAGCGTGACCAAGTAACTGTCAGGGTGTCGAGTTTTTGGTTGAGATATTTTTGCTCTAAACTCCTGAAAGCTTGTAATGTCGCGCCAGCAATTGTGAAAATTATCCAAAACATTTTATTCGATGAGATCGCTCAAATTTTTACTTTTTATTTTTATTCTTTTTCCGCTTCGGGCTCAAGCGGACTTTGTAGTTACTAACTGGAATGAGGCTGTGCAATTAGTTGAGGATGGAAAAAAATCAGTAATTACAATTGCAGGACAAGTTAAGAACTTGCCGAAAGATCAGGCTATGACTGCCTTTTCAATTAGCTTCAACAGTAAAGAAGAGATCTCGATTGCCAATGTTAGCTTTGAAGGCAAGCCGGCGAAATATGACTTCGCAGAAAATGTTTTAAAAATTACTTTTCCTCAGCCAAAGATTAGTGGGCAGAGGGTTTCTTTTAGTTTTTTGGCTAAAGAAAAACATATCGCAATTAATCCAAATTTTCGCCAAGAAGCGATTTATGTTCCAGATTTTGCTGTTGGTGCCGAGGCTTTAATCACTGTAGATTTCCCTGGATATGAGTTGATTTCATACAACCCAAAAGCTGTCAATAATGGCAACGTGATCACTTACTCTGCGGTCGTGCCTAAAGAAGGAATTAGTGAAATCATAAAATTTACACAGCTAAGTGCCACATGGAATGTTGCGGTTAAAACCACGGTAAGTTCCGAGAAGCCTCTCGGAGAATTTATGCTAAAAATGCCGCTATATTTTCAAGCAAGTAGGCAAAAAGTTGAGGGCTACATGAAAGAATTCAGCACCAGGCCGGTGGTTACCGATCGAAAGGGCGACGATACTTCTTACACCTTCAAAGTGCCGACAAATAAATTGGAAATTAAAAGTTCAGCGAAAATTTCAACTGGCCCAGCCCAGCGCAGGCAGGTGATGCGCAACATGATTAATTACAGCAAGGTTAGTCGAGAAGAGGCGGCGCTGCTTACTTCGATATTACAAAAAATTCGCGGCGATAGTGCTTATGCCAGTTTGCCGATCTATGTTGCGATCGGGAAATTCGTTAACAAATTTTTAACCTACGATCTCGCCTATGTAGGAAAGTTGCCCAGCCTGGAAGTTATTGTGACCAATCGTTTGGGCGTGTGCACTGAATATGCGCGGCTTTACGATGGCTTAGCGCGCCTTGCGGGCATTCCATCCTTTGTTATTGATGGAGCGGCTTGTGACGAGAAAGAAAAATGCCAAGGCCACAGTTGGAATATGATTTTTTACGGTGGGCGCTGGATCGAGGTTGATCCAACTTGGAACTTGATGTCTGGTGCCGTTTCATCTTCGCACGTTTACATCAACGATGACGGTCAAGGCGAAGTCGAAATCAAATATCGTAGCGATGCTGGGAAGGTGAATATCGAGATGGGAATGGATATGAGCAGGGCGGAGTAGATTTCTGCTCTGGTTGAGCAAAGGTGAGCCGCAATTTATTTTGCTGCTCATTCCCGCGAGATCCAAACAACTGTTTTCTGCAATATTAACAAGAAAGCTGTTACCGCCATTCACCGCTTCGCGGGGATTTTTGCGGGAATAGAATTAAATCTTTTGTCCGGTCGAAGCCCAATCTTTTACGAAAGTTTCCAATCCTTTTTCAGTAAGTGGGTGCGAAGCCAATTGTTTTAAAATCTTGCCTGGAATAGTTGCAACATGCGCGCCCATTTTTGCGGCAGCAGTGATGTGGATTGGGTGACGAATTGAAGCGACAAGAATTTCTGTTTTAAAAGCCGGATAGTTTGAATAAATTTGGCAAATTTCTTCGATTAGAGAAAGGCCATCCTGCCCAATGTCATCAAGCCTTCCCACGAATGGAGAAACAAAAGTTGCGCCAGCTTTTGCAACTAAAATTGCTTGAGCTGCAGAAAAACAAAGAGTGACATTTGTTTGAATTCCTTTGTTTGAGAAATATTTGCAGGCCTTGAGTCCGTCCATTGTTAGCGGCAATTTGATGCAAACATTTTTAGCGATCTTGCTAAGAATTTCTCCTTCGCGAACCATATTTTCAAAATCGGTTGCTGCCACTTCGGCACTAACTGGGCCTTCAACAACAGAGCAAATTTCCGCGATTACCTCTTTAAAATCGCGCCCAGATTTTGCGATTAAACTTGGGTTAGTTGTAACGCCATCAAGCAAGCCGTAAGCAGCAAGTTCTTTGATTTCAGCAATTTCGGCAGAGTCGATAAAAAATTTCATGGAAGTTTTGAAATTGAATTTTGGAAAAAGTAGAGTGCGAAATTAATCGATCCCGATCTCTTAAATCAACAAATCATGTCAGAAGTTTTCGCCCAAGTTTTATTGCCGTTAGCTTTGGACGAAGCTTTTACTTACAAGGCAGAAGAAGAGGTTGAAATTGGCGATGTGGTAAAAGTTCAGTTTGGCAGAAAAGAGATTTGGGGCGTAATTGTTGAGATCAAAAAATCTGCGCCAGAAAAGCTTGCGGAAGCAAAGATAAAAAAAATTCTGGCGATAAATTCGCGGGTAAAGTTTAGCAAAAATCAGTTAAAATTTATTGAGGTGATTGCGACTTACAACCTTGCCAGCCGAGGCTTGGTGTTGCGAGCTTTTATTGGAATTTTAAATTCAGACAAAACAAAAAAATTGTCGAAAGGTCTTGAACAAAAAATTGAACCAGAAAAATTTTCTCTAAGAAAATTATTGCCAAAGCAGCGAGAAATTTTTGATGAACTCGCAACCTTGAGCTCGTCGAAGGGGGTTAGTCTTATTGATGGCGTTACTGGCTCAGGAAAAACCGAAATTTATTTTGCGCTGATTGCGAGAATCCTTACACAAAATCTGGAAGCGCAGATTTTAATTCTTCTTCCCGAGATCGCTCTCACCTCGCAATTACTGCTTCGCTTCGAAGAGCAATTTAAATTCAAGCCAGCACTTTGGCATTCAAAAATTTCGCAAAAAGAGAGAAGAGAAATTTTTTACGGTGTTGTTGAGGGATCGGTTAAGGTCTTAATTGGTGCGCGCTCAGCCCTTCTTCTGCCTTTCAAAAATTTGCAACTAATCGTTGTTGATGAAGAGCATGATTCATCTTTTAAACAAGAAGATGTTTTTAATTTTCATGCGCGCGACATGGCGATCGTCAAGGCTAATTTAGAAAAATTTCCGGTGATTTTATCTTCGGCAACGCCAGCCCTTGAGACTTACTCAAATGCGGTTTTGGGCAAGTATCAGCATTTTATTTTAGAACAAAAATTTGGCGCAAAAAATGAAATCGAATTAATCGATTTGCGGCGAGAAAAATTGCCGAGTGGTCAATTTCTTTCGCAGAAATTACGCGCAGAAATTACACAAAATTTGACACAAAAAAAGCAGACGATGCTTTTTTTAAATCGTCGCGGATACGCGCCGGTCACGCTTTGTAAGACTTGCGGGAAGAAATATGATTGCTCGGATTGCGATTTTCATCTTGTGCTGCACAAGTCAAAAAATCAGCTTATCTGTCATCATTGCGGTCATCACGAAAGGCCGACAATAGAGTGTAAATTTTGTGGCGAGAAAGATAGTTTGATCGGTCTTGGTGCTGGCGTTGAGAAGCTCGCAGAGGAGGTAAGAAATAGCTTTCCTGCAGCGCGAATTGCTTTGGTTACGAGTGACAATGTAACAAGTTTTTCTGATGTTGACGAATTGGTTGAAAAAATTTTAGGTCGCGAAATTGATGTAATTATCGGAACACAGATGGTCACAAAAGGTCACGATTTCCCCGATCTCACTCTTGTCGGAATCGTCGACGCTGATGGCTTGCTTTATTCTTCTGAGCTACGCGCGCTCGAAAAAGCCTATCAAATTTTAACGCAAGTAATCGGTCGCGCCGGCAGAAGAAGTGAGCAAGGAAGAGTGATGATTCAAACTTATAATCCAGAGAATTTCTTATTTGGTCAGCTGTTAAAAAATGACAAAAAATCTTTTTACGATTTTGAAATAAAGAATCGTCAAAACCTTGAACTTCCGCCATTTGCAAGGATGGCCAAGTTTGAAGTAAGTTCTTTTGTCGAAAGCGAAGCGAAAAATTTTGCTAAAAAATTAATCAAAAACTTTCCGGCGAGTGAAAAAATTGAAATCTTTGGACCTGCGCCAGCGCCACTTCAGCGCTTAAAAAATCGCCATCACTTTTTAGTAAATTTAAAAACTGAGCGTAGAATTAATTTGCAGAAATTAATCTCTGACGTGATTTTAAGTATTCAAATTCCTAATTCGATTCGAATGCGAATCGATATTGACCCTCTTTAAAAATGAAAATTTTCCAAATTCTTTTTCTGATTTTTTTATCAGCAAATGCCGCAGCGCAAGACATAAACACATCTGCTTTGAATTCAGTGGTGCAACAAATTGCAACCGGATCTGGCCCGGTGAGCAGAGAAGAATATAACAAATTTTGGCAACAGTTCGGACTAACTAAAGCTGAAGATAAAGCTCAGTTGATTGATATTATGAAACAAAGATTTGTTCTGGCTCAAGAATATCAAAGAGAAGTTTGGCTTTGCGCAGAGCAAGCCTGGAATTCGCGCGCTATTCCAAGATGCGAAAGAGTGGAAAATAAATTAAATTTACTGCGCGCGGAAATGAAAAAAAGCGACTCTGAATTTGCTCTCACTCCGATGACGGATTATTCTGATAAGTTGTTGAATGCCGCGGCAAAACGCACTTCGATCCAAAATCCAAATGGCGATGGACAGGTACCGGTAACCCTTGAAATGATTAAGTCGACAAGAGATGGTTTAGATAAAATGTTGGTGAGATTGTCGCAGGTTTTACGGCCGAATTACTAGTTAGGTTATTACTCAGAAATGATGTGGCAGATTTTAATTTAGGGTTGAGATCAAACATTTCAGCGGTCCAAAAATTCTTCTAAAAAGCCTCATTAAGAATAAAGGCAATTATTTGAGCCGGCATTTCGGTTTTGAAATATCAGAAAAGAAGTGAGAATTATTTGCGAAGTTTAGTGAATTCGGCTGACAAAGAATCAAATCTTTAACATTTGAAACGCCATTATCCCTAAAACAATCGACCCCAACAAGGTAGCAATTGGGCCAGATTTTTTGGAAAGTTTTCTAGCTAAATAAAGACCGGCAATCGTTGAAATAAATGCCCAAAACCCAATTGAAATAATGTAGGAAGGGATGGGTTTTTCTGCTACGCCCAATCCTATTCCAACCCCAAAGGCGTCTAGACTGGTTGCAAAAGAGACGATTAAAACTTTGGTGAAGCTGTGAAAATCCAATTTTTCTATTTTTGCCTCTTTGCTGAGCAAATCACTAACACCTTCGTAAGCCATGTGAAGAGCAACCCCGGCAAGCAGTGCAAATGCAATCCAATGGTCAACTGATTTCAATTTGCTAATCAAGTGAGCTCCCGCCATTGCGCCGATTAAAGCAAACAAGGCTTCCGCTATCCCCGATGAAGCAGCAAACTTAATTGCATCCTTTTTAGAAAATGGTCGAAGCCCCATTGCAACCGAAGCAGAAAAAGAGTCAGCGCTTAGAATTAAACCGACGATTAGTACTTCGAAACTTAGATGCATGAATAAAAAATGAGGAACAAAAACCTTCTGCGCTAATTGGTGCAGTTTCTTGTTATTTAGTGCCCCAAGAGTGCCCCACAGAGGTGTTTTTTGAGGAGGCTAATTTGTCTGAAGCCTTGCGGGGATTGGTGGACTTGGGCGGATTCGAACCGCCGACCTACTGATTAAGAGTCAGCTGCTCTACCAACTGAGCTACAAGTCCGTGTATTTAAATCGTTATTTCTCGCCTTTGTCGTGATGGCAAAAAGAGCGGTGAAAATTAATGATCTTTCCAGCCAATTCTCTTCAAGAAGAACTCGTAAGAATCTTCAAAAGTGAATGTTTTGTTATCATCGAAAACAACGAGTTTATTGGCGATTTTGTGGAGGAAGAGTTCATCATGCGTAACCGTAACCACAGCCCCTTCAAAGCTTTTTATCGCCTCTAAAAGTGACTCACAAGATTCCATGTCTAAGTGATTTGTTGGTTCGTCGAGAAGAAGTAAATTTGCGCCTTTCAGCAAAATTTTTCCGAGCATCACGCGACTTTTTTCGCCGCCAGAAAGCACGCCAATTTTTTTATTTGAGAGGTCATTCGAAAACATCATGTTGCTACAAACTTGACGCACTCTGTTTTGTGTAAGTTTTTCGTCGACCTTTTGTAGTTCTTCGTAAACCGAGCGATTATTGTCGAGGCGGTCAATATTCATCTGGCCAAAATAGCCGATTTCAGTTTTACCGTTAACTTTGATATTGCCGTGGATCGGCTTGTTATCTTGCGTGAGAAGCTTCAGCAGGGTTGATTTACCTTTGCCATTTTTACCAATCACACAAATTTTGTCGCCATTAGCAATTTTGAAAGAGAGGTTTTTGATCAGCAGATGTTCGGGATTATATCCAAAAGAAATCGCCTCGGCCTCAACCATGTTTTCTTTGCTGGTGTAGGGATTATGACTAAATTCAAAATCCAATGTTTGCACATGCACCATTTTTTCTTTGACCTCCTGCTTCTCGAGCATTTTAACGCGTGATTGCACGCGGCTCGCCTGACTGGCTTTCGACCCAAAACGATCAATCCATTCCTGAGTTTTTTGTCTCTGCTTGTCTTCGTTAATGCGAGTTTTCTCGTAAATCTCTTCTTCCAGCGCAATTTTTTCGCGCACGCCCTGCGTATTGCCAGAAACTTTTTTGAAGGCATTGCGATGAATTAAAAGGGTGTGCGTAATCACGCTGTCCATGAAGCCGCGGTCATGCGTGATAAGAATTATTTCCCCTTCCCATTCACGCAAAAATTCTTTCAGCCAGCGGATAGAGTGAATGTCGAGATAGTTAGTCGGTTCATCGAGCAAGAGCATTTGCGGCTCCATCAAAAGTAATTTCGCTAAGTTTAATTTAACCTGATAGCCGCCGGAGAATTTTTTTGGATCCTTGTAGAGGTCGTCGTAAGTAAAGCCCAGGCCGTATAAGATATTTTCACCTTTCCAACCTTCATGCTCGCGATCTTCGGGAAGGATCGAACAAATTTCATCGAGAACAGTTTCGTGAGTGAAATGAATATGTTGCTCTAAGTGGCCAATGCGATATCCGCGCGGGATCTCAACCATTCCAGAATCAGGCTCAAGTTGCTTCAAAATTAATTTGAGGAACGTCGATTTTCCGCTACCATTGCGCCCAATAAGCCCAACTTTTTCACGCGAATTAATAATAAAATTTCCTTCCGAAAAAACCTCGCGGCCGGAAAAGGAGATGGATAAGTCTTTTGCTCTGATCATTTTATTTTAAGCTGCCGAGCATTGTCTGCCGGTCTGCGAACCAACTTTGAAAGCCTTACCGGCTTTTAATTCATCAAGAATTTTGAGGAAATTTTCTGAAGTTAAATCTTCAGCGAAATCATCATTGATTTGCACTATTGGCGCGTTGACGCAAGCACCGAGACATTCAACCTCTTTCAAAGTGAAGAGCCCGTCGATTGTTGTCGCGTCCATTTCAATTCCGAGTTTTTCTTTGCAGTCTTTAATAATTTGATCAATGCCGCGAAGCATGCATGGCGTGGTGCGGCAGAATTGAAGTAAATATTTTCCAACTGGTTTTAAGTTGTACATCGTGTAAAAACTGGCAACTTCGTAAACTTTAATCTCGGGCATTTCTAAAATTTCTGAGATGCAAGAGATCACATCTTTCGAAATCCAATTTGCGTTCTGCCGCTGTGCCAAATCTAGCAATGGCATCACTGCCGATTTTTTTCTTTCAGCCGGATATTTGGCGAGAATCTTTTGAACTTGGTTTTCGTCGTTGAATTTGAACATGTTATTTAACTTTTTTCCAAACCGCTCTTTTGGCAGCGATCAAAATTATTAGCAAAATGCCGAGGAAGATCATTGTGCGAACGCCCATTTTTTTTCTTGCTTCGGCTTCTGGTTCTGCCGCCCATTGCAAGAAATTGGTGACGTCGATTACCATTTGTTCTTTGGTTGCGTAAGTGCCGTCGCGATAATCAACTTGAACGTCATCAGTGATTGGGGCTGGCATAGAAATTTGTCGGCCTTCGAAGTAAGGATTATAGCTTTTGCCTGAGGCGAGAGGAAAATTATCTGGCGCATCGACAAAGCCAGTAAGTAGCGAATAAACATAATTCGCGCCATCATGACGAGCTTTAATAATCAAAGATAAATCTGGTGGTAAAGCGCCGCCGTTAGATGAGCGAGCTGCTTGTTCGTTAGCGTAAGGGCCAACAAATTTATCGGAAGGAAGGCCAGAGCGATCAAACATTTCGCCATCATCATTCGGGCCATCACTTACTAAAAATTCTGAGGCGATTTGTTTTACTTCATCTTCCGAAAATCCGATTTCAGTAAGATTGCGGTAAGCCACGCGCCGCAAGCTATGACAAGCTGAACAGATTTCCTTGTAAATTTGGTAACCACGTTGTGCTGATGCACGATCGACAGAGCCGAAAACGCCGTCAAATTCCCATTTCATTTGTTTGGGATGATGGGCTTTGGTTTCGATTATTGTCTCTTCCAAATCATATTCTGTATTGGCCAGAACTAGATTTGGGAGAAGTAGAAAAATTAGAAAAATTTTTTTCATTTTAAAATTTGTGCAATTTCTTGGCGAAATCTAGGTGTGTTTTGATTTGTAGTCTTCGTCGATTGATTCCGGAAGTGGCAAGGTTTTTTCAAACTTCGGCAGATTCGGTAAAATTATCAAAAAGTAAGCGTAGTAATAAAAAGTCGAGAAGCGCGAGGCCCAAATATACCAGCCTTCTGCCGGAGCTTTTCCAAGCCAGCCCAAGAAAAAGAAATTCACAATAAAGAGCGCAAAAACTTTTTGGAAAAGTGGTCGGTAGGCGCCAGACTTAACTTTAGAGCGATCCAAGAATGGTAAGGCGAACAATAGAGCGATCGCGCCAAACATCATCAGAACTCCGCCGAGCTTATCGGGCACTGCGCGCAGAATTGCGTAGAAAGGAAGAAAATACCATTCAGGAACAATGTGAGCCGGCGTCACCATTGGATTGGCTGGAATGTAGTTGTCTGGGTGTCCTAAAGAATTTGGATAGAAAAATAAGAAATATCCAAAAACCAAAAAGAAAACCACAAAACCCAACATGTCTTTGATGGTGAAGTAAGGATGAAAAGGAATCGAATCTTTTTTTGTTTTGATTTCAACACCGGTAGGGTTGTTCGAGCCTGAGGTGCTAAGTGCCACCAAGTGTAACAAAATCATGCCAATCATTAAAAAAGGCAGTAAGAAATGCAGCGAGAAAAAACGATTTAATGTTGGATTGTCAACCGAGTAACCACCCCAAAGCCAAGTCACGATTGAATTGCCAACAACGGGAATTGCCGAAAATAAGTTGGTAATTACGGTTGCTCCCCAGAAGCTCATTTGCCCCCAAGGTAATACATAGCCCATGAAGGCCGTCGCCATTGAGAGTAAGAAAATTATAATCCCAATCCACCATAAAATTTCACGCGGTGCTTTGTAAGATCCGTAGTAAAGGCTGCGGGTGATGTGAGCGTAAAGTGCAACGAAAAACATTGAAGCACCGACGGCGTGAATATAGCGAATAAGCCAGCCATATCGCACGTCGCGCATGATGTGTTCAACTGAGTTGAAGGCTAATTCAGTATTGGCAACGTAATGCATCGAGAGGAAAAGTCCGCTCAAAATTTGTACGACTAAGGCGATGCCAGCAATAGATCCGAAGTTCCACCAGTAGCTTAAATTTTTTGGGTAAGCATGTTTGAAGAGAGTATTTTCCAATGTCGAAATAATCGGCAGGCGATCGTTGATCCATTTAGCAACTTTCGATTTTTCAGTAAGCGATTTTTCGAAATCATTTTGAATGTGATTGCTCATTTTTAGCCGATTTTAATTTTTGTATCTGACAAGAATTCGTAAGGAGGAATTTCTAAATTTTTCGGTGCTGGGCCTTTTCTTATGCGGGCTGAGGTATCGTATTGTGAGCCGTGACAAGGACAAAACCAACCTTTATATTCGCCTTCGCCAGCGATTGGAATACAGCCCAAATGAGTGCAGATTTCAATTGTTACCAACCACTCTTCTTTGCCTGGTTTAACACGAGCTGAATCTTCTTGTGGATCGCGTAGTTCGGCCAAATTCACATCTTTCGCGGCTTGAATTTCTTCGGCGTTGCGCCTTCTAATTGACACTGGCTTACCACGCCACATTACTTTTTTTTCTTCACCAACTTTGATGTTGGAGATTTCAACTTCAACTGAGGCAAGCGCTTGTACGTCGCTTGACGGATTCATGCTGTCGATGAAAGGAAGAATTGCACAAGCTGCGCCAACGCCAGCGGTGGCGTAGGCTGTAGTCGTAAGTAACTTGCGACGACTTTCGTTTTTTACTGGATTGGTCATTAATTGGAAAAAAATTTTCTAAAAAAGAAGGGCGCGCTTTTTATTTTCTAAACAAAAACTAGCAACAATTTCTAGTGCCCGGTTGATCCAAAGCCGCTAGTGCCTCGAGCGGTATCATCAAGATTTTCTACTTCAGCAATTTCTGCCTGTTCGTGTTTGGCAATAACAATTTGCGCGATACGCATTCCGCGAGTAATTGTGAAATCAACTTTTGAATGATTGATTAAAATCGCGCAAACTTCGCCGCGGTAATCAGAGTCAATGGTGCCAGGACTGTTGAGAACAGTGATTCCATTTTTCAAAGCTAATCCAGAACGCGGGCGAACTTGCGCCTCAAAACCTTTTTCTAAGGCAATGGCAATGCCGGTTTGAACTAATTTTATTTCGCCAGATTTTAGAATGATTGGCTCAGCAATTGCTGCGAGTAAATCCATCCCAGCACTGCCAGAAGTTTCATATTTTGGGAAAGGTAAATCTTTGCCATTTTCCAATTTTTTGATGCGAAGAGTGGTCATTTGAATCGTTAAGAATTCGGATTTATTTGATTTTATTTTTTGCGCGTCATCCGCACGAAAATGGTGATCGAGAATGGTTCGCTCGAAGTGAGTTGCAAATTCTTCCAAGATCGTATTTTCGCGGAGATGATAAAATAAGGATGTTGCGTTTTAGCTATTCATCGACTTGAAGAATTCCTCATTCGTCTTGGTGTGTTCAAGCTTGTTAAGCATGAATTCCATTGCCTCAAGAGGGCTTAGTGGGTTAATGATGCGACGTAACATCCATACTTTTGAAAGCGTGTTGCGATCAACCAAAAGCTCTTCTTTTCTCGTTCCAGATTTAGTGATGTCGATTGCTGGGAAAATTCTTTTGTCAGAAATTTTGCGATCCAAAACAATTTCGCAGTTACCTGTTCCTTTGAACTCTTCGAAGATGACCTCGTCCATTCTTGAGCCAGTGTCAATCAAGGCCGTAGAGATGATTGTAAGAGAGCCACCTTCTTCAATATTACGCGCAGCGCCCAAAAATCTTTTTGGTCTTTGCAAGGCGTTTGAATCAACACCGCCACTTAGAATTTTTCCGGATGAAGGCATGATTGCGTTATAGGCGCGTGCTAAGCGAGTGATGTTGTCGAGCAAAATCACCACGTCTTTCTTGGCTTCAACCAAGCGACGAGCTTTTTCAATTACCATTTCGGCAAGTTGTACGTGACGCGTTGCTGGTTCATCAAAAGTTGAGCTAACAACTTCGCCCTTAATGTTGCGAAGCATGTCGGTTACTTCTTCCGGACGTTCATCAATCAACAAAACCAAGAGAATAATTTCTGGATGATTTGAAGTGATTGCGTGCGCAATATTTTGCATCAAAGAAGTTTTACCAGTGCGCGGAGGAGCGACAATCAAGGCGCGCTGACCTTTTCCAATCGGGGCGACCATGTCGATGATGCGAGTACTGATGTCGCCATTAAGTGGGCGATCTTCTTCGAGATTCAGTTTTTCTTGTGGATAAAGCGGCGTGAGATCGTCGAATAAAACGCGATTTCTAATTTTTTCTGGTGGGCCGAAATTGACTTCAATCACGCGAAGTAAAGCAAAATATCTTTCGCCTTTTTTCGGTGCGCGGATTTGTCCTTTAACGGTGTCTCCGGTGCGAAGCCCGAAGCGTTTAATTTGACTTGGCGAAACGTAAACATCGTCTGAGCCGGCGAAATAATTGGCTTCTGGCGCGCGCAAAAATCCGAAGCCGTCGTCGAGTAATTCTAATACGCCTTCGCCAATGATTACGTTGGCAGGGCTTTGGTCGGAGAAGTTTTTGAGGATGTGGTAAGTGATGTCCTGACGACCGAAATCTCCAATATTATCGAAGCCATATTCTTTGGCGATCTCTACTAATTTCTCGGCTGATTTTGTTTTTAGCGATTTGAGCTCAAGAGTTTTGCCGCCAGATCCTGAGTTGCGGTTGCGTGATTCGGCGTTATCTTCATCATCTTCTGTTTGTTGCGAAGAGGTAGATGGAGTGGAAACGGTGGCTGGTGCAAAACTTTGCAATGAGGGGTTTTGTGAAGAAAAACTTTGTGGAGCATTGCCGCGACTAAGCAGGTTTCCCGTGTGTAAGCGCGGAGCATTATTTACCGGGGCCACTTTATTGTAATTTTGTTCCGAAGCTTGTGGCTCTGGTTGTTGTGGCTGTGTAGTAACTGTTGGAGCTTGAGCGGCAGGATAGCGTAAAGTAAGGGTGCTGTTGTTTGAAGACATTTTCTAGATTAGAAGGTTAATTAACTAAGAGATGTAAGAGAGGTAAAAGAGCTGCGAAAGATATTCAGGAAGAATTCTGAAAGAACGTATTGGTGCGGCTGGAGATAATCCCATTGGGGGCGCGCTTTGTAAAAATGCTTTTTTTTCTGTCAATGCACTTCTTTTTAAAGTTAGAATTTTGTTGTGGTAAAAAAAAGATATTCACCGCTGGCGGCATAAATCTTCGAGTCCAAACCTTTTTGGCCCTCCTTTTTGGCCCTCCTTTTTTGCCCTGGGCTCAAAAAGTATTTTTTAAAAAAAGCTATTTTCTCTGACCTTCTTTCTTGAATTGCTTAGTAATTTAGAGGATGAGGGTTGGAGGAAAAGCTACTAAAAAAAACTCGTAATAAATTCGGCACCAAGCATCAAGGTGGCCATAGAAAGAGCCATTCCAAACCCACCAACCACAATTCCTAAAATTATTACCAAGCCGTCTTTGCCGAGTAATCCAAAAGAAATAATCAACACGCCAAGCCCGGGAACGAAATTGGATAGCGGTATAGGCAAGAGAATGAAGGAAGAAAATAGTAAAACAAAAACCCCAATAATTCTTTTGGCAATATCCGAGGTCATAAAAAGTAAACGCGGACGTAAAATGCGCTCAACCTTGCGGATGTAGGGCGAAGACTTATTCACCAACGCTGCTAACACCGATCTTTTTACGGTAAGTTTAGAAAATTTTTTTGGCAATTTTGGCGCTTTGTAACCAGATGCCATTTGCAAAGCGAAAACAACCAATGGAATTGAAATAATACTCGGAAATGGCGGTGGCGTTGGAACGATGGTGCCAAGAGCGAAGACCATCATTACCAAGCCAAAGCCAACCGCATCCATTGCTCGAACCAAATCGCGCAAGGGAATACGATCTGCAGACGATCCGTTAACAACGTCTTCGATTACTTGAGTTGTGATTATTCTTTGTTGATCCACGAGTATTATTTTTTGCTCGAATCAATTTCGTCTGGCTTTCTTTCTTCTTCCTTAAGGCCTTTTTTCAAACCCTTAATTCCTTTGCCGATGTCGCCCATTACTTGTGGCAATTTTCCTGCGCCGAAAAGCACAAATACGATCACCAAGATTAACAATAACTCACCCGTTCCGATTGACATTTCTTTTCTCCTAAAAAATTAATTTCATTAACTCGTCCCATTCTCTGGTGCTAAGTCCGCTTTCGGGCTGTTTAATATTTTCGCCTTTTAGCATTTTGCGCACTGTTTCAAGTGCTGGTCCGGAAAGAGTTTTCCCAGATTTATTATTTTTGATGAAGGCATCGAAACAATGTGGCACCCATTTTTTAACCATGTCGAGCATTACTTCAGCGTAGACGCGAATCTCGTATTGCGCGTGTGAATCAGCGCGCAAATGCAAAAAGTGGAGAAGGTTGTGGAGATCGATTTTCCAATACCATTGCGTGTAGCAACTGAGTGGTAAATTCATACGAGCCAACTCGCGAGCCAGGCCCTCTTTATTTGAATCAGTGATATTGCCATCAGCATCTTGATTAATCATTTCCAAATAATGGTCGTAAGATTTTAGTGAATCTTCCTTCAAAATTTGTAAAACTTTTTTCGATTCGGCAGCGTTAAGAGTTGTGCTTTCGTCGCGCCCTTGATGATTAATTTTTGACTGCGCCGAAAGATTTGCGGCATTTGGAATGTAGAATTCATCTTCAACAATCGAGTAGCGTGCGGAATATTCATTTACTGAAGCGGTGCGGTGTCGGATCCATTGGCGGGCAACGAAAATTGGTAGCTTGATGTGAAATTTAATTTCGCACATTTCAAGTGGCGTAGTGTGGCGGTGCGCGATCAGATAATTAATCAAAGCTTTGTCGGCATTGACTTTTTTTGTGCCGGCGCCGTAAGAAACGCGAGCGGCTTGCACTACGGAAGAATCATTGCCCATATAGTCGACAACGCGCACGAAGCCGTGATCTAAAACTTCAAAAGGCTGGTACAAAATTTTTTCTAATTCAGGAGAAACTGGTCTGAGCGTTTGATTTGATTGAGCGCGCAGCGAAGCAATTTCTTCTAGCTGTTCTTTTTTAATAACCATTTTTTGGGAGATTTTGATTTGGAGGCTTTCTAGATCAAGAATCTAAAATCTAAAATCTAAATTTCGAATGTCTGTCGAAGTAATAAAATCAAAACTTCTCAATATTCCAAAAACTCCGGGCATCTATCAGTTTTTTGATGCCAAGGAAAATTTGCTTTACGTTGGTAAAGCAAAAAATTTGCAGAAGCGGGTCGCAAGTTACAGCAAAGAAAAACAGCTTTCAGCGCGAATTGCGCGAATGGTTTTTCTCGCTGAAAAAATTGAAACAACCCAGACTGTAAGTGAGGCAGAAGCGCTTTTACTCGAGCACAATCTCATTAAAAAATTTCAGCCAAAATTTAATATTTTACTGCGCGATGACAAAACTTTTGCGCAGATTTTAATTACCGATCACCAATTTCCACGCATTACAAAATACCGCGGAGTCAAGGTTGGTGGAGGCTCGTATTTTGGTCCATTTGCCTCAACTCACGACGTTAATCACACGATTGATTTGCTGCGTAAAAGTTTTTTGTTGCGCAATTGCTCCGATTCAGATTTTAAATCGCGCAAAAAACCTTGCCTAGAATATCAAATCAAAAGATGCGCCGCACCCTGTGTTGGTCTAGTATCGCGCGATGAATACGAAGTTTCTGTACAAAATGTTTCTGATGTTTTGAGCGGCAAATCTGTTGCCGTGCAAAAAAATTTAGCGCAAAAAATGCAGCGGTTAAGTGCGTCAGAGGAATATGAAAAAGCGGCGCAAACTCGAGACCAAATCAAGGCTTTAAATGCGATTCAGGTTAAGCAAAATATTAATGTTGGCGAACTAAAAGATTTTGATTCGATCACTCTTGCCACCTCTGGTGACAAGATTTGCATCTATATTTCATTTTTCCGCGGCGGACAAAATTTCGGCGCTAAGCCCTATTTTTTTGAGAGCGAAGATGCAGACAAAACTCTCTCCGAATTTCTCGGACAATTTTATCTTTCGCAGACGGCACCGAATTTAATTTTATTGGATCGCGAGCTCGGTGAAAAAAAATTATTTGAAGGATTTTTAGAAAAAATTTCTGGAAAAAAAGTTGCGATTCTAACGCCAAAAAAAGGCGCTAAATTCTCTCTCATTAATGATCAATCGCAGATCGCGATTCAGAATCTTGAACAAAAAATTTCACAAAATTTAAATACGAAAGAATTGCTGATCGAGGTGAAAAAAATTTTCTATCTACCAAAAATTCCGCAGCGAATTGAGGTTTACGACAACAGCCACACCTCTGGAACTAATGCAGTCGGAGCCATGATTGCCGCAGGTTTAGATGGCTTCATCAAAAGTGGTTATCGAAAATTTAATATTCGTTTCGAGCAAGGCGGCCGCGACGACACGGCAATGATGCGCGAAGTTTTAACGCGTCGATTTTCCAAAACCCATGACGGCTTTCCTGATTTTGTAATTATCGACGGAGGCAAGCCGCAAATGACTGCAGCGCAAAAAGTTTTTTCTGAATTAAAAATAAAAATACCCTTCGTCTGCATGGCAAAAGGTGAAAATAGAAATGCTGGAGAGGAGTGGTTTTATGCCCCAAATAAAGATCCGCTAACTTTGCCAAAACATTCTCCAACAATGCATTATCTGCAGCGTTTGCGCGATGAAGCTCATCGCTTCGCAATTACCGCACATCGTAAAAAACGAGCAGCTTCGCTGCGTTAATTTTTCTAAAATATTCGACAAAAATAGTTTCGTTATTGCGAGAAACGAAGGCGACTTAGCAATCTAAATTTGAAATGATTATGCCTCCTTGCTCTGGCAAAGGAGGCATTAGTTCTGCAATAATTTTTAGAGGCAGTAAGAGCTAAATATACGAGGCTTAGGAAATTTTACTTACATCTAATCCGATATCTACCGCGCGCGCTGAGTGCGTAAGAGCTCCGACTGAAATGAAATCAATGTCGAGCTTCGAAAAGTTTTTAATATTTCTGAGATTCACCCCGCCCGAAACTTCGATTTTGATTTTATGGTTACGAATTAACGCTGCGCATTTTTTGATTTCTGCGGGTTTCATATTGTCGAGCATGATGATATCAGGCTTTGATTTTATTGCATCCATGACCTGTTCAAAATTATCGCATTCGATTTCAATTTTCTTTCCGTGTGATTTTTTTGCTGCAGAAATTGCCTGCGAAACCCCGCCCGCAGCAGCGATGTGGTTGTCTTTGATCAAAATCATTTCAGCTAAATTATGGCGGTGATTTTTTCCGCCACCAACGGTGACCGCATATTTTTCTAAATTGCGCAGCCCGGGTAAAGTTTTTCTAGTGTCGAGAATTTTAATTTTTTTATTCGCAAGCTCCGCAACAAATTTTTGCGTAAGCGTTGCAACGCCGCTAGAATGCTGGATTAAATTTAGAACAACTCTTTCGGCGGCAAAAATTAATTTGGCATCGCCTTGGCCGCGAGCGATTGATTTGCCTGATTTTACGAGTGACCCATCTTTTACTAAAATTTTAAAATCGAGCGCAGAATTTTTAAATTTCGTTGATTTTTTTAGCTGCAAAAAAACCTCTTCAATCAGCGACTTTCCGCAAAAAATGATTTGTTCGCGAGAATTGATTTCAAAGGCCACAAGGCGGTTTTGCGGAATGGTTAAATCAGAGGTGATGTCGTCAAAAGCAAAGTCTTCAAGTAGAGCTTCGGCTACAATTTTTTTGAACATTTTCTTGGATCGAATTTTCCTGTTTTGAGGTGGCGCAAGCGTTCGGAAATAAAGTGGCGCATAAAATTCATTTCATCGGCAGAGATTTGTCTTTCGCCATTTTCACTCTCGGCAATTAATTTTGAAATTACCTGAAATGCTAAACAACCATTGCCCATTTCTTCGCTGATGAATGCTGGCATTTGTTTGGTCCAGAGCGGTGCATCTTTAGCATTATTTTGCGCTAATTTTTTTGCTAATTCTAGGGCGCGATCAAAATCTCCTGCGCGTTTGGCAAGGTAAATTGCCTGGAATAGCCACCACCAGTTTGCGTCAATATTTGCAGAGGAATGCTCGTCGAGATAATCAACAACTCGAAGACTGTCATTGCGATTTTGAGTTTGTGAATAGTAGTAAGCGGCAAGAGCTGGCGTTATGCGTGATTCTGAGTTGAGGGTGTCGAGCATTTTCAGCCATTGGTAAACTCGAGAATAATCATATTCTTTTAGCGCTATAAAGCCGGCAAAAATATCGCCAGAATTTTGAAGGCGCAGAGACAGGGCGCGGAATAAAAATTCATTGTCGCCGAGAGACATTGCGGAGATCGCATACTTATTTGGCACGGGTGGAATTATGTCAAAATCGGCACGGAATTTCTCAGTAGCTTTCCAGAAAAAAATCTGACAACCGAAAGTTAGAACAAAAAGCCAGAAGAAAATTTTATGAGAGTAGAGGTAAAAAAAGTAGCGCGGACTCATTAGAATTGCTTACGTTTGAAGTCGTGAAAAGACATGAAGATCATTAGCGGGATGTAGATCAAAGACTGAATTGCGATTATTTTGAGGCTTTCAAAATCTTTGATTCCGTAGCCAAGCCAAGAGCTTTGCGAAAATAAATCAAGGCGAGGAAAAACGGCGGAAAGAATTTTTAAACTCGCGGAGAGAATGTGATTTTTAGCGGCAACAAAATCTTCTGGTAAGTCGATCGCCATTACAAACATCCCCATCAATCGCGACATTATGTAAAAAGCGAAAGAGGCCATGATCGCAGAGAAAGAATTTTTTAAAATCATTGAAGCGAGGAGAGCGAAGCAAATCACAATTAAAAGTTCGGCAAGTAGGCTAGCTGACCAGATTGCTAGGCCAAACAATGTTGGCTTGGTGACGATTGCGATTGTTATGACTAGGGGTAAAAAAATTATAAAAGCGGATAGAAAAAATCCGGCGAGATATCCCAAAATAAATTGTTCGCGCGAGATTGATTTTGAGAGAATGAATTCAACTTCTTTATTTTCGAAAGCGCGACTCACGCTTAAGCAAACAAAGAGAATCATGCCGATGGCAAGAATTGCTCGAGATGATCCGGTAATATAGGCGGCGGTGCTGTGTTGCTGCTCCACAAGCATGGTTGAGCCAAGGAAGATCGAGATTGAAAACGAAACAATAAGAGTGATGAGCAGACCAAGATAGAGGCGGTCACGCAAACCATTTTTAAGTATGTATTTTAAAATTGATTTCATGTCGAAAGAAGAATTTATAAATTTGGAAGCGGGCTTTTTGTAAACGTAAAAAAACCGAGCCACTTTTTCAAGTGACTCGGTTTAGTTAGAAACAATTAATTATGATTCTTATTGAAGCGAGATGTTGTATTTTTTGCTTAAGTAGCTTGCGACATCTTTAAGATCTTGGCTCTTAAGAACGCTGTCGAAAATAATGATTTCAGAAATTAGGCCTTTCCAAAGTGAGGTGGTCGTGGTTCCGGCGGTTAAGCCGCCAATGATCATTTTAGCGGTTGGCGTGGAAACAATGGCCGTGGTGCTATTGACGCTAGGATTAGAGAATCCAGTACCGCCATTGATGAAAAGCTTTGTAATCTTGGAGGTGGAACCGCTGTAGGTGATAGTAGCAATTTCTGCACGATTATATGGAGCGGATGTTGATGAAACGGTGGTGGAAGAACCAATTACTAAAGCTCTCATAGCAGTAGCTGATTTTTGGTATCCCCAGCCATTCGTGCCGTTGGTGCCATTATAAAGAAGACTAGAGGCGCTACTTTCGCCAGAATCGATGTAAACAATAAAAGCGGTAAAGGCGCCGGGGTTTTTTGGATCGTCAACAGTAATTACCGGAGTTGGGCTAATGGTAGTAGTTGGGGTGGTGGATACCGACAATACCGAATCGAGTGTTGCAGTAGAGGTGCCAAGAAACTTAATTGAGGGTAAGCCGTTAATTCCAACTGAATCATACACGATGTTAAGGCTTGATGAGCCAGATGCGGGGATGGCGTAAAGTTTTGATGGTGTTTGCGGGTTAGTATCGTTCCATTGAGTAATGAAAGCTTCATCATCTAGGGAAGAAGGAAAGCTGGCATCTAGTGTGGGCTCAAGCCAAAGAGCGACACTTTTTATGCCCGCTACCGGAG
>Ga0164295_10000498_pt1 | contig 33530 bp, 36 predicted proteins | sample GEODES006metaG_FD_111798 | JGI IMG/M metagenome (GOLD analysis project Ga0164295, IMG submission 111798) | Oligotrophic lake water microbial communities from Sparkling Lake, Wisconsin, USA - GEODES006 metaG | ecosystem: Environmental > Aquatic > Freshwater > Lake | place: USA: Sparkling Lake... | reverse complement strand
TTTTGCATTAATCATAATTATAAATTATATGTTTATAATTATATAAAAGTTTCTTTTTATTTTATTTTTGTGGAAGAGTTTGTATTAAGTTTAAGCTGTAGTTGCAGGTCTAAGACTTATTGTCATTGTAGCATTACAAAATCCAAGATAATAACAATCACGTGTCTCAGGGTTACGATCATACACCGCAGATGCTTGAGCTCCTTGTGTAGGAGACGTAGCAAAACACCATAGACATATCTTTGGTGTAGCAGCACTATAACTATCTTGATTAGTAACCAAACTAACAACGCCTTTAAATTTCTTTTGATTTGGCTTTTTTACAAAATCAATGACTAATTTGCCTACAACGTTTGTTTTCTTATCTTTAATTACAAAAGTTAACTCGTGATGTGTATTATCATTATGAGCATAAGAAATATTGTGTCCGATAATTTTAAGTTTTGTAACATCGTATCCAAAAAATTCGGAAACCTTTTTTAATTTTAATAGTACCATCATCTTTTTCAGGTAATACATCTTCAAATGTAAGTACTATTTGTTTCTTTGCATCACTAGCAATGGGTTTAGAAACGTCGGATTTTGACATTTTATAATATTAGTGGAGAAAATAAAAATTTTTACGCATTTGGTAATTTTATATTAAAAGTTTCTTTTTATTTTATTTTTGTGGAAGAGTTTGTATTAAGGTAACACGATATTTGTAGTTGGGAAAGTTATTGTCATTGCAGGATCTTTATTACATCCAGGACCGTTATTAACAGGATCACAGTCAGGATTATTATCACGAGTGTAATCAGCATTATAAACCGCAAATGCTTGAGTTCCTAATGTGGCTGTACAGCCGTTGCCATAAGGACATGGTGCCTTTTGTATAGCTACAGTAGAACTAGCTGCATCAGTAGCTAAACTAACAACGCCCTTAAATTTCTTTTGATTTGGCTTTTGTACAAAATCAATTACTAATTTGTCTACAACCTTTGTTTTTTTATCTTTAACTACAAAAGTTAATTCGTGATGCGTAGCATCGTTGTGAACATAAGAAACATTGTGCCCGACAATTTTAAGTTTTGTAACATCGTATCCTAAAAATTCAGAAACCTGTTTAATTTTAATAGTACCATCATCTTTTTCAGGTAATACATCTTCAAATGTAAGTACTATTTGTTTCTTTGCATCACTAGCAATGGGTTTAGAAACGTCGGATTTTGACATTTTATAATATAAGTGGAGAAAAAATATTCTCAAACGCCTAAATTTTACGCACTTTTTTTTCATGCCATTTTTCTTTTACTGGTTGTTGGACTTCATTTCCTAAATGTTTTTCAAATTGTTCTGGACTATCATAAAAAAGTAAATTAGACCCATTTTTTGTTTTTAATTCTCCTGTAGGTAATCCTACTTTAAAAAATAAATTTTCATCTTTTGACCCAACTTTGTATTTATAAATTTGGCCCGTTTCAGCATTTCTTATTTTACTACCCACGTCACCTGAAGTGTAACAGTCTATTCTTGTTCTAACAATTTTACCGTTCATAAGTTGTTTTTGTCTATAAACACAACCATAACCAGTATCAAATGATTTCAAATTGTTCAACTCTTTTTTTTGAATATCATTTTCTTCTCTAGGGTCAAAATTATCTTCAAAGTACATAGGCTCTTCTACAGTTATTTTTATACTTATATAATTAAATGTATCTTTAAGTTTGTTATTTTTCAAGTTGTTTTTTCTTTTCTTCGATTTGTTGTTTTATAATCTTGCTAATTTTTTCTTCCAAATAAGTGACCTTTTTTTTCAACTCTTTATTTTCCAACAATAGTTCATCAATAATCATAGTCATATCGTTTATTTTAGTATTACTACTATTGTTACTATTGTTGCTATTGTTGACACTGTCGTGTACTCTCTTTTGATTATCACTGTGTTGTTTTATAATTTTCTCTCTTCTTTCAGTAATTTCTTGCATTTGTTTTAGTACATCTGGTTTATTTTCTGGTTTCCCGTCTTCGTAGTCATTTAACAGTCCATCTATGTCATTCATGAAAAAACGTTCAATTTCCTTTTCTTTTATAAAATCACCCACAGAAACAACGCTTTCTTTTACATAGTCGTTTGGTGCGTCTCTCAACAACGTCTTCTTATCAAAAGAATTATGATTGTGAGAAAATACTAAAATCGATTTTAACGGATCCAATTGTGCAAAAGGGATAGTATAATTTTTCAAGAACTTTTTCTCTTCAGCTAAGCATGCGTCGTCCTCGAATCCAGTTTGTTGTAACAACTCCTTTCTAAACGCAAATGTGGCGGCAGTTGAATGGTTTGGACCATACGGACCAAATTGATACATTTTTGCAATATGTTTAAAATATATATACATTACACTCGAACCAACACACAATGCTTTCGGGTTTTTTTGCAATGTTTCAACTGCGTGACTTACGCGTTCTGGTGGGTAGTAGTCATCATCGTCCATATATAGTATTATGTCTCCGCTGCATTTTTCATGCGCCAAATTTCGCTTTTTCCCCAAAGTCATCTTCGTTTCGTAACTATAATATTTAATATTGTACAAATCGAAAAAAGGCGCAAAAACGTCTTCCACTTTGTCGGTTCCGTCGTCGATTATAATCCATTCCATTCTGTCTTTTGGATAGGTTTGATGTTCAAAACATTTTATAATATAAGGTAAAAATGGGCGTCTATTGAACGTCGGAGTGCAAACACTTACCACTGGGTATGTTTTTGTGTATTCTTTTGTGTATTCTGTCGTTGTCATATTTTTATTTAAATGTATTTATTTTTTTATATAATAATTGTTTGTTATTATTATAAAAATTACTTAAAGTTGTCATACTATAAATATTCATACTAACGCCACCAAACATGTACTTATTTCTATTGTTATGTATGTTTTTATCGGTTTCTTCTACCAAACATTTGCGTACAAAACCGAAATTTTGTGTGAACTGCAAGCATTTTATTCCAAGTACAGGTGATAGTTCAAAAGATGAACTTTATGCAAAATGTGCTATGTTTCCACACCAAAATAGCAGCGATTATTTAGTAACTGGAAAAAATATTTATGACAGTTATTTCTTCTGTTCCACAGCACGATCTTGGAGTGATATGTGTGGTCCAGATGCGAAAAAGTATAAAAAGAAATATAAAACCAGGAAGACAAAAAAGAATGAAACGTCTAATGAGTTACCAAGAACCTAACCTTGCATTTTTTTGCCCAGTTTTCTCAGCTCTTTTGCTACTGTGCCTCCTTTCTGTATGTCAAAAAAATTCTGCATATTATCTAAAAATGTTTTCGGTTTTCTGTTTGTAATAACACATTTTTTTTGAGCTTGTTCATACGTGGTTACAGTGGTTAAATTAGAAGGTTTATATGCTTCAAATATTTTGATGGGTATAATATTAAAATAAATCAAAACCACGGTTAATATTGAAAAAGCACCAGCGGTTGTACCCAGATTACTAAAAGCTGACAATACTATAAAAATAGTCAAAATAATCATTATTGTCAACTTGTAGTGTTTGAAAATATTTTTAATAATGTGGCCCAATGATACTTTTTCATTGTTTATTTCACCTTTGTATCCAAATGTAAAGAAAACACACATATAAAATACAATAAAAGGAAACAATGGCATAAAAGTAAACAAAAGTACCCAGAATAAAATGAAAAACACGAAAACTAAAAAAAAGGCACCGCCATAACGGAAGGGGTCGAGTAAATTTACGTCACTCCACTTTGCTTCACCACTCAAACTGGTATTCGTGTTTTCTTTGAAAAACCATGACATTGACGAAAAATAATAGTAAATGGTAACAAATAACCCTATAAATGGTACAACGCAGAAATAAAACAATGAAATAATCGGACCTAATAAAACAATAAACATTTCTGGCGTTCCATTTAATAAATTATAGTAACCTGTAAGTGCGTTGTTACTATAGCTGATTAAACCTTCTAAAATTGAAATAAAATAGTTCACAAAAAAATTGGAGTTTGGTTTTTCTTTATACTTGCGAAACATATCTAATAACATATTTTTAGCATTGTGTTTGTCATAAGGAAAACTTAACTTTACTGATTCTTGTGGATCAGTATTTGTTATGAAAATATTTGTTACTATTTTCTGTATTTCAAGTTGATTTTCTGTATAAGGAAAACAGTCTAAATCAGTTGGTAGAATATTTGACTGGGCTAATTTACATTCATATAAGGTGATTGCGCCAAATATAAAATAAATTAAAATTGTTATAACTGTTGTTATTATAGAAGATAAATAAGTACCAATACTACCCATATTTTGTGACGTTGTTGAAGATGCTGTATTATTTTTTTGTTGTTGTTTCTGATCTAAATTCTGCGTATCATTTGTATTTGTATTTGTATTTGTATTTGTAGTTGTTGTTGACATTATTCTTTACACTTATATTTAAAGGATATAATTATATTATGAAATAAATTAAAATATTAAATAATTATATGAAACTAAATAAAAATAATTATATTGTACTAATTTTAGCACTAATATCATTAATACTTTTGTTTTTAGTACTTAAATACAGTAATTTTTTATTTAAAAATGGTTACTATACAGAATGTTTTAATCCTAATATGGCGCTTTATAAAGATACAGGTTCACCTAGTACAAGTCATACAGTCAATTTACCATTAACAACAACTTATAGTTGCCAAAATTTTTGTGCGCCTGCTACAGCACGTTGTGCAATTAGTGGTACACAATGTATGGCTGATATAGACTGCATGGGTTGCAATCCTTATGGGCCTTGGTATAAAGAGACAAATGCAAATGTTCCAGGTGAAAATGATGCTGGAAAATTATCTTGGCTTACACCAACTTATTCAACATTAACTACCGATATCGGAACACAAGCTAAATTATTCACATCGAACAAAAATAAACTTGATAAACCAGCTATGGCGGATTTTGGCATTAATACTTGGATTACTGGTTTCAATGGAGGTCAAAAATTATTCGATGAAAGATACAAACCAGCCGGTTTACAATTTATGCCAGATTATCAAAAAAGATATTCTACTACAGGTCAGTTTTTAACTGATGGTCCTCTTGCATCCAATGCATATTTGCGTTAAAGGCGTCAAATTTGTGTCTAACTTTTATCAATCGTAACTTGTTTTGCGATTTTCTTAATGATTTTAGTATCTTTTTCATAGTCGTTATCGCCTTTCCCACCCATGGATTCGTAAACAATCTTGTTATATTGACTATTTTTTTTGGAGTCGTATTCTTCACAATCGGGATATTTCTCTCGAAAGGCTTTGAACATACAAATATTTTTGTGTGCGATTGTGCGTATTGCTTTCCGTAACTTCTTATTGTTCTCGTCTTCTTTCTCCCAAATGTTTTCGTCTTTTACATACATGACTTCTCGCTTTTGATCTGTGCAATGAACGGGTCGTTTTTCTACATCTAATGCCTGCAAGTTTTTAATGATTATATTGGAAATTCCTTCAATATAACCAACTTTTCCAATATTTTCCAAGTCAGAAACCTGCAACTTGATTGATTCGACAAAGTCACTAATATTCATTGCGTCTTTGCAGGTTTCATTTAAAAATACTTGTAAGTTAAAAGTTTTATTATTTGAGTTATTGTTGTAGTTAATAGTGTTGTTAGTACCGTTTGTTCCGTTTTTGACAATCTCTATAAGCTCTTTATTTTGATTAATCAACATGATTATCAAATCTTTATCACTAACAGCAGGATTATCGGTTTTAATATCAGTATCACTTTTAATATCAGGTTTGATGTTTGTTTCTTGACATTTTTGCTTATGATACCATAATCCGTTTCGTCCTTTATAATCTTTTCCACATATATCACATTTAAAATTATTATTTTGGCATGAATTTAGTTCAAATTCGTTCAAATTTTTGTTGAACACGTGTTTACCTGTTGTTAAATGCTGTTTGTAATTACTAAGTTTGCTGCAACTAAAGTCACAATTTTTGCATTCAAAATTTTTGGCTGTTTTCTTGTTCATTTCGTTCAATATATTATGAACAGAAAAAAATGCCTAAATACTTTCTAAAAAAATAATAAAAATTTACCATAACAAAACAAAAATTATTTTTTCTGTCGCCACACGCTAAAATGACATTTCAGTCACAAATGTTGCATTCCGGGAAAGTATATCGACCCTTTTCAAAAATGGACATTTTTTTTGTCCAAAATCGAAAACCTAAAATACTTTTGGATCCACTTTTTCGTTAATAATATAATAAATTCCCAAAACAACTTAAAGAATTTACAGAACTTTTATAAAAAATGAATACTCCGAGGTATGCTATTTTTTGTGGATATAATTACAAACCCTTAGGTGGGTTTAATGATATATACGGCTTTTATGAAACTTTAGAAGAAGCAACACATGTTTATGATAAAATACTTACTATAGATATGAATTTTGATGATATTTCGGATCTTTGGAAATTCAATAACTCATCATCAAATAAAAATACACGTATTTATCGTTTTTATTGGGCCCACATAGTAGATTTACAAACAAAACAAATAGTTATTGAAAAGCGGTGTTTCGCTCGCTCAAAGTTGTAAATGTTCTATCGCGTTTGGCGGACCTTTTATGCGAGCTTTTCATGTATTTTTATTTTCAAAAAAAAATTGAGATGATAATACATAACAAATTTGGAAGCATTAAAACAAAATGTTAAGAGCATCCGAAATTTATGAGAGATTACAAAATAAAGTTCAACCTTATTTTGAAATAATGAAACCGTATTTAGGTTTATGTCAAAGTGTCTGCGGCATTTACCTGTTATGGGTTGTAGTACACTTCGTGTCTGTACACATGTATATTCGTTTTTGTACTCCTAGTACACTTACAGGGTTTTTAATGTCGCCTTTTATGGCTGCAGCACCGCATTGCCAAGCATTACGCTGGTCTATTTACAATGGAGGCAATAGTATTGTTTCAATGTGGATGACATTGGGTGTATGGTTAATGGGATATTTTCCTTTATTTCATCAAAAAATAGAAAATACAGCGGATAGAAAAACAGAAAAGGTAGAATAATTCCACCTTTGGGAAAGGTGGAGCCAAACATTTTGCACAACTTTTTTGAAAAGTTGTTTTGGCTCCACCTTTCCCAAAGGTGGATTATGCATCATAAATACGCAATATAGCTTTTTCAGTAACAGTGTTTATTTTTAAAACGGCATAATTACCTTGCCATTTTTTATATTTTCCTAGTCCTACAGTAATGGCACCATAGTAAGTAGTATTAGCATTAGTTGCTTTAGACTTGGATGATGAAGCTATTGCTATTGCGTTACCCAGAACTCCATTACCTTCAAAAGTAACTCCGTCAGGCGCAGAGACCCCCCTGTTTTGATAAACAGGAACAGCCTTTCCTGATTTTAGTTCGCCAACACCCCTATCCGTCGCAGTCAATGAGACTGTTCCCGTTGGCGCCACACCAACATCTCTTTTGGCACCAAAACCAGAAGCTCCAGCTGCACCACCAAAAGCATGAAAATTTACACTTCCACCCCAAAATTCAAAGTTATCATCTTTTACCACAACACTCTTGTCAGTTAATTTTCCTGTAAAACTACCTAAAACTATTTGAGTTCGGGATAATATATCGTATGCCTGAGTTGCACTCAACGTACGAGTTGACTTAGCAGGTAAGTCAAAAGTGAGAATTCCTACTAAAGGACCTAAGGATATTTCTGTCTTGGACATGTATATTTTTTCTAAAGAAAACATTTTTTACAGAAATTTTAAATCAACCTTTGGGAAAGGTTGAGCCAAACATTTTGCACAACTTTTTTGAAAAGTTGTTTTGGCTCCACCTTTCCCAAAGGTGGAAAAGGTGGATTAGGTCGCATAAACCAAACCCGCATTTCCAGCAATAAACAATACCATATTAATTCGTTCTTCTGTTACATATAAATCGTAGTTATATTCATAAATTCGCCAAGTCGGTTTGTTAATTCCGATAATTTCTTTTGACTCAGGATCACATATTGTCAAAACTTGTGCAAGAGGATCCAACGAAGGAATGTTAGTTGTAAACTCCAACTGTACATTTGTAAAACGGTTCATATTTATCGCACCAGAAGGTTGTAAATCAAGTAGCGATGTGTTTAAACAAAAATTATAGCAGTACAATCCTTCGGGAGCTGCTCCTGCTGTTCTAGTATATTTTTCAACATAGTTGAACACACCCGCAGGTAACAAATTTTCTCTATACTGACCATCTAACAATATACCCATAGCAACTAATATTTCTTTTATATTTTCCATGGTGTACGTACCTGTTGTCATATAACCTGTCAACGTACCATCAGCATTTACACCAGGTCCAATAGTTGTACCATTGCTCAACACATATGTTCCATAAGTAGGTGCCGGTAGCACATCAGACGGCAAATAGTTGTATGGCCAATTTGTATAATTTGTCCACTCATTTCGTAAATTAGCATCACTTCTTTGAAAATAAAACATCCAACTCGATACGAGCCCAATGGAGTCTAAGTCTACTTTATTCGGTCCCGTAACATTATAAAAGACCTTTTCATTGACTTGTTTGAATAAATATTTTTGTTCATTTTTTGCAAATATTCGCGACTCATCGTTAGAGAGAAAGCAATAAGTTGACATCAAATAAATATCAGGAAACCACACATTACGTTGATCAACGTATGAAGCAACACCCAACGTGGAATCAGGAGGTGTTTGTAAAAATCGGTGCATTTGATTTTGAAATTGATTGAAATTGGGTGCTACGTATGGAAACTTATTCACTGGATCAAAAACATCTCTTATTTTAAATAGTTCAGCAATAGGTCGAAAAGTCACGTATATTTGTAATTCATTATATTGAAGCGAAACTAAAGGAAAAGCCATTTGTGTTTTTAAAGAAAACCACGATCCTAAAGGTATATACAATTGGCGTCCTCGAATGGAGGGCTCCGCCCCTGCAGGATTTTCGGTATAATATGAACTAGGATAAGAATTTATGCGACTACCAGCGCTGGCTGGATCTACTAGTTCAGGAACATGTCCGATCATTTCATAAAATAATTTCAATTTTTCTGCGCTAAAATCTCTACGTGCCGCATTCAAAATATATGAACCTGAATACTCTTGTAGTTTTTGATTGCCGCAGTTGATTGTAATCTGAGAAATCATCATTGCCCCAATATAGTCAATCCATTTGAACTCATAAGGCGCCCAGTCTGTATAAGATGTTGTTCCGTCTGGATTAGTAACTTCTTGAGGAGGTAAAATTGTGCTCCAAATAGAAGGTAAATTGACTACAATATAGGTGTCCATCAATAAATCTGCATATCGCGGAACTTTGAACTGAAATGTAGACGTATCTGTTAAACGCAACGTAGTTGAACCCTCAAAGTCAATTCTAAATTTTTGTAAACCGAAATTTGTATATTTTAAATAAGCGGATTTCCAGAAAGTTTTTGAAGGATTTCCATTTAATATTACATTTTGTTGACCACTTGATACTAAATTTAATAAACCACCGGCCATATTACTTTATATATATATTTGAATTATATATAAATGATTTTAAATTATATTATAATATAATTTTTATTTTTTTGAATATTTTTTAGTTTTGGAATATTTCCTGCTTTTGGAATATTTTCTACTTTTTTGATGTCGTCTCTTTTTCTTTACACTTTTAGATCGCATTTTTGTATACATTTTCGCATACATTTTTTTATATTTATAACTTTTTCTTCCACCGAATTTTTTGTTATTAATTCTATTCCAGTCCGTATTGTTTGCAGTATCTGGATCATTGCTTTTTTTTCGGTCTTCTCTATCAAAGTCAAGTATTCTCGAATTTAACAAATTTTTTCTATAATATTCTTCAATGTCGTCGTAGTCTTCCGGAACTTCCAAGTTGTCATCTAATTTATTTTCGCCAGTATTGTTTTTTAATAAAATATTACGCCATCTTATCAACGTATCAATTGCCATTTCATTTTTTCTGTAAGCAGTTTCACCGACGTTTTCTATGGAAGCTTCTAACAACGTATTAACATAGTCAAGTTGTTCTTGTGGTGTTGCCATTGTTGTATCACAACAGTATTTTCCGTCAGTGTATTTTGGGTATTGATTTGGATTGCACCCTAAAGACCCCGGTGTTTCTAAATTTCTCAAATATTCAGAAAAAGGAATTTCTGTTTTACTGAATTGCACATTGGGCCCAGGAATACATTGCTTTTGTGCAGTTATAGAGCCTTCGTCAAAGCGAACATTTTTATTAGAAAAATTTGACATGTAATATAAAATAAATAATATAGTATAAGTAAATAATATAAAATATAATATAATTTATATTTTTAAATAATCTTATATATTAAGTATGGCGACTTCACGATTAGATTTAATTTACAATATGAATGAAGACTTGGCTTCTTTTTTGATTTTAGCGCTTATATTAATAATTATTATTGTATATATTTCATATTTTATTTATATGACCCAATTAGAGACGAAAGAATGTAGTTATTTGAACACTTTATATCCTTCTATTGATGGAAATATTAAATCGATTTCGCCTACCAACAGCGACTGTAGCGGCAATTTATATGATTATTATATTAAAACTGCTTTTAACGCTTGTAGTGGTGGAAGTTATACAAATGACTACGTGGATGTGTGTGTACTGAAAAGTATACTTAAACAAGGTGTGCGTTGTTTGGATTTTGAGATTTTCAATATAAATAACAATCCTGTTGTTTCAACCAGTACTACCAACGACTATTTTGTGAAGGAAACTTATAATTCGGTTAATTTTAGCGATGTTATGAGTACAATAGCCAATTATGCTTTCTCTGGAGGCACTGTTCCTAACCCTACAGACCCGTTGATAATTCATTTAAGAACGAAAAGTAATGAACAGGCTATGTATACAAATTTAGCGAATATTTTCAAGTCGTATGATAATTTGATGTTGGGTAAAAGTCATAGTTATGAAAATTATGGACAGAATATTGCCGTACAACCGCTTACGTCATTTATGAACAAAATTATTTTGATTGTCGATAAATCCAATAATGGCGGGTTTGAAAACAAGGATTTTATGGAATATGTCAATTTAACAAGTAATTCTGTTTTTATGCGGGCTTTATCGTATTATGATGTCAAGAACACACCTGATATAAATGAATTGGAGCAATTTAATCAACGTTGTATGAGTATTGTGTATCCCGATGTTGGAACAAATCCAAGTAATCCGAGTGGAGTAACATGCAGAGCAGCGGGTTGTCAAATGGTTGCAATGCGGTATCAATATGTCGATAATTATTTGGAAGAAAATGCCATATTTTTTGACGAAGGTGGATATGCTTTTGTATTGAAACCTGCTAATTTACGATACACTCCTGTGACAATTCCTCAACCTACACCACAAAATCCAGCAAACTCTTATCAAACGAGAAATGTTACTACGGATTATTATAATTTTAACTACTAAATCAACCTTTTCAACCTTTGGGAAAGGTGGAGCCAAATCAACCTTTAGAAAAGGTTGAGCCAAATAACCATAATAATTTATTATGCTTATTTGTCAATGTATTTTTTATGCTTGAAAGGTTGAAGTTTTGCACAACTTTTGCTCTACTTTTCTCAAAAGTAGATTTGCACCACTTTTTTGAAAAGTGGTAAGGTTAAACAAAAAAAGGTTGAAGATTTGGCTCAACCTTTCCCAAAGGTTGATGTTTATGCGTCATAAATACGCAATACACACTTTCCAGTAGATGTATTTATTTTTAAAACAGCATAGTTTCCTTGCCATTTTTTGTATTCGCCTGTTCCTACAGGAATACCTCCATAGAAAATGGTGTTAGGGTTAGTTGCTTTAGAGTTATTTAAAACAGGACCTTCAATCAATCTGCCACTAGCAGTGCCTTGGAAATTAGCTGTTGAAATTGTACAGTTTGGATACCCTGGACAAGTGGGGGCTACAAGCCTTTTTTTTTTCGCACCATTTCCTAGATTTTTATTTGCTACTACAGTTAGTGCCACAGTATTACCAGTTACTAATAATGGGTTGACGGCGGCTTTTTCGGCGCCCAATTCGAATGGGTAAACTGTAGCTGTGGTCTTAACAGTTAAACCTACCCCCACCACTTGTGTAGGTAGAGGTACAGCTGCTTCTGCTTTTACCGCAACATCCTTATCGAGTAATGTTCCTATAGCACTAGCTAAAGTTATTCCACTTGAGGTTACGTCGTATGCCTGAGTTGCATTCAACGTACGACTTGAATTAGAAGGTATAGTAAAGCGAAGAATTGCTAATAAACGAAGAGAAAGATCTGTCTTGGACATTTATATTTTTTCTAAAGAAAATATAATTTACAGAAATTTTAATTCTTTCCACCTTTAGAAAAGGTGGAGCCAAAACAACTTTTAGAAAAAGTTGTGCAAAACGATTTGGTTCAACCTTTCTCAAAAGTAGAGCAAAAGTTGTTTGGCTCCACCTTTTCAAAAGGTGGATAATAATTATCAAGAGAATAACCAATTTCGTTCAAACAACGCACAACCTTTTCATGATCGGCTTCAAAGTTACTTCCTATGCTACTTTCATTGCCTTCTTGTATTATTAACCATGGGAAATAGCTGTATGAATTCCCCAATAATTGTAGTCTAGATGTCATCCAATCACTTGATGCAAAATTATCATGAAACATAGTAAGCACGTTGTTTACGCCTTTTTGTGAAATAATGTAACCACCTGTCAAATACTGTTCTGTAACTTTAACCCATTGGTTTTTCACATCTATGGGTTCAGAGCAGTTTAGTAGTATTAAATCCCAGTTATAATCTGGTTCATAAAAATTATGTAATTTATTTTTCCAATTTTTATCAAAACAAGCATCATCCTCCAGAATTAAAGCATATTTTATGTGAGGATTTGCTTGAATATGACGCCAAATATTCACATGAGACTGTGCACACGCTTTTTGAGTAGGACTTAGGTAATCATGAAAATTATCTTTTATATCCGCAGTGTTAGCGATACTAGCAGGCCATTTTGTTACATTTAGTTGTGTTATTTTAAAACGTTCAACCATTTTCTCCCATCTGACTAAATTTGTTTCCAATGATATACAAAATGTATTTTTTTCATTAAATTCCATTGTTTTTATAAATAATGGAATATAAAACCTTTAAATATTAACCTTACCACTTTTCAAAAAAGTAGTGCAAATCTACTTTTGAGAAAAGTGGTAAGGTTAAACAAAAAAAGGTTGAAGATTTGGCTCCACCTTTTCAAAAGGTGGATTTATGCGTCATAAATACGCAATACACACTTTCCAGTAGATGTATTTATTTTCAAAACAGCATACTTTCCTTGCCATTTTTTGTAGTCTCCTGTTCCTACAGGAATGCCTCCATAGAAAATGGTGTTAGGGTTAGTTGCTTTAGAGTTTTTAGAAAGACTAGGTTGCAACCTTTCGCCACTAAGAGTGCCTTGGAAACTCAAAGTATTAGGAACACCTGAAGACGTTCTACAAGACACTTTATTATTATTTGCATACTGTCTTTTTTTCGCACCTGCTGGTACATTTTTCGCACCTGCTGCTACATTTTTCACACCACTTCCTAGAGTTAGTGCGGCAGTACTACCAGCAAGTAGTGCGCCGGCGCCGGTGGCTTTTTCGGCGCCCAATCCGGATGCGTCACCTGTACCTGTGGCCTTAACAGTTAAACCTACCCCCACTGGTGCAAGTGGAAATAGAGCTGCTTCTGCTTTTACCGCAACATCCTTATCGAGTAATTTTCCTATAGCACTAGCTAAAGTTATTCCACTTGGGGTTACGTCGTATGCCTCAGTTGCATTCAATGTACGGCTTGAATTAGCAGGTATAGTAAAGCGAAGAATTGCTAATAAACGAAGAGAAAGATCTGTCTTGGACATTTATATTTCTTCTAAAGAAAATATATTTTACAGAAATTTTAATTCTTTCCACCTTTAGAAAAGGTGGAGCCAAAACAACTTTTGGAAAAAGTTGCGCAAAATGTTTGGCTCAACCTTTTAGAAAAAATATTTTTATAATATATATTTATATGTATTCGGTTCGTCCTTTTTCAGAATTAGTGCAAGATAAAAATAGAAAAGAATTGATTTTTGTTCATACACCCAAATGTGCTGGCTCATATGTTTCTACTATTTTGTCACAATTAAAAATTAAAAACAACGGTCATAACCAAGCAGTATCAAATGAAAGAAGTATTTATTTTACAGTTATTAGAAATCCAGTTGAAAGATTTGAGAGTTTATTAAATTATAGATTAGGCAAAACAGATACTAGAGAAGATTGGCCGAAACATTTGTTATATGTTTATACAGATAAACATATTCAGTTAAATGAAATTGTTTCAAAAATGACAGATGAAGAAATATTAGGATTTATACCATACAGAACAATTAGTTATTGGACGAAAAATGTAGACATTATTATTACATTGGATAATTTACCTAAAATGTTGAAATATTTTGGGTATACATATGATAAAAGTTTATTTAAACCAAATAATATATCAAATAAAATACGAGGTAAGTTAAACCAAAAAAATAAAGATAGAATAAACCTCTTGTTTAAAGATGATAATTTACTTTACAATAAGGTGGTTAAGTCCACCTTTTCCACCTTTTCCACCTTTTGAAAAGGTGGAGCCAAACAACTTTTAGAAAAAGTTGTGCAAAATCTTTAATCTTTTTTTTGGTTTAACCTTACCACTTTTCAAAAAAGTAATGCAAATCTACTTTTGAGAAAAGTAGAGCAAAAGTTGTTTGGCTCAACCTTTTCTAAAGGTTGAAAAGGTGGAGAATAAGTAACTATCCAAATCCACATCATCGATTAAATACTTATCTTTCACTTGATCAGCTAATAATTTATATACAATATTTCGTTTATGCTGTCTTATTTTTTGCAACTCGTCTATAAACATATACAATTTAACAGCAGGGGACCAGTTGTATTTACAATCCAAAGAAGAACAACATAAACATGCTTTTTTTGTAAACGTTGTTAGGTGTTGCGAAAATCGTTGTGACGGTATTCTTAGATAATGTGAATAAGGGTTGTTATTGAAGTGAAACTTAGGCGAATGAAATGGATAAGTTCTATCAACAACAAATGTAAACGTATCTGTTGAGTCGTCATTAATTACTTTTTGAATTTCAATGATAACATTATTTAATTCGGAATTCCATAATATTTTCACATTGTTGTAAATTTTAGACAAGTCTTTGTACTCATTTTTAATGCGACTTTTCAAACATTTACTCCCTATCAAGTCTATTTGGGTATCATTGTTTTCCATTTTATATTGTAATAAAATAGAAAATTATTTTTATATTATTATTTAGAATTGAAATTTAGTAAAATTTTTTATATTATTCCACCTTTTAGAAAGGTGGAGCCAAATCAACCTTTAGAAAAGGTTGAGCCAAATCTTCAATCTTTTTTTGGTTTAACCTTTTTAAAGGTTAATTTGCACAACTTTTAGGAAAATAAGTTTTGGCTCAACACCACTTTTTAAAAAAGTGGTAAGGTTGTTTTGCACCACTTTTTAAAAAAGTGGTAAGGTTGTTTTGCACCACTTTTTTAAAAAGTGGTACAAAACTTTGGCTCAACCTTTTTTAAAGGTTGAAATGTTTTATCACTATAATATAAGACAATCAAAATATGAAAAAAGACAACGAGAACAAAAATGTTTGTAAAGGTTTAACATTTCAAGAATGTGAATTAGCAATACTGCGTATGGCAGTTGACAAAGCAGAAGAAAAAATTGCAAAACGCGTTGTCAACTCAGAAGACATAAAAAAAATGATCTCTATTGTCGAGGACTTTATTAAGGTGAAAAATTTGATATGTTATGGAGGAACGGCAATCAACAATATATTACCAATAGAAGATCAATTTTATGACAAAGATGTAGAAATACCAGACTACGATTTCTTCACACCCGACGCACTCAATGATTCAAAAGAATTAGCAGACATTTACTACAAAAACGGTTATACAGATGTCGAAGCTAAATCAGGACAGCATCACGGAACTTATAAAGTGTTTGTCAATTTCATTCCCGTCGCCGATTTAACACAATTTCCAAAGGAAATCTATAATGCCTTGAAAAAAGACGCAATACGTGTTTCAGGAATATTGTATGCACCTCCCAATTTTTTAAGAATGTCCATGTATTTAGAACTTTCTAGACCAGCAGGAGACACTTCACGTTGGGAAAAAGTTCTCAAACGCCTGACACTTTTAAACAAAAATTATCCTTTAACATCAATTAACTGTAACAATATTGAGTTTCAGAGAGAAATGGCGAACAAAGAAAAATCGCACGAAATCTATGACAGCGTAAGATCTTCATTAGTAAATCAAGGAGTAGTCTTTTTTGGCGGTTACGCAATTTCACTTTACTCGCAATATATGCCAAAACATTTGCAAAAAAAAATCGAAGATATTGCGGATTTTGATGTTTTATCTCATAACCCGAAAACCACTGCTGATATCGTTGTTGAACGATTAAAAGACAATCATATTACTGCAAAAATAGTGTACCATAAGCCAATTGGCGAAATAATACCGGAACACTATGAAATCAAAGTAGGCAATGACACGATTGCTTTTATTTATAAACCAGTTGCTTGTCATAGTTACAATGTACTTAAAATTCATGGACAAAATGTAAAAATAGCCACAATCGATACTATGTTGAGTTTCTATCTCTCTTTTTTGTACACAGATCGTGATTATTATAAAGAATTTTCAGATCGAATATTATGCATGGCAAAGTTTCTTTTTGATGTCCAACAAAAAAATAGATTAAAACAAAAAGGCCTATTAAAACGATTTAGCATAATTTGTTATGGCCATCAAGACTCAATAGAAGAAATGCGTGCTGAAAAAGCAAAAAAATTCAAAGATCTTCAAGGGAAAAAGGGGACAAGTGAATATGAAGAATGGTTTTTAAACTATAAGCCAGGGGCTGAAACTAAAACTGGAAAAACAAGTAAGACTACTTCTGAAAAATCGCCAAAAAAGAAGGCAAAAAATATTACTCGAAAATTAAAGAAAAAAAAACAAAAGAGGAATAAAACTGGTAAAACTGGTAAAACTAGTAAAAAAAGGAAGACATTATTTAATTTTTAAACATTTAGAAATTTTGAAAAAATAATATATTATAATATATTATAAACATGGTAAAAACCCGTAGTATGACCCGCACTAGAAAACAAATCTATCGCAAACGCGTTAAGAGTTCCTCATGTCGTGGAAAATCTTTTACTAAATGCAGACGTAGATACGGTTGCAAAAGAACCAGAGGCAGAAAAAGAAAGTCTTACTGCAGAAAGTTGAGTAATCGTCGTGCATAACTTCAAGACACCAAAGATCTAAATACAATAATTATCCAAAAATAAAACCAACATTTGTTTGCCATATGCTGTAATTGCATCATATGATAAATTACTTTGAACAAATTGTAATATATTTTTTCTAGAAATATAATGCAACAAAAACACAGTGTAGACAATTATTTTTTCAATCAAGTGTCGAAAATACATATAGATGTGATCAGAAATGCCCCAGTTATTAACATAACTGCACATAGGAGTAGAACTTCCTTTAATAAAAAACATATGTATGTCTAGCATTCCAGAGAGAATTCTATGAAAATTGGTTTTCTCATTTTTAACGTTGATGGAGCCTAAGATCTTATCAAAACTGTTTAAATTCATGAATAACACCTTTGTTTTTATTTCTCTTTCTCTCTTCGCATTTGTCGATTTGGTTTCGAAAAAGTGTGGATTTAACCCATCCATATATATTCCCTTATAAACAATATTTCCATCAATCAACCCCGGTATAAAGCACGACTTGATAATGCAATCTATTATTTCATCCACATTTTTGTAAGTTTTTTTGACGATTTTTTTGCGTTTCTTCACATTGGTGAATGAAATATAAAATTTCCTATCAACTATACTGCACACATCATGTGGTATTTTATGACGTAGTCTCTCTTTCAGTGTTTTGATAAAAGTAAGATTGTGTGTTTTTTTAAAATCAGTCAATAACATTTCATACAAAGAAGAAGCTTCATCTAAAGCATCGATAAAATAGAGAAATCCTATTATTGAACCAATACTAGAGCCCGAAATTCGATTGACTTTTACATAACCGCGAACTTCCATTTCTTTAATAAAATACAATGCACCAACTAAATAGCTTCCATTGAACAAGCCACCGTCTAATACTAGGTCCAGTTGTAAGGGTGACCCTGGATTTTTAATTTTATCAGGTAAATTTTCTATTAATTTGTTGATGTATGGTTTGATCATTGAAATATAGAAATAAATTATATAAATAATCCTTAACTTAAATATAATTGTAATATTAATCCTATGAATAACTATAACTATCCTGACTGTACATTAGTTACGTGTTGTTATGACACCAGTAAATTTAATATACATGCTTTGTCGCCAGAACAAATACTCAAACGTATAGATGTTGTATTACAGTTGCCTATATATCTTATTATGTTTACAGATAATGAATTTAAAGACCATATTTTAGAAGCTAGGAAAACACTTGGTTTTAGTGATATAACACATATTGTTGTTCAAGAACTAGACAAAACATGGAGCTTCAGTTACTTGGAACAAGTAAAAAAAAATAGAGAAATATACTTTCCTACAAGAGATGATAGAACAAGCGCGGAGTCGCATATTATTACTTGTAATAAATTTGATTTTGTTTTACAAGGTATTACATTAAATCCATTCAACACAAGTAAATTTGGTTGGATAGACTCTTTTCTTTCAAATGAAGCAGGTAACGGATTAAGAATATGTGAAGACTATACATTGGATAAATTTTTGTATGTAATAAACAATATTACTGAAAAGTTTCATATTCAAATATTAAATGTGAATGGTAAAAAGTATAAAAATGAAAGTTTGAAACATGACTACTATAGTTGCTATCGTTATGTCGTATGTGGAGGGTTTTTTACGTGTGGAATAGAAATTGGAACAAAAATATTAACTAGATTGAAAGAAAATTTTGTAAAAACTACAGAACTAGGGTATGGTCATGGAGAAGAAATGCTTTATTTAGAAATTTTAGATGATTTTTATGATGACATTGAAAAAGGTTATGGTGACTATGGACAAATGATAAACAATATATTATATCCGACGAAAAATTTGCATTATGTTTTGCATCTAATTGTTTACAATTATTTAAATTATGGATATTATAGAGAATGTTATGATTGTTGTAAAAAAATAATTTACTCTATTGAAAAATTAAACACGCCAGTAGATAATGATTTTTATGTAAATATATTATTATCCTATTTAACTGCAACCTATTATTATAAAAAAGACGAAGCGTTACAAATTTTAAATAAAATAGATACAATTGTTACGACAAATAATGAAATAAAACTTATATACGATAATTTAAAAAATAATTTTGTTACTTGTCATTTTATGAACTTGCAGGATTTTGATGATTTTTATGAATTATTACAAAAAAACAATTATTTTATTGAAACCAAACCTGAACCCAAAGTCAAATACGAAAATAGTTATGTTTTTAATAAATACAAAAAATTGTGCAATATTAAAAGTGATATTAACGAACATTTACCAACGTTATATGAGTATGCTTTACAATGCGAAAGTATATTAGAGTTAGGTGTTAGAGGAGTTATTAGTAGCTGGGCTTTTTTAAATGGACTAATAAATAATAATAAAAATAAAAAAGAATTATTTTTTAATGACATAGAAAGTTGTGACATAAATGAACTACTAAAATATTCTAAAAATAAGGATGTTGTTATTGAATATGAATGGATAGATGATTTAAAATTAGAGTTCGATGACAATCGTACTTTTGATATGGTGTTTATTGATACATGGCATGTGTATGCGCAATTAAAAAGAGAACTTGAAAAATATAGTAAAATTACTAACAAGTATATTATTATGCACGACACAGAAACAGATGCAATAGTTGGTGAAACTATACGCAATGGTTGGAATGCGAATGAACAATCTGAAATTACTGGGTTTAGTATAGACGAAATCAACTGTGGACTAAATAAAGCAGTTTATAATTTTTTGTATGAAAATAAAAATTGGAGAATGTTAAAACACTACGTTAATAACAATGGTCTTACTATATTGGAAAAAATAAGTTAGATCGAATAAAAAGAAAAATATTAAATACCTGTTAATATATATTAAAAATTAATGTATATTATAATTAAATTATGACAGTTACAATAGTAAGCTCATTTATAAATACTTTGCATCCAGAACGGAAAGATAAAAATATTGAAACATATTTTCAACTGGGAACTTTATTATTGAAGTCAAATATTCAAAAAATAATATTTGTAGACGAAACTATGTATGAAAAAATTAAAGATTATCAAAACCATAATACAAAAATTATATTAGTTGATAAAAAAAATTACTACTTGTACTCTTATCTTAATACAGAACATTTACAAAATTTTTCTTTAAACTCAGATAATCCAACAAAAAATACAATAGAGTATATGCTTACAATTTGTCTTAAAACACAATGGATGAGAGAAGCAGTTGAAATAAATCATTTTAATTCAGATCATTTTGTATGGGTTGATTTTGGTATTCGACATGTATTTAGTTGTGATGATCGCACATTCACAGACGCATTAGAAACATTAACACATAAAGTCTATGATAAAATACATATAGCTTCTATATGGAATTTAGAACATACAACTAATAAAAATGTTTATCAAGAAATATTATGGTATTTCGCAGGTGGTGTTTTTGGAGGAAGTAAAGAAAAGGTACTTGTTTTTGCTGAGTTAATGAAAGAAAAATGCTTGCAAATTATTCATGAAAAGCAAACTCTTATGTGGGAAGTAAATATATGGTATTTGATTTATTTGGAGAACAAAGAGCTTTTTGATTGTTACTACTGTGATCACAATAATACAATTATCACAAATTATTAGTTTGACTTTATAGTGTAAACTAAAATTTACCAAAGTGGGTGTTTACTTTGTTCAACAAATAATAAAAAATTCCGAACAAACAACTCATGAATATATAACCATTTAAATTCAAGTTACCATCTTTTGAAAAAAGAACCGGTAAATAAGAAAACATAAATTTTCTGAAAAAAGGCAGTTGAAACAAAAAATACAACACCGCAAGCAGAAGTGGCACTTGGATTTCACTGTACATATCATCTAATGCACTACTGCGTTCAAGATTTGCATTGTAATCATTAATAATGTCACCAGCTTGTTCGTAATTTTGAATGTAGTCGGTAGTATTTTGTGGTGGAGGTGGAATATAATTGGGTTGAATATTAACGTCATGTGTTAAATTACTGGTTGTCATTGGAATATCTCTGGATGGTAGTTGTGTGGCTCCACTTGTACTAGCTTGTTGAAGCCCATTAACAATTTGATTGATAGTGGTTTGGTCAAGAGTGATGGAACTAGCGGGACCAGCATTCATGTCAGGTTGCATACCTTGTGGCATACCTTGTTGCATACCTTGTTGCATAGTATTTTGCACAACAGTTTGTCGTTCATTTCCACCACTTGGGTCAGTAGGTAAGTCAAAAATACTTGTTGTCGCGTCAGACATGTTTTGTTCTTATTATGTATAACAAAGAATGATTGATTTTACTAATTACGCAAATAACAATGATGGTTCTAAAGTGCTAAAAATCAACAATTTTTTTACTTTTATCGCATGTCGTCGCTTTATTGACGTATTTGTAACATTTGTTGTCATGTTTGTAGACCTTGTCTTTTAACTCTTCTAAAGGAGGCGCATGAAATATAATACAATCTTTGTCTTTACATATTGCTCTAAATAAAGAGGCTAAACCAAAACCTAAAAGAATAGACATAATTATTTTTCCATTTTGAGTATGAACAAGTCTGCTTAAATTGAGTGACATAATATTAATTTATATTTATATTATAATTAGTAAATTAGTAAATATAAATTCATGGAGATCCTAGAAAACTCGGTAAACACGGTAAACACTGCAAAACTTAATTTTGTATGGGTATTACACCCAATAATGTCTCATCTTTGGGACAATCAACTTCAACTTGTTCAAAAGCAAAACAATTATCGGCTTTATCTTTGAAAATAACTTTGTCTATATTTTCAGGAGTAGGATAAATGTAAATAGTTTTCATTTCAGGACCATAAATATATACAAAAAATATTCCGACAGCAAAACTTATGATAAAAATGGGAAATGAAATGTAGTCTAATATCATTTTGTATATTTATTTTATTATAATAAAATAAAATAAATACACATGAATTACAAATTACTTCTCATATTCCAAAATAACTTTTCTTGTGGCGGTTTCATCTGTTTTAACCGTTACAGTTACTTCTTTTCCAAGATACTTTCCGCCAGTACCAACTGCTTTACCAACAAATGTTTTGTTTTTTTTTATAAATCTATTCGAAGTTTTATAAGATAGTAAAAATATAATATACGACTCTGATTTATCGTCAAAAGAAAGTAAAACATTTGTTGAATACACTGATATTTTATCTTGAAATTTAGTAACAAATTCATTAAATAAAATTTCACCAACAGGTAGTTTTTTATTGTCATACAAAATAAAATTTGCAGTTTCTACGCCGTCAATACTATCTGTGTTACTACCTAAATTATTTGATGAAGGAGATGATTGGTTATATTGATACAAATCATTTCGGGTGTAAGTGTAAACTTCACGAACAGGAGCCATTTTATAATAATACAAAATAAAATATTTTTATAAAAAATTTATACGCGACAAATTATTTCTCGTATTCCAAAATAATTTTTCTTATAGGAGTTTCGTCAGTTTTAATAGTTACAGTTACATCTTTACCAGCATATCTACCACCTGTTGAAATTGCTTTATTAACATATTTTGCGTTTGGTGATATAATGTTGGTTTTACCATTAAACCAATTTAAAGTCATGACATAAGAACCATCGTTAAATAAATATGTAGCATTCCTAACACCCCCTATATTATTAGCGTCATAATTAACATTTGTGTTAGTAGTCAATTTACCAACAATGTTTTCTTTTTTATCATATAAAGGATAACTATTGTTTCTAATTTCAGCAATATCTGTAAATGTAGTACCTATACTACTAAATGTAGGAGCTAACGAAGTTACCCTACGTGTTTCCACACTTGCATTGTTTGTATAAACTTCGCGAACTTTAACCATTTTTATAATAATACAAAAGAAAATATTTTTATAAAACTTCCTAAATTTAAACGCACTTTTTACAAATAGTTGTTTGTAAACCTCAGCTCTTGTTTAACAATATTATTCACTGTATCCATCATCATACTGTAGTTACGTTGCCCATTTTTTTCACTATAAAGTGTCAAAAGAGTATTCAAATACGACTTGTCTAATTTATTGAATATATTGTTGTAAATGTTGTTTCCGAAATTATATGTGCCGTCACTCTGAACTTGCGGTGGAATGATTAAATTAGCAGGAGCCACAAAAATCACAGGCTTATTTTCTTTTTTATATTGTACATATTTGTCCATCGTTTCTAATAACCAATCGCGATTACCATCGCTCATTAAAGCTTTTTTGTATGCAACTGGTAATTTATTCCAAACATTTTGATATTCTGGATTTTCCCAACTAATTGTGCCGTCATCATTATAAATAGGAGTTGCCCTACTTTGCAGTGGTTGCATATTGTCAAACTGCTCTTCTTGCTCCACAACAAGGTTTACTTTTTGTTTTGGTTTAATCTTGCCCTTTGTTGGTACACTAGAAACATCGCCATAAACAAAAGCTACAACACTGGGTTCGACATAATCATCTTCTAAATTGGCAATTCCATATTTTTTCTGTATCAAATGATAGGTTCCATTGCTTTCATCATATTCGACTAAATTTACTTTGTATTTCAATTGAAACAATTCATCTATTTTAGGCTGCATTTCGTTTACATAAATCGTAACAGCGTCACGTACAAATTGTGTATTAGTTGTTGTATTAAAATCTTTCATGCATTGTTTAATTTGGTCAATATAAATATACAATTCTTCCTGCAATTTCTTTTTCCTGTCGTTTTCACTTTTGTTATCCACGATTTCAAATAATTGTTCATAGTTGAAATTCAATAAAAAATTAATATCATTGATGGCTTCCTTTGTTTTATCAAATTTTTCGACTGCATTTTCTGTTGTTGTGTAACCAAATAACAGTTTGTTTTTATATTCAATGATTTCATTTTTATAGTTTTCATTGTCTTTTTCCAATTCTCTAATATGGGTCATAATATTATAAGTAACACCAGGATTGATTGTAATATTTAAATTACAAGGTTCAGTTAAACTCCCGCAAATTGCCTTGAGTTCTCTCGTGTCTTCATTTTCCTTTCCTAGATGTTTTATGGAAAAAATGGTTCCTACAGGCCGTTTGCAATTTATACATTTAGGTTTCAATTGTTTGTATTCATTCCTCTTTTCCTTCCAACTCAAAGCCTTATTTTTAATTATTTTTTGTTTATCTTTATTGTAGTCACTTTCATATTTATTTTTTAATTTATAAAATTCATTCAATGATTCATTTACTGACATTTGATTTCTAGAATTATTGTTTGCTGTATTTGCTATATTTGCCATATTGTTCAATATATAATTTATATATATTGAATATTTAATATTATCGAACATTTGTGTATATTTTTAATTTTAATAAATTAGTTTTTTACTGAAAGTTTCATTTTCCGTTTCCCAATTAGGCAGTCCAGTTATTAATTCTTGATGTGCTTGTTTTTTGGCAAGCTGAAATTTTTGTACTTTGGACAAAATGTATTGTTGTTTTTCTCTATCCTTTCTTTGTCTTTCCATGGGAGACAATTTTCCTTTGTATTTATAAATTAAAATACATGCTAAAATTAAAGCAAACAAAAAAAACAATCCTATATTAAACATCAAATTTTGATACTTTTCCTTGAATGCATGACATTGTTTAAGTGTTTCATTTAAAAAATATTTAACTCCATTTTCTACTAATCGTGGATTTTCTACAACATTTCCATAATCCATACTAAATAATATATTTATAATTAAAAATTAAATTATACATAATATTTATATGGCATCAAGTTTTTTAAATATTGGAAGTTTTTTATTTACTACATTGATATATTATTTGGCTTTAAAACCCAAATTAACTTATGATGACATGACCAATCCAGATAAATACAATAGTTATTTAAACAATGAAAAGATATGTTTAGCAGTCTATTTCTTTGCTATTTTAATAGTACAATTTATTGTAAATGCATATGTTATTACACAAGCGTGTGGTGGTAATATTACACAAAATATAGCTGCATCAGGAGGATACACATTCATTCCATGGACACTTCTTTTTGGTATTGTAATCGTAGTTCTTATGATATTTCCAGGGTTCAAAAGTGCATTTTCTGATGTTATTGGTTATTTTTACGTATCAGGTTCAGCAAACAAATTGCTTACTGAGTTACTAGTGAATAAAGATGTACAAACACAAATTGATGCAGATAGTGCAAGTACACCGCAACAAAAAGCGGCTATGCAACAAGCAGCTGACATGATTGTTAAGATATGTGGTAATACTTCTATTTTAATCAATCAAATGGTTCCATCTAATTTTGTTGAATACTGGAATTTATTGAAACCACTAATGAAGTCGCAATATCAAACAGACGGTCCGTTGACAACTGAAAAAAGAAATGAACTATTTGAACTTGTAACTACGAGAGATAATGTGGGTGAAGCAATGTGGTATATTTACACAGGGTTTTTAATTTCATCCATTGTTCAACTCAAGATTACAACACGAGGTTGCGTTGTAAATCCAGCACAAATGGCGAAAAATTATCAAAATTATGTAGCTGAACAAGAAAAATCCGAAGAACAACAAAAACAAGCTACGAGTGCGGTTTACACGATTACCAACTAAATAATATGGTTTTTGTAGAAGTCATCAATTGCCAATCCTGATTTTTCAAATTCATTTTTATAATAGTTGGATTTTTCATATTCAGATTGATAAATTATATCAAAGTCACTAACGGAACCTAGTATACATTCTTTTATGGAGTACATTATGTAAGGGAATTCTTTGACATTGTGCAACATATTGTTTTGCTGTAACTGCAAATGTATTATTTTTTGTAAGTTCCAATAATTTGTTTCTTTCATTTTTAAAAAGTACTCACTTGACCTTGTAATAAAATTATGTAAAATATTCAAATAGTTTTCAACATGTTTTTTTGACAAAACAACATGTTTATCTGTATATCCACCGTAGTGTTCACCATTAGGAAACCATATATAATTGTTATTCATATATTCCATTTTTGGATGCGGTAGTTGATATATAAAATCACTTCTTGTAATTATAAATCTGTCATACTTGTTTAATAAGTCATTTTCAATAAGTTTTTGTAACAAAAACCATTTTAAAAAAATTTCCTTACTTCCACAACCATGTTGTTGATTTTCGCTATTTTTGATACCACCTAAAAAACTTCCATTAATTTTTAAAAATTCACTCCAATGCAAATGTTTTTTATATGTAGTTACATTTGTTTGACTAACTAAATCAGTGTTATAGCTTTTTCGTATTCCATATACTTTATTTCTCCAGTAATCATCGTTTAAATTATTTTCGTGAATTATGATTTCATCATCATTAAATTCTTCAAAGTTGTTAATGTCTTCGTAATAACCATAAAAAGTAATATTATCATCATAACTATTTTCTCTATTATGTCCTATTTTACCATACAAAGCATTTTTATTATCAAATCTTTCATATTTGGGGCGATCTTTGGAAACTATATTATATACATTTTCAAATTCATTTCTAAAATCACCAGAGTAATTGTACAAAAATTTATATTTAGCTAAGTTGTAGAATGAGTTACTCTCATAGTTATAGGTAGGGTTCGTAATAGTACATAAACATAAATCGGCTTCTAACCTATCTATAAGATTTTTTTTAAAACTATCAAATGCTGGTTTGTAGTCACATATTTCAGATAATATTATAACAAGTGTTTTGGACATTATTTATATATTATATGTAGATACAAAATATATAATTTACAGTTAATAAGCTTATTCACTAAGCTTAATCGTTAAGCTTATTATAACAGTGAACATTGAATAATTTAATAATTTCAAATTTAATTTTTTCGTTAGCGTGTTGAATATATAATAATTCTTTTGCATTCAACTTTATTTTGTTCATTATTTTATTTTTAATTTCACACAAATATTCACTGTCCGTTTTGTTGTTATTTTCATGATTATGAATAATATCATATTCAAACAAAAAATCAAATTCTGAGTCTAAATCGGAAAAAGTTTTACATCCTAAATTTTCTTCTAAGTCATCTTTCTCGCAATCTTCAAAATCTGTAACGTAACTAAACCCGCTAAACTGACTTAAGTTGTCTTCATCGTCATCATCATCATTATGTAAACTATCAAATGAACTAAGAACACTATTTTTAATATTTTTTAAGCTATTTTCATAAACTTTAATATATTTTATATTATCATTTAAGCTAGTGTTACTGTCTATACTAATTATATTATTATCGCTAAAACTATTATTATAATGATTTGGAATGCTCATTGTAATAACATATATTATAATATACTAAAATTATACTAAAAATGTAGTAAAAATGTAGTAAAAATGTAGTAAAAATGTAGTAAAATTTATGAAGAATTATAAAAATTTTGGACTTGCCAAGTAGAACATTACTATTAAATAACTTATAATTCCTAAAATTAATGATAATAACCAAATAGGTAAAATCGTTTTATTTTTATAACCTATTCCAAATTCTCGAATACTCCCATCTTTGTTATACAAAAATGATGGTTTCATCATTATAATAAATCCAAATAAAACTACAAATAAAATGATTGATATTAATGTAATATTTTCCCTTATATAAGTTTTATTCATAAACATTATATAGTATTAATATATATATTCTATTATATTCTAATAATAATAAAATAAATAATTTTACACTTTTAACATTGGGGTGAATATGCGACCTTGTCAACTAAGGACAATCATGTTCAACCATTTCCTTTACTAAATCTTCAAAACTGTATCTTGTTTTCCAGCCTAACTCACTCCTTGCTTTGGTAGAGTCGCCTAGTAGTTCTTCCACTTCAGCTGCTCTAAAATAACATTCGTCAATAAATATGAGTTCTCTCCCACTATTTTTATCATATCCTATTTCGTTTATTCCTTCACCTTTCCAAGAAATTTCTATACCTTTTAATCCAAATGCCTTTTCGATAAATTCTCTTACTGAGTGAAATTCATTTGTACTTAAAACATAGTCTTGTGGAATATCTGCTTGTAGCATTAGCCACATTCCTTCTACATAATCTTTTGCGTGACCCCAGTCACGTTTTGCATTTATGTTTCCCATTACAAGTCTATCACGTTCACCCTTTAAAATCATTTGTAAACCTTTGGTAATTTTACGTGTTACAAAGGTGGGTCCACGACGAGGACTTTCATGATTAAATAATATACCATTGACGGCAAACATGTTATAAGATTCGCGGTAATTCTTTGTAATCCAATATCCATATAGTTTAGCGACACCATACGGAGATCTTGGATAAAATGGTGTCGTCTCTTTTTGCGGAACTTCTTGTACAGATCCATATAATTCTGAAGTAGATGCTTGATAAAATCGTATTTTATCTTGAATTCCCGAACTTCTTACTGCTTCTAATAATTTTAAAACACCCACACCATCAGCTTCTGCGGAATATTCAGGCATTTCAAACGACACTTTTACATGGCTCATTGCTGCTAAATTGTATACTTCCAAGCGTTCTAATTCTTCGCCATAAGTCTCTTTAATTTGATACAGCAAATGTAATAAGTTGGAACCATCAGTTATGTCACCATATTTGATTGTTAAATTTTTATTGTAATACAAATGATCAATGCGTTGTGTATTTATATCAGAGGCTCGACGAATAATTCCCCATACTTTATATTCTTTTTCTAATAGAAATTCAGCCATATAAGATCCATCTTGTCCTGTAATACCTGTAATCAATGCAACTTTCATTTACTATAACTGTATAACTATAAAAAACACTTTTTTTTTATAAAAATAACGACTATGAATCATAATCATAATAATGATCGTTGTCTACATCATCACCTTCAAAAACACCGTCCATAAAGTCTTCGGTGTAACCACTAATATCGTATGCTTCTCGTTCTATTTCATTTTCTCTATCAGTTTCATCAATAAAATCATCTAAACCTGTATCCAAATTAATACCAGGTTGTTTTTTCTGTGCTTTTCTCTCATATTGTAGCATTTGTTCTATAAATTCACTCTCTTCATCATAATTTTCTTTTACATACGTAGTTAATCCTTTTTGTAACCCCTTACTCCAAACACCTAGTTTATTGATTTTTAAAATTGTATCGGCATCTCTGTCTTCATCTGTCATGTCCTTTAATCTGTCTGTAATAATATCCTTTTCTTTTCCCTTTAACTTAAAAATTTTGTCTTGGATTTTTTCATAAGAAATATCGACGACTTCTTTGTATGAATCCATAATACGTAAAAATTCAATTAACAAATTAGCAACTTTTTGTTGCAAGTATTTTTTGTCTCCACTTAATAAATTTGTATCAAATTCAATTCTACTATCAGTATCAACGGTATTATCTATCACAGTATTTGTTTCTTCTAAATATTCAACTGAAAATATACCTTGCGCATCGATAATATTTTTGGTTTTTATTTCTCTTACAATCATGTTTTCTTGACTAGATAAGTCAATATACTCGTTTAATATTTTTAAAAAGTAATATTCGTATAAAAATTTGCTTGTACGTTCATCAAAAATAGGCTTCAGTTCTCTTTGCTCTTTGTTGCTATTACCACTAGTACTCACATCCATTTTTATGGTTACAAAAGTAGGTGTGTTGTTTGCCAGTTTTACTAAATCAGCACAAGAACGTTGTATTTTTTGTAATACATTATTTAGCGTAGGAACATCGTAAAACACGCGTAACTTGTCATAAAAATCACTAATTATTTTTTTCACATTGTTTTCATGATTTTTTGATAAACCCAAATATTTTGGTATAAAATTTTCTTTGTAATCTACTTTATTCAAAATAATGTTAGGAAAAACATTTACAACGTTATCAATAAAAGACTTTAAAAAATTTATGTAACTAAACGTTGCATCATTAAAAATTTTATTCTTATTTCTTTGTGATTTTTCAGACGACCATTGAGAAATCGTATTAATAAAATGTTTGACTTCATTTAATTTACTACGCGTGACTTCCCTTCCTTTATTTTTGTTAATAAAATCCAATAGTTCATTCTTCATCATATCGATTTCTTTGATTAAATAATTATTCAGATCTTTTACTTGTTGTGTGGTTACATCTGATGCTATGTTAAAAGTATCCATAGCGTTGTTGAATAATTCAATTAGTTTATCAGGAACTACTTCTTCTTTTTGATTTCTTATTTTTATTTCTTCTAGTGAATATGTAAATTTTCTTAGAGATGATATTACAATGTTGTTAGTTTCAATATTTACAATATTACTTCTTGAAATGATTTGTAACATTCTTAAAAACGACTCCAACGAATAGCTGACACCGCTCTCTTTTAATTTTTTTATCACTTCTTCTACGTTGTCATTTGTGTTTGTCAAATCATATGGTTTTTCACTACACAAAGGTAAAATACTTTCGGGAATAGGTAATAAAGATCGAAAATTACAATAATATATAAAAGCACTGTAAATAGTGTTCTCGCTAAATTCTTTTTTAATAGGTGGATATATATTTTTTGTATTTATTGGACTATAAAGCAACACTGCAGTAGTATAGTCAACAATGTCGCTAATAATTTTTGAAAGATTATCGACTATTTGATTGTACTCTGATATTCTACTGTCTTCTTTTTCGAAGTAGGCGATTGTTGTCGTAAAAGAACTATTTTTTTCATCGCAACATGAATTTTCCAAATAATATTCATTGTTCATTTTGCTCAAAATCAAGTCCTTCTTTTTAACAACTTCTTCAATTCTCTCTTGAATAGCTAGAGAGAAGTATATAATCTTGGAAAGAACTACTAAAATCTGTTCATCTTGAGCTTTAAATCCTGTTTTAATATTGGACAACAAACTTTTTTTAAACTCAGATGAAATATTCACTAAATTTTTAATTTTAAAAGGAACCAACGGTGGTAAAAACTGTGTCCAGTTAGTAAGATCGTATTCTTTGGGCACTTCTTCTTCAGGATTATTCAATAAAAATTCATTCTTTTCATCTATTTTTCGTTTTACGTCAGATAGTTTCATTAAATTTTCATTAATCGCGGCAATTATTTTTCTCTCAATAACATCTTCTTTTGCTTTTTTTAATACATACCAAGGTTTGGCAATGTTTTTCCTGATTTGAAAACAAATACATGTTAAATAACGCACGCTTGTCATGTCTCCTACGCCATCAAATGGAAATCCAGTAAATGATCTAACACAACCAGGGAACGTTTTTCTAGTTTTTATGGAAGGAACACTGGTTTGAACTGCTATTAAAAACATTCCCAAAGTATAATACAAAATACTTGTGTAATATAAATCTTCATAACTCATCGGTTGTTTTGCACCAGGTTTATTCGACATTTCTTTAACGCGTTTTTTATAATCTTCTTCATTTTCAAGTGAGGTCTTTAACACTTCTTTTACGCAATTAATTATGAATTCTTTTTGATATTCGATGTTAATTCCCATTGCTACAGAGAGAGTAGTGACAATGTTGGAAATCATGATTGATTCAGGATTATTCAATTTTAAAGTTGTGTCTTGAACAGCAGATTTTGATTTTATTTTATTACCAATATCTTCTTCCAATATTCCACGCGTAGAAACTTTGAAACCTGCTTCATAACCTTCTTCGACATCAGGATCAATATATTTTATAGTGTATCCACTATTTTTATCAACCCATTTATCACGATCATCACTTAAAACACCGATTTGTTTTATTATTAAATCCATAATGTCGTTGTAATTGGAGTTATCATTTAAATAAGCGCTAGCTAAATTGTATCTAAATGTAGGAAGTAATTCAGTATTGGTTTCAATGCAGTATAACCAATGCGGAGTTTCTTTATTCCCTAATGGTCCTAATCCATCTTCAATAAATGAACGACAGCAAATATTAACGAATTTAATAATATCTTGTTGTTTTTTGACAAAATCATTTTGTCCCAAAATCAAATCTCTGTATTTAGAAAATGGAGATATGACGACTGCAGTTATGAAGTCAATACCATCTCCTTTATCCAAATTATAGCCAAGTTTGTATTTTTGATTATTATATTTCAACATATTTTCGTTGTTAATTTTTGTCATAATTACAATATTTTCGGATAAGTAAGCATATTTACTAGCAATTTTTGCTTCGAACTCTTCTTTTGTTTCATTATATTGTTTATCAAACTCCTTCATTATGCTATTCAATGCATTGTTTTGTATTTCAGATTTACTTAAAACCATACTCTCACATGTATTATCCATTTTTTCAGGAACACTAATACATTTTTCTTGTAAGTTACATAATAAACTATTATCACTAGCACCATCAATTCCTTTGGGTTCGAAATTGGCATCCAACTCCCATTTGCTATTTTTACGTACATAATATTCAAATGCAATATCATTGTTACTAATATTTTTTAATATTGCATACTGACCATTTATTACTTTTTTATAACCATTTATTAGTGTGTCAGCCAAGTAGTCCGCGTCTTCATCACTTAATTTGTAACTATTTTTTAATTTATTAGTTAAAAATACTATAAAGTCTTCCGGTGTTTTCGAAAACATTTCTTTTTCGTAGTCATCTAATGTACCATAGTTAGTTTCATCGTATTTTTTGTCAAAATAAATTTGTTTATCATTATCATTCAATAATTCTTCTCTATTGAAATATAATTTTGCTATTATTTTTTTATTACACATTTTTGAACTACTTTCGCTTTCTTCGCGTATGGTTTTATCCAGTATTTTTTTTTCATCGTCAAGTAGTTCAGTGAATTGGTCAGGATATCTCAAGTTAATATTTTGTTTTGTCAGAGTAGTTGTATAGAGTTGTGAACAGTCTTTCAAAATAATTTTTTTTAAAATTTCACTGTTAGAAAAAGATTTTGAAGTCGTATCAATATCAATATCATAGTCATCGTCAAAAAGTTCATGACGTACGTTATTTTTATCAGTTACAATATTTACTACTGGAAACGCTTCTAGAGGATTGATTTTTTCAGACAATTTGAAATTT
>Ga0164295_10000497_pt1 | contig 33568 bp, 52 predicted proteins | sample GEODES006metaG_FD_111798 | JGI IMG/M metagenome (GOLD analysis project Ga0164295, IMG submission 111798) | Oligotrophic lake water microbial communities from Sparkling Lake, Wisconsin, USA - GEODES006 metaG | ecosystem: Environmental > Aquatic > Freshwater > Lake | place: USA: Sparkling Lake... | reverse complement strand
CGGGCGATGAACGTCATGGCGGCGCTTGGCTACCGGCGGTTCAACATCCACGGCATGGATTGCTCATTTACGACCGACCGCCACGCTGGGGCGCATTTGGGCAAGGAACAAGCTAAAATTATGGTGAAAGCTGGAAACCGAGTATTTCAGACCACTAGGCAAATGCTACAGGCAGCGATTGAGATGGAACAATTCATCACAACTCAGGATGCGGAGATCGCATTTTTCGGTGACGGGCTTATGCAAGAAACGGCACTTCAACTAAAGGAAATGGCATGAAGAACGAAACGGCTGGATGGACAAATGAAAGTTTCATGGAGGACAACCGAGGCAAGATGGCGGTGTTTTTCCATGCTGTGCAAATCAAGAATAACTACAAATCGGACTTGGAAAAGCGCCCAATCTTTGAGGAACGCATCTACTTGAAGAAGCTGGTTCCAGGCGATTCCACGCTGGTGGTTGACCGCCCAATGCGCGAAACCGACAAGGAAGAATTCCCAATTGAGTGGGCGCGGTTTGAGCAGAAGAAAGAGCAAAAATCCGATGGCACTCCGATTGAAGCATGGGCAGCAATCAGCGACACGCAAAAGGCTGAATTTCGGGCGCTCAACATCTTCACAATTGACCAGTTTGCCAAGCTGCCGGACTCCGCAGGCAACAAAATCATGGGGTTCAACGAATTGCGGGCTAAGGCGCAAGCATTCATTGGTGCGGCGCAAGATAGCCAAATGATGGACAAAATCCGCGCTGAGACTGATGAAAAATTGAAGGCCCAAGAGGTTGAAATGGCTGAACTTCGTGCCATGATTACGGAATTGACAGCCAAAAAGGTTGGTAGACCTCGCAAAGAAGAAGTGGTGGAATAAATGGCATACACATTACTGCAACTGGTTGACCAAGTTTCGGGCGAACTGGGCTTGTCCCAACCAGCGGCAGTAATTGGCTCCACCAACAACCAAACCGTCCAACTGTTGGCCTTGGCGCAGCGGTTGGGCAAAGACTTGGTGCGCGAATACGAATGGCAGCGGCTGGTCAAGGCTTATGTCTTGCAAACAACCGCTGGAATCAGCACCACCGGCACAATCACGGCAGGGTCAAAGGTCATCACCAGCATGGGAACAACCGTAGGCTTGGAAGTGGGCAATGTGGTCACTGGCACAGGGCAGGCTCCATACGCTGAAATTCTGACCATTGACTCGGGAACTCAAGTCACGCTAAACACGCCGGTTGCAACTTCTACGGCGGCGGTTTCGATGACGTTTGCCAAGCAAGACTATGCAATGCCGACCGACTTTGACCGCATGATCTCGGATACAAATTGGGATCGCACAAACCATTGGCGCAACCTTGGAACAAAAACCAGCCAAGAATGGCAATGGCTGCAAGGCGGCATCATTTCTGTTGGCCCACGGGAACGCTACCGCATATACAACAACCGCCTGCGGATTTTTCAAGCCCTGACAAGCATCTACACTTTTGCATTTGAGTACGTCAGCAATTATTGGGTGATGTCTAGCGGCGCAACGGCAGGCGACAAAGGCGCATATAGCGTTGACAGCGACACGGCGGTTTTCCCCGATGACCTCATGCTGGCGGGTTTGAAGTTTTATTTTCTCAAGGCTAAAAAGCTGGATTACGCCATTGAATTGGGCGAATTTACACGGGCATTGAGTTACACAAAAGCGCAAGATGTGCCTGTACCGGCGCAGTCTCTTGCCCCGATTGGCATGAATCCGCTGGTCGGCCCTTGGAGTGTTCAAGACGGGAATTGGCCCGCACAATAGGAGATCGTATGAAACTAGATGGACTTTACGCCAACATCCAGGCAAAAAGGGCAAGGATAGCCGCAGGGTCAGGCGAGAAAATGCGTAAGCCTGGCACAGAGGGCGCACCTACCGCCAAGGCTTTCAAAGAAGCCGCAAAGACTGCAAAGCCTGAGAAAAAGAAATGACAGCGGCCTGGCAACGCAAGGAAGGCAAGAATCCCGAAGGCGGTTTGAACGCCAAGGGCAGAGCCTCGGCAAAGGCAGAAGGCATGGACTTAAAGCCACCCGTGAAGTCAGGCGACAACCCACGCAGGGCATCATTTCTAGCGCGGATGGGCAATATGCCTGGCCCGATGGAAAAGAACGGTGAGCCGACCCGATTGGCTTTGTCATTGAAGGCATGGGGCGCAAGCTCAAAAGAAGATGCCAGGGCTAAATCCAAAGCCATATCACGAAGAAACAAAGACTAATGCTTGCATCATTTGGCAGAGCGCCATCAACCCAACGTAGCCAAACGGTATCTGTAGCCGCGCCTATTGGCGGCTGGAATGCCCGCGATGCATTGGGTGCAATGGAGCCGCTAGATGCGGTCACGCTGACAAACTTTTGGCCTGGCACAAACTCGGTCATTTTGCGGAACGGCTATACCAAACACGCCATCGGCATCACCGGCACGGTTCAAACCATTCTTGCCTACAGTTCCGGCACATCTAATCAGCTTTTTGCTGCGGCAATAGATTCAATTTACGATGTAACCTCGCCTGGCGCGGTGGGCGCTGCGGATGTCACTGGCCTATCCAATGCCAAGTTTCAGTATGTCAACATCACAACCCCTGCCGCATCTTATTTGATGGCGGTCAATGGTCAGGACAAGCTGCGAACATATGATGGTTCTGCTTGGCATAAAGATGGCGATGGATCGCCCTACAACATCACCGGCGTGAATACCGCCAATTGTTCCAACATCACGCTGTTTAAGAATCGCGTGTGGTTAGTGGAAAACGGGTCTTTGAAGGCGTGGTATTTAGCCACAAACAGCATTGGCGGCGCTGCAATTGCGCTAGACATGACTAGCCTTTTCCAGTTTGGCGGCTACATCATGGCGGCTATGACTTGGACGCTGGATGCTGGCTACGGCATGGACGATTACCTTGTTTTCATCACCAGCAATGGCGAGGTAATGGTTTGGCGACTGACTGACCCAACAACGCCAAGCGGCATTGCTATGACCGGTTTGTGGAAGGTTGGCGCACCTATTGGGCGGCGCTGCTGGATTAAGTACGGCGGCGATTTGCTAATCATCACCCAAGACGGCGTGGTTCCCATGTCCGGCGCTTTGCAATCGTCCCGCCTTGACCCTCGGGTGTCGATTACCAACAAAATCCAATATGCGGTCAGCCAAGCGGTCAGCTTGTATGGGCAGAACTTTGGGTGGAGTTTGCTCTACTATCCCAAGGAAAACCAACTGATCATGAATGTCCCGATTGCAACGGGGCAAGAGCAACAATATGTGATGAACACCATCACTAAAAGCTGGTGCAACTTTACTGGTTGGCTTGCTACTTGTTGGGAAATTTATCAAGATGACCCCTATTTTGGCGGCAATGGCTATGTCGCGCTGGCTTGGAATGGGACTGTGGATGACACGTCCAACATCAACGGTTTTGCTTTGCAGAGTTTTCAAAACTACGGGTCGGCAACCCAAAAGCAATGCAAGATGATCCGCTATCACTTGTTGAGTAACGGTTCACCGGCAATTTTTGGCAATGTAAACGTTGATTACGACCTTTCCGACCAAAGCGCCCAGCTAAATTTTTCGGCTCAACAATATGGCGTTTGGGACAGCGGATTGTGGGATATTGCCTATTGGGGCGGCGGGCTTAGTCCTATTGCCGATTGGCAAGGCACAACCGGCATCGGATATTCTTTTGCTCCCACGTTGAACACTGCTACGCAGGGTATAGAATTGCAATGGGTCGCAACCGACTTGGTGTTTGAGGCTGGTGGTGTTCTTTGAGATCACTTCAGACCATTCAGCAGGACATTGGACTGCAAAAAAGGTCGATGGTGGCTACTTTCAAGATCGCAGCAAGTCTATCGGGTTGAAGAAAGACGGCGAGTTTGTCGCCGGTGTCATCTACGAAAACTGGCATGGCAAGTCAATCACTTGCCACATTGCGGTCACCGGCAGAATGACTCCGGCCTACTTAGCAGCCATCTTTGACTACCCGTTCAATGTTTGTAATGTCGGCAAGATTATTGTGCCGGTCAGCAGCGCAAACATCACAAGCATCAAATTTGTTGAAAAAATGGGTTTCCAAGAGGAAGCGCGGATCAAGAATGCAATGGCAGACGGGGATATGGTAATTTTCACCATGCCAAAGGAACGATGCAAATATTTGGAGATCAGATATGGGAAAAAGTACACCAGCAGCACCCGCAGCGCCTGATTATGTAGGTGCTGCAAAGCAGCAAGGCATTGAAAACATTGAAACGGCGCGTGTTCAATCTAAGTTGAACAATCCCAACACATACACTCCATATGGAACGCAATTGGTGTCCTATGACGGCGACCAGCCAACCATCACGCAAACGCTAACCCCACAGGCTCAAAAGACATTAGAAGAACAGCAAAAAACCCAATATCAGCTTGCATCACTTAGCGGAAAAGGCGCTGAAATTGCAAGCACTGTTCTTGACAAGCCTTTTGATTTTGGTGGGCCAAATGTTAAAACTTCGCTGGATTTAAGCAACATTGCCAAAATGCCGGTCAATGCCGGAACAACGGGCCAAGAAGCCATCATGTCGCGCCTAGAGCCGTCATTGGCAAAGAATCGCGTTAGCACCGAAACCCAACTTATAAACCAAGGATTGCGGCCTGGAACTGAGGCTTACGACAACGCCATTCAGCTATTGGGACAACAGGAGAACGATGCCCGCACACAAGCGGCATTGCAAGGCATTAATTTGGACACAAGCGCAAACGCACAAATGTACAACCAAGCCCTGCAAGCTGGACAATTTGAAAACACTGCACAGCAGCAAGCATTGGCACAAGCCATCCAAGGTCGTCAAATGCCGTTGAATGAAATCACTGCATTGATTTCCGGAAGTCAAATTCAAAATCCGCAATTTCAAGCCTACTCAGGTTCTAATATTGCTCCTGCGCCTACTTTTGCAGCTACGCAAGCGAAAGGTCAATATGAGCAAAATCTTTACAACCAGCAAGTGGCAGCGCAAAACGCAAACACCTCGGGGTTGTACAGCCTAGGTGCTGTAGGCGCTAAATATGCATTGCCCAAAATGTTTGGCGTATAAAGGAAATTAAAATGGCAACAATTAGCCTAATTGATCCTTATTCGCAGCAAGCGGAAGAAATTGCGCGGCGAAAACGTATGGCGCAAGCCTTGCAAGAATCAGGGTCGCAAGTTCTTGATATGCCTACAACGCCTGGCGTGTTGATTAGCCCCTATGCAGGATTGGCAAAAGTGTTGGAATCCGGTCTTGGTGCGTATCAAGAAGCAAAAGCGCAAAAAGACTACACTGCGCTGCAAGACAAATACCGCACAAATTACAACACTCAACTTGGCCAAATGGCGCGATTGATTTCTGCGCCCGAAGTAAAAGGTGTTGCGGGCCAAGAATTTGTTGCTGATAAACCAGCGGTAATGGCTCCAAAAATTGAAAAAGGCTTTGGTGGCTATGGAATGCCGCAAGAAGTTGGGCAATACGAAGTATCTCCGGCTGTTCCAGGCCAAGCCGCTGTTGCGCTTGTAGAGGCCCGTCCCGCCGGTTACATCAGCGCAGCGGACTTGCAAAAAATTGACATTCCCGAAATCAAGCAATTGCTAATGGCTAAATATTTGAAGCAATTTGAGCCTGAGCGAGTGACGCTTGGAGACAATCAAAGATTGCTAGAGCGAACTGGCGGCGGTGGATTTAAAGAATTGGTAGGCCCTGCAACAGCAGCAGCGAAAAAATTGAATCCTGAGTGGAAAGAAGACAGCAGGCAAATCAATGGAAAAACTGTAGCCGGTTGGATTAACGTAAATGCTGAAAACCCAGCATCTTCATTTGTTGCTGGTGGAAAACCGGAAAAAATTGCGGCTCATTGGGAAGCAACAACTCAAAAAGTTAATGGTAAGGATGTGGCTGGTTGGATCAATTTGAACGCCGTAGACAAAGCGGCTTCTTTTGTTGCTGGCGCAAAACCAGCCGAAGTAAAAGAAACACAGCCAAAATGGGAAAAAGGACAAAAAACTGTTGATGGGAAAACTGTTTACGGTTGGTACGATTTAAATGCGCCAAATTACGAATCATCATTTAAGGCTGGCGCAGTTCCACCGGCAGGCGAAAAATCAAACTGGAAAGAAGTTGTGCGTGGCGGCAAAATTTATTACGAGGATTTCAACATTGCTGATGCTACTCAACGTCAAGCTGGTGCAATTGAAAAAGAAGCTGCAAAAACACCAACGCATTACAGCGAAATTGAAGACAAAGGAAATATTGTTATTGTTGACATGAATTTGCCAGCAGATCAGCGTTTGGCAAAAGGCCAAATCAAAGGGCCAATTCGTGGAAACCTCAAACAAATTTCTACCAACGATGCAGAAGGAAGGCCAGTTACTCGGTGGGTTGATGAAAGCACTCTTGTTGCATTGGGAGACATTCCGCAGCAATACACAGGTTTGTTGCTTGAGATGGCTCAAGCTGGTCAGTTGAAAAAAGGGTGGGAAAGCGATCCAAGGGTTGCTGGTGTTATTCGCGACAACCTTATCAATCAAGCCGGCGGCATTACGCCTGCAAGATTGGCAGACATTAGAGTTAGGATTGCAGAAGCTGCTGCGCGTCTTGGCGATGTTGGCATTGCATTTGATGCCAAAGGGCTTACGCCACCATTGTCTAATTTGACAACTTTGCCAAGTGGGTCATCTGCGGCTGCTGCGCCCGCTGCTGCGGTTGCAAAAGCCCCACCAAAAATTAACGATGTTGTAGTCAGTGGCGATAAAAAATTCAGATTTAAAGGTGGTGATCCCAATCAACAATCTAATTGGGTGGAGGTGAAATAATGGCTTTACCTTGGGAAGAAAATTACCAAACAGAAGCAACGCCCGCGCCTGCGCCCGCGCCCAAAAAGGTTGTCGTTAAGCCGGTTGTAATGCCCCAGCCTGCTGCATCTGCCCCTGCGCCTGACCCTTTGGTTGCCGCTATGCAATCAGTAGTTTCCGGTGCTGCGCCTGCTGCTGCATCTGCTGCTGCCGCGCCTGCTATTCCTCCAATGCCACCAGCACCAAAGCAACAACCTGGTGAGCCTAACGCTAGTTTTAGAGCGCGAATGTTGGATTGGAACAAGTCTGTTGAGCAAATGAAATTGAATCGCGTGACAGAAGCAGAAAAAGCGGCGCGTGAGGCAGAAAAAGCAGCACGGGAAGCAGAAAAACCTCAAGTAAAAAATGAAGGACAGGGTCTTGCAACGGGGTTTGGCATGAGGATGAAAGAATCCAATGCCATTTTGAACGCAATGGAAGATAGAGGCATTACCAACACCGGCGTGACGCGATCTGTTGTTTCCGGTGTTTTGGGCGCAATTCCTGCAATTGGTGAAAAATTAGAAGAAAAAACATCAGCAGCAATGAATGTTTTGCCAAGTTGGGCTGGTGGCCCAAGCGCCGAACAACAACAAGTTGAACAAGCCCGACGAAATTTCATCACGGCAGTATTGAGAAAAGAATCCGGTGCAGTGATTAGTCCTCAAGAATTTATGGCTGAAGAGAAAAAATATTTTCCGCAGCTTGGCGATCTTGAGCCTGTTGTAAGGCAAAAACGTGAAGCGCGAGAAATTGCAATCCGCGCAATGGATGTTCAATCCGGAAACAAAACTCAAAATGCTGCATTGCCAGGCGCACAACGTCCTGACCCTTTAGGATTGCGGAGAAGGTAATGGCAACACTTGCTGAATTTCGCACGAAGTATCCCCAATACAACGATATGCCGGACGTTGAACTGGCTGATTCGCTGCATCAAAAATTTTATTCCGACATTCCAAGGCCGCAGTTTTTTCAGCAGCTTGACATTGTTGGCGCGCAATTGCCTGGTAGCGAAAAAACTATCACATTGCCAAAGGCCGCGCCAACCATTATGGACAGGCTTGGCGCTGTTTTGGAAGTGCCTGCAACGATGGCAACGGGGTTGGTATCAAGCGCAGCAGCCGTGCCCTATGGCCTATACAAAGGCATCACCAGCGGCAAGATGGGAACGCCCGAAGGTGTGCAAATAGGCCAGCGTGAGGCGCAAGCATTTCAAGAGCGCAACACCTACCAACCGCGCACCGAGACGGCACAAGACGTTTTAGGCGGCATGGCAAAGGTTCTTAGCGCAGCACCTCCAACCCTTGGCGCAGCGGGCAGCGCATTGACGGCTCTTGCACCGGCTGCAACAGGACAAATGCGGACGGCGGTGGCTCCTACTGTGGCGGCTACTCAGCAACGCATGGCAAAAGTTTTAACGCCGCAATCCACAATGATGGGCGGCGGTGCAGCATCCACAGATGAAGCCTTGTTGCGCCAACAGCGGGCTTTGAGCCAAGGCATTCCGCTGACCAAAGGCCAGCAATTGCAAGATTTTGCACAGCAGCAATTTGAATCGGATGTAATTAAAACCACCACTGATAAACCTGATATTGCAAAAGGCTTATTGGAATTTAAAGCTAAACAAAAGAAAGACATTTTAGGGCGTTTTGAGCAATTAATCGGACAAACCAACGCCGATGTTGATGTAACAGATTTTCGCAAAGTTGGCACAACTGTGGATGCCGCATTGGTCAAGCAATTTGAAGCAAAGAAAAAATCGGTAGATGATGCTTACCAAAAAGCAAGAGATGCTGGCGAAACTAAGGCAGTGGTGGATACATCTAAACTTGATCAATGGCTTGTTGATAATGCGCCGGAAGCCATTACCGTTCGGGCAATTGACACTATTAAGGCCAAATTGGATGTGCTAAAAAAAGCCACAAATGGGAAAATAACTATTGATGATTTGGAAAATCTTTACCAAGTTGCTGGGCAACTTTCCGAGCCAGGCAAGGCATCTGCCAAATTTATGAGCGATGTAAAAAAAGTTATTAATCAAACAACTGAAGGCGCTGGTGGTGATTTTTACCGCGCTGCCCGTGCAGAACGTGCCGACTTAGGAAAACAATTTGAGAACGCTAAAAGGGTTGACGCGCTGTTGAGCACAAAAGGCGGTTACGCTGACCGCGCCGTAAGATTAGATGATGTGTTTTCCCATGTTGTTCTTGACGGTAGTTTGGAAGAAATGCGGACGGTCACAAAATTGCTCAAAAATGGTGGCGATCAAGGTCAAGCAGCCTATGCTGCACTGCAAGGTCAAACCATTCAATATCTTAAAAATCGACTTGAGAAAAGCACAAAAGGTGAATTGTCTTATGACGCATTTGCCAAGACACTTCAAGCATTGGACAAAGAAGGCAAGTTAGATTATCTTTTTGGCAAAAAAGGCCGCGAAACCCTTACAGAACTGCAAGGCACATTGCGCGATGCGCTTGTTGAGATTCCTGGCACGGTCAACTATTCCAACACCGGCAACGTGGTTGTGCGGGCATTGGACAAGTTGGCATCATTGCGGATTCCATTGGCAAAAACAGTCGCCGACATTGCCAAGGAAAGCGAACTGAAGAAAAAAGTTGAACAATCCATCACTTATGATGCAACAAAGGTGAAAAAATGAGTTACAACGGCTCCGGCACATTCCAAATCAACACCTCGGGCCAGCCCGTGGTGACCGGCACGGTCATCAGCAGTTCCGCATTCAATGCGCTGACCGCAGACTTAGCCAATGGCCTGTCCACAGCAATGACAAAGGACGGGCAGACGGCAACCACTGCGCGAATCCCGTTTGCACAAGGCATCAACTCAACCCTTGCCACAGACTCTACAAGCGGCTCTACAGGCTCAATTTTTACCGCTGGCGGGGTAGGTATCACCAAGGGCTTGTTTGTCGGCGGTACGGCTACATTCAGCGCATCTCCGGTCTTTTCTGCGCTGACAGCATCTAGCGCGGTTGCAACCGATGCGTCCAAAAACCTAGTCAGCGTCACAAACACCGGCACAGGCAGCAATGTCCTTGCAACCAGCCCAACATTGGTGACACCTATTTTGGGCGTAGCGTCAGCGACCAGCTTTACGTTGACTGGCACAGGCGCAAGCAAGTTAAATATTGGCACTACGGCAGAACGTCCTACGGGCGCAGCAGGCTTGATTCGATACAACAGCAGCACAAGTTCATTTGAGGGTTACACCTCGGCGTGGGGATCAATTGGCGGCGGTGCAAAAGGCGGTGGAAGTGATCAAGTTTTTTACGAGAATGGTCAGACAGTCACGACTGACTACAGCATCACTGCTGGGCAAAACGCAGGTACATTTGGCCCTGTAACTATCAACGCTGGCGTGACGGTCACTGTGCCTACAGGCTCCACTTGGTCAGTTGTTTAAGGAGAACACATGAGTTCAGTCGCAATCACAGGCAATGCAGCGGGGGCTGGTGTATTCACCCTCGCCTCGCCCAACAGCGCCAGCAGCTTCACATCCACGTTGCCAGCGGTAACGGGTACTCTGCTTTCAGATAAAACGCCTGGAACGGTGTTGCAAGTTGCTTATGCAGAATTGCTCACTTCGGGCACTACTTCTGTGGCTATTCCTGCCGATGACACTATTCCTCAAAATACAGAGGGAACGGAAATTTTGACCCTTACGATGACGCCAAATTTTGCAAGTTCATATTTGCTTGTTCAAGTCATTGCTAATTTGTCCGAAAATACTGACGTTGCTGGCCCACAAGGTGCTATCGCTGCAATCTTTAGGGACTCAACCGCAGACGCAATTGCTTCGGATTTTGCATTGGGTGACGCGCTTGCTGGTGCGGCAAACGCACTTAACGTAGCGAATTTCAGTTTTTGTTTTCGTGTAGCAGCAACAGCGGCAACATCCACAACATTCAAACTTCGTGTTGGTGGTGAAACAGCCGTGGCAATGCGATGGAATGGATTTTCGGGTGGCAGAAAACTTGGCGGGTCATGGCGCACTAGCATGACCGTGACTGAAATTGCAGGATAAAGGATAAATCATGACACACAGAATCGTAGTTGACTTACAAACAGGCGTAACCACTCAAGTAGAGTACACGCCTGAAGAGCAGGCCGTACATGATGCGGCAGTAGCGGCCCAACAAGCGGCAGAAACGCCTATTGAGCCTGTGGCAGAAACGCCGGAAGCACAACCATGAGCGCCGTAATATCAGGCACAAACGGGCTGCTTCAGTCCTACGACTACCAAGTCTTGACCACGGGCTTTAGCTACACTTTTGCTGCTGGCACTCAAGTGCTAATCATCGACCCCGCTGGCACATTGGCTACAGGCACTATCACAATGCCCGCATCGCCTGCGGACGGCATGACCATCACAATCAGCAGCGACCAGCAAATCACGGCGCTCACAATGTCGGGCAACGGCGGCACAATTGTTGGCCCTGCTGTACAACTGCTTCCCAACCAGCCCCTGTCGTGGGTTTATCGCACTAGCAATACCTCTTGGTATCCAGTCTACGGCGGCGCTGGTCGGGCAACTGCTTTAGTTAGCGGCACTGCTGTTGCCTCTACCAGCGGGACAAGCATTGACTTCACCAGCATCCCAAGTTGGGTCAAGCGGATTACTGTAATGTTAAGCGGAGTAAGTACAAACGGAACAACAAATGTCGTTCTCCAACTTGGAACAGGTGCTGGCCCTACATTTGTAGCAACAGGATACAACTCCCCAATGCTGACTACTGGCGTAAGCACCATGAACACGCAGCTTGGCACTATTGGGTTTCTTCTAATCAATCCCAGTGGCGCTGGGATTACTGCGTCAGGAACTTTTGTGCTTACAAATCTAACGGGCAATACATGGACAGGACTTGGCTCTACAGGCGAAACAAGTGGAACCAGAATGTTTTTATCGTCTGGGTCACTTGCGTTAGGAGCAGTTTTAACTGCCGTACGCATTACTATAAATGGAACCGAAATTTTTGACGCTGGCACTATCAACATCCTTTACGAGTAAACCACTATGGCAACCACAATTAACGGAAGCACTGGGGTCACATTCCCCGCAGGCGGCGTAGGCAACACTGCTGGCGCTGCTGTCGGTACAACTGACACTCAGACACTGACCAACAAGACAATTCAAGGCGGTGCAATTACATCGGGCACTGCTGTTGCTTCTACTAGCGGAACGAGTATTGACTTTACCGGCATTCCCTCTTGGGTTAAACGTATCACCGTAATGTTTAACGCTGTATCAACAAACGGAACATCAAATTATTTAGTACGCATTGGAAACACAACCTTTACGGCAACAGGGTATGTGTCAACAATGACGTATGTAAATATTGGCGCAAATTCCTGTACTGGCACAACAGATACTACTGGGTATATCTTGACAAAAGACATTTCCGCTGCTTTAGCTTTTTCAGGTGTCATGTCAATTTGTTTGTTGTCCAATTATGTTTATGTTGCGGGGTTTAATGGCATAGGAAATGGTGGGCCGACATTCCAAGGAGGCGGTGTTTTAAACCTTGGCTCTGTTTTAGACCGTGTTCGCATCACCACCGTTAACGGAACTGACACCTTTGACGCTGGTTCTGTCAACATCCTTTACGAGTAAATCATGGAATACCAAGCAATGTTCAATTTTGTCGGCGGCATATTGCTTGTTGCCATCGGCTGGTGGTGTAAAGAAATATGGGACTCGGTAAAAGCCCTTAAAGCTGACATCAAGGCCATTGAGATTGACTTGCCAAAGCACTACGTCAGCAAGTCAGACATTGAGAGCCGCCTGGACAAGATCGACGCGACGCTGGAGCGCATCTTTGACAAGCTGGAAAGCAAGGCCGACAAGTGATTGATCAGACTGTTTCAGCAGAAAATCCTTGGCCTGGCACTGAAACAAAAACGGTATTGGTTTGTCGGATTCCTAAAACAGATGAGGACAAGAAGATGGGCGCAAATGAGTTTCTTAACAAAGATGGACGCATTTGCCGATGGGCAATTGTGAACAAAAATGATTGATCCTTTTCGTTGCATTTGCTTTAGCACAAGGTGCTGTAGCTGGCATCAAAAAGGCCGTTGCTTTGGGGAAGGACATACACGGTCTTTACAAGGAGTTTTCCAGTTTCTATGCGGCGGCTGACACCGTTCACTTAGCAAGCACCAAGGCAAGAATTGCTTCAATTGGAAAGACAGACGCACAGATCAGTTCACAAGCACTTCAAATTGCACTAGCATCCAAGGCGCTACGGGAACACGAGAAGGAATTGAAAGACATTCTCTTTTACAGCGGCAATGCGCCAGTGTGGGAAGAAATGATGTCAGAACGAACAAGGCTGATAAAGGAACGCAACACCTTGGATAGAGAAGAAGCGGAACGCAAGAATAAAGACAAGGAAGAAAAAGTGAAAATCATCATGAACACATTGTGGATTTCCGGCGCGTCTGCTATTGTTGTGCCCTTGGTAAGTGTCGCATTTCACGTTATCACAAATAGGGGTTTCTAATGGAATGGCTCAAAACAATTGCTCCCACTATTGCTACGGCATTAGGTGGCCCACTGGCGGGCATGGCAGTCTCTGCTGTTGCCAAAGCTATTGGCGTATCACCCGATGAAGTGCAGGACGTTATCAGCAGCGGCAAATTGACCGCCGAACAAGTAGCGTCTATTCAGCTTGCAGAACTTGAACTAAAGAAGCAGGCGCAATCCATGAATTTGGACTTTGCCAAGCTGATTGCCGAGGATAAGCAGTCTGCCCGCAATATGCAGATTGCCACCAAATCATGGATTCCTGCGCTTCTTGCAGTGTTTGTGACCATCGGATTTTTTGGGATTTTGCTGGGCTTGATGACAGAGCATTTCAAGACATCGGACGCACTGATGCTGATGCTTGGAAGTTTGGCAACCGCATGGACAGGCGTAATGGCTTTCTACTTTGGATCATCTGCTAGTAGCCAAGCTAAGACCGAATTGCTGGCTAAATCGGAGCCAGCTAAATGAAAGCCAAGCTGACGTTCTTTGTGACCCTGATGGTCAGCTTCACCCTGTGCGTGGTCATCATCGGCATGGTCGCTGTGCTGATGGCTGGCCTGTTTGACCCACTTGTGGATAACGGTGAAATCTTCAAACTCATAAGCCCTGCTTTTCAAACCATCGTCGGCGGCTTCATCGGCCTGCTGGCTGGTGTGAAACTATCTCACGGCGAAACTGATACGGAGCCAAAACCATGAAAGAAAACTTTGATGCATCGTTTGAGCGCGTGATTAAGGCTGAAGGCGGCTATGTCAACGACCCGGCAGACCGTGGTGGCGAAACAAATCTTGGAGTGACGATTGGCGCATGGGGCGCATATCTTGGGCGTGAAATTAAGCCAGGCGAGATGAAGGCACTGACAAAGGAAACCGTCAAGTCGTTTTACCGCGCCATGTATTGGGACAAGGTAAAGGGCGACGATCTGCCTCTAGCGGTTGATTACACCGTTTTTGATTTTGCGGTAAATGCAGGGGTCAGCCGCGCCGCAAAGTTTCTTCAGCGGGCTGTAGGGGCTGTGGATGACGGCGTAATTGGCAGCGGCACATTGGGCAAGGTTGCCGTCACTAATAAGCAAAGGCTACTTGCTAATTTTGCTGAACAAAAGCAAGGCTTTTACAAAGGTCTTGCAATCAACAACCCGAGCCAGCAGAAGTTTCTCAAAGGCTGGCTGGCCCGAGTTGATCACGTTAAATCAAGCGCGGATTCCATGCTGGCTTAATTTGTTTTTTCTTTGATGTCGTAAAACCAATCGTCGCCTGCTGACCACTTGCGTGTTCCATCGACCGTCCAAAAAGTCTGTGCGGCTTGGAAGTCAGGAAACTTTGTTTCTGTGGGCACAAGGCTTTGGTCATACCACAGACACCGGTTGTTTGGCTGACAAGCAAATTGCCCGTTTTCAAGGCGCATGAAATTAAACGATTTGTGTTCTTCTGCCTGTTCAGTAAAGCCGGTGTCCAAGTCTTGCCCGTCAGCGCAAAAATCCACAGTGAAAAGATATGTGCCGTGATGCCATTGCTTGTCTTTGCCAAGAAATTTCACGCCTAAATTACGCAAGGCAATCTTTTCCACAACCGTGAAACGGTAGCCCATGCAATCCCATAGCTGCAAGAAGTCAATGGGCAAATCGCCGTGGTCTTCTTTCCACACATAGGCGTGGATGGGCAGCTTGTCGTACAACGCGCCGTATGCGGGCAGCAGCGATTCAATCCGAAACACTTGTCCACGCAAGGCTTTGATGCTGATCCAAATTGCTGGCTCCAGTTCGCCATGGCCTTTAGTGAAATTGTGCAAAAACTCACGCCGCACAAAACATTTTAATGGCGGCAACGCCGCAACAATGTAACTCATGTGTTTAATTCCTTAATTTTTCGTTCAATCTTTTTGCATAGAAATTCATCGTAATCGCCGCTGTATTGGCAAATGCTCTCAATGGCTTCTCTGATGTCAGCATCTGATAGCCAAATCCACAAACGCTGTGCTGGCTGTTGCAACTTGTCCGCAGCCGACTCGCGCTTTGAATTAAATCCACTCATAACATTCCATTCTTTAAAACAATGCAAGTGCCCTCAAGCAACGTAATCATGCTGTTGCCTTTAAGCGCCATCTTTTGCAAATTTTCCTTTTGTGCGTCTACCGCAGCGCGGCATTGCTGTTCGGATTTGTACCAGTTTTGCGCTTGCATAAATTCGCAATTGCCATTCATGCAAACAAAAAGCACGGGAACAAAAATGACTTGAATCATGCCATCATCTCCCATACAACAAGGCCAACGGTGACCGCAATTAGCACCACAAAAACAACCCCAAGCAAGGTTTTCAGCGCGTCAATAAAGAAATCATCATCGTCGTTCATTTGCAAACCCTCGCAAAAATTGCCAGCGGGCTATTGCACGGCGGGTTGTAGATGGTGTAACCAATGTAGAAAAACACTACTGTAACGGTAGCGCACACGCCAATTAACGCAAAGATGGTTTCAATCAGTCTCATATCAATGACCTCTGTTGTGGTTGAAATGCCCATTCACGTTCCATTCGGTTTGATGTCGATTTAACCAATTGGCCTGTTTGCTTAATCAGCCCCTCGCGCTCCAATTCGGGCAACCGGCGGCTGATTTGATTTCTATCCAACCTGGTCAACAGCATGATGCCGTCCTTGCCATGCGGCCCATACCGCTGTAGACAATCCACAATGATGATGGCGTGATCTTTAGCCAGGCCACCGGCTTGCGCTGCAGCCATGTGGCTTGTCACCGGATCGGTGTTTCTAGAAAGGAATGTCATCGTCATTCTCCTTTGGCAAACCTTGATACTTGTCCTCGCGTGGGCGTGGCTCATTCAAAAATGCCCAACCGTCCCAACCGCCATCTTTCAACGGGATCACATCCAATTTGAGCATTTCGCCTTTGTGCGTTTGGATGATTGACCCAATGCGCTGGTAGCGGTTCTTTTGTTGACCATCGGCATTGGTGTAGCTGCCAACGATACAAGTGACTTCCATTTTGGTTTTTGACATGATTACCCTTTTAGTGATTGGCCGTGTTTCTTAATGCTGCTGCGGGTTTTGCTATCAAGCATTGCCCACAAAGCGGTGTTTTCTTCCACATCGGTAATGCCCAAATATTCTTCAAACGCACCGATTACGTCATTGGCGCTCATGCGCTCATCAATAGCTGCTGCAACGTCTGCAACGACTGCCATGCGATTAGGCGGCACAAGGTCAGTCTTGGTCGCTAACACCCTTGGGGCTGGTGTTTTAGCTTCTGCTTTTGCTTTTTCCTCATCTTCTTTCGCCTTACTTGCCCCATTGCCATCATCATCTTCGGGCGCTATCCCGCAAGCCGCCATAAGGCTGTAGCGCCTAGCGTAAGTCAATGCCGAGCCATAGCCCTGCGCGTCCTGTTTGCTGGCAGGAACGTGCAGCTTTCCGCATTCCATCATTTCGCCCGATTCATGCACAAATATGGTTTCCACAGTAACACCGGCGCTGTCTTCGCTAGTACGTTGAATAAGGCCAATTCCTGCGGCGTTTAAGGCATCTACAACGGCTTCTATGCATCCGGATAGTTGAACGTACTTTGACCGAAAATGCGGGTTTGTAGACGTTTTTAAGGCTGGTGCAAAACCGCTTTGGGCTTTAACAAAAGCTGCGTAAATGTTTTTCATAAGTCACCCCCAAAATCAATTCCACAATATTCACAATAATAGTGCCAGCAAATGCCAGCTTCGCCTTTGACTTTTTGCCCACAGTCTCGCCCGCATTCGGGGCATTCGTATTCTTCCAATTCACGGTCAGGTTTTACATGGTCGTCCATTTTTATGCTCCTAATTTTTTGCATCAGTAATATCGTGGGCCACAAGTGACATCAACAATGGTTTCGGCGGTGTAGCCATTGATCTTGCGTTTGCCAAACACCGTGATTGCCCGCAAGCCGGATGTCTCACATTGTTTGACAGCATCAATGACCTCAGATCGGCCCATTGATTGGATTTGCTTGTCCATCACCAGTTGCTGATGGGTCATTGGCGGGTCGCTGGCGCAGCCGACCAACGCCAGGCATAGTAAATATTTCATGCGCGTTCTCCCATCAGCATCTTTTCAATGTGGCTGATTTCTTCCACAGCAAATTCCATTTCCTGGCAAAGATGCCGCACTTGCGCCCGCAAGCAGCCGACTTCGTAAGCAAGCCGGTCGCAACGGTCGGTGCTGTAAGCATTGGCACGGTCTTCACAATCTTTGATAATTTCAGCGGAATTCATTTTTCAAGCCTTTCGTTGATGTATTGGCGTAAGTAATTGCGTGTTGCTGGGTTGAGGTAGTCGATCCATTCCAAGCCCTCATAAACAACAGAACAGATCACCAGTGAATCGGTTTCGGTGTTCCATTCGTATTCCACAAGAAGCTTGGCAAATTCGCCGTTGCCCATCCTGTCCCACTCAACTTCGTGTGTATTGTTAACAATTGCCATTTAGTTCTCCAATGTTTTGTCAAGTTGCTCTTCCAAATGCTTGATCAAATTTTTGCCCAAAATGTCAAAGAACTCAACACCGTTATGCGTAATTGACCAAATGCTGACCCATTTTTTTCTAGGGTCATCACACTTGATAACGTCGTAGGCGATTTCAAAAACCGCGCCCTCATATGTGTATTTAGTTGTGTTCACAGACCACCCCCAACAAAGTAGCCAATGGTGTAGCTAATGATTGCAATAGCTGCCGCTGTGATAATGCTGTCCCAAGTTTGATGTGTCATTTGACTTTCCTAAAAAGACCGCTACGGAATGTTGCGGCATGAGTGGATTGTAAGCCAGCTTACACACATTAAGCAAACTTACATTGCGAAATGCGTTAGGGCAAACCCTATGTTTGATGCCAGTAAGTTAGCTTACAATTGCAGGATGACCAAACAGGAACTTATCAACAAAGCAACCTCACGCAAGGCGCTGGCTGAACTGTTGGGCATCAGCTTGTCAGCCATCAGCCAATGGAAAAATGTTCCCCAGGCGCGGCTGTGGCAGCTTAAAAATTTGCGGCCTGAGTGGTTTTTGGAGTAAGATTTTGCGAAACCCGGCTAGGCTGAGAGTAGCTACTCAGTCGAAAAGAGAACTCCCCTCCTGCCGAAGTTTCCTTTTGGGAGTTTGCGGAGATGCCCATGCATTACTACCAGTTCCACATTGGGGACTATAAAAGCCATACCCACCACTTGACGGTGTTGGAAGACATTGCTTATCGGCGGCTTTTGGATCACTATTACTTACACGAATCGCCCATCAAACAGCGGGACATTGCCCGTCAAATTGGGATGCGCGACCATGAACAAGAAGTGTTGAGTGTGCTGAATGAGTTTTTTGTCAGCACCGACAAAGGCTTTGTAAGTGCGCGTGCTGATGATGAAATTGGCAAATACCGCGAGATGGTTGACGCTGGAAAACGTGGGGCGGCTAAACGGTGGCTATCCCCACCCGATGCCCCCCCCATTGCCCCCCCTAATGCTAACCCAATAGCAACCAATAACCATAAACCAATAACCAATAACCATAAACCAAAGAATACAAATACAGTCGCCCCGCCTGACGGCGTGACGGTGATGGTTTGGCAGGATTGGTTGAAATTGAGAAAAGCAAAAAAGGCGGCGGTCACCCAAACAGCCATAGACGGCATACAACGCGAAGCAGACAAAGCGAGGGTTAGCCTACAGACAGCCCTGGAAACGTGCTGTGAACGGGGCTGGACGGGCTTTAAGGCCGAATGGATGCAGTCTCTGTTATCACAGCAAGACAAGAACATGGGCGCAGCCAGGGCCATCTTTGGTGACGAAAGGAACTTCAATGTCCTCAAAATTACCTGACGGCTGGATTCAGCGGCTGTTTGCGGCCCTGCAAGGCCATTACGGGACTCGATTTATGAATATGTGGAAGACCGGACAGACGTTGCCGGACGGGTCAGATGCCGGTGTGATGAATGCGATGAATCATTGGGCTGACAAGATGGCGGGGTTTAGCGCGGCAACGATCAAGCGGGCGCTAGAGAACTTGCCGGAAGACCCGCCTACGCTGCCGCAATGGATCAATTTGCTGCGCCGCAGCTATGTTGAGCCGCCGGTCTTGCGATTGGGCAACGAACTGACCGCAGAGCAACGGGCAAAGAACAAGGCCAGGATTGCCGAATTGATTGCAAAGGTGAAAGAAAAAGCATGAGACACGCCGCAAGGGTTGACGCAAACCAGCAGGCCATTGTTGCCGCGCTGCGGGATGCTGGATGCTATGTGTGGATTATTGGCTTGCCGGTTGATTTGCTGGTGGGCTATAAAAACTGGACATTCTTGATGGAGATCAAGACCACCTCTAAAAAGCGTTTAACGGGCTTGCAAGCCGACTTTTTCCAAAATTGGGCCGGTGGTACGTTGTGCAGGGTTGACTGCCCACAAGCGGCTTTAGACATGATTAGGGGCGTGAAATGAGAATTGTTTGTTGGTTTAGCTGTGGTGCGGCAAGCGCGGTTGCTACAAAATTGGCTATTGCTGAAAACAATGGCAAATTGCCTTTGGTGATTGCTTACACCGAAGTTGCAGAAGAACACCCCGACAATCGGCGGTTTTTAACTGATTGCGAAGAATGGTTTGGGCAAAAAATACAAATTTTGCGTAATGAAAAATATGGTGGCAGCATTTACAACGTATTTGAAAAAAACCGCTACATTGTCGGGATTGCTGGCGCACCATGTACCAAATTCTTAAAAAAAGAAGTGCGCTTAAAGTTTGAGCAACCAACTGATAGACAAGTTTTTGGTTACACGGCAGAAGAGCAGCACCGTTTAGATCGATTTATTGATGCCAACAATGATGTGGACATTTGGACACCATTAATCGACAAAGGTCTGTCAAAAGAAGATTGCTTGGCAATGCTGGAGAACGCCAACATTGAACTTCCCAAGATGTACCGCTTGGGTTATCACAACAACAACTGTATTGGTTGTGTGAAAGGCGGTGCTGGCTATTGGAACAAGATTCGCGTGGATTTTCCCGAGCATTTTGACCGTATGGCAAAGCTGGAGCGCAACATCGGCGCAAGCATTACCAAATCAAAGGGAGAACGGGTTTACTTAGACAAATTGCCGCTTGATGCCGGTGATTACCCTACAGAACAAAACATAGAGTGTTCAATTTTTTGCCACATGGCTGAACAAGACTACAAATGAGAAGCCTTAACCAAAACCGCATGATGTGGGCAAATCTTGAAGACATTGCCCAACAAGTAACGTGGTACGGTGTTAAGCTGACAAAAGATGAATGGAAAGATGTTTTGACCGCCGCGCTGAAAAAACAAAAGGTAGTGCCTGGCATTGAAGGCGGCTTTGTCGTAATTGGTGCGCGTACCAGCAAGATGACCGTGCCGGAAATGACCGAACTGATAGAGTTATCCACAGCCTTTGGCACACAACAGGGCGTGAAATTTCGCGCTTTTGTCGATGATTAAATGCCCTGAGTGCGGGACGTGGACAATCGTAAAAGAGACGCGATTGGAAGCTGGCAACAGCCGCCGCCGCCGGATAGAGTGCGCCAATATGCATCGATTCACCACCTTGGAGACTGTAATTGCTGAAAAAACACGAGTACGTCAGAAGCAAAAAACTGCTGAAATTAGTGGCAAGCCTTGACTGCCAATGCTGCGGATCGGGCCAAATGGTGCAAGCCGCACACACAAATTGGGGCGGCGGCAAGGGTCGGGGCATCAAAGCAGACGATAATTTGGTGGCTGCGTTGTGCTTACATTGCCATTTTGAGATTGACCAAGGCGCAAATTTGGACAAGAATGAGCGCCAGCAGCTATGGAATCAGGCGCACCAAAGAACGGTAAACGCATTGACAAGCGCCGGACAATGGCCTAAAGACGTTCCATTGCCTTACAATTAAGGTGTCAACACGCATGGGGATTGCAACGGCAGAGTTTGGTTCTGATGCATCCCGTGGGAAAGGTGAAATTCCCGCAGTCCCCAGCCGTGTTGGTGATATCAGACAACCAAGTCGGAGGCCTATTGCGTTTTGATGTCGTAAGTTGAGCAGTGAACGTCCAATCTCCTGAGAAATTCTCAATGACACAAACGACCGGTCCTAGGACAAGCCTGAGATGGGTACAGGCCACCAACAACCTTAAAGGATTGCCATGAAAAAGAATGTTGCGGATTTCATTTCGACCATGCTGCACAGCGGCACGGTCACCCATTTCATGCATTTGGCAACCGACAGTTTTGCGGTGCATATGGCATTGGGCGCGTACTACACCGAAATTATTGAATTGACCGACCAGTTTGCCGAAGCATACAACGGCGGTTATGAAAAAATCAAGGATTACCCCGAGAACTTCCATAACGCCAAAGACCCGCAGAAGTACATGGCAAGCATGAAGGCGTTTATTGAGAAGAATCGCGTGGCCCTGCCGGATGACAGCCAATTGCAAAACATCGTGGACGAAATCGCCGCGTTGGTGGACTCTACTATTTACAAACTGACACTGAAATGATTCGCATATTTGCAGGATACGACCCTCGGGAAGCCGTGGGCTACCATGTATTCTGCCAATCGGTCATAGAGCGTACCAAGGGGCTAGTCAGCATCACGCCCTTGTCGGGCAAGCAGCGAGACGGCACAAACGCATTCACTTACCAACGGTTTTTAGTACCATTTTTGTGCGGATACCAAGGCAAGGCTATCTTTTTGGATGGCTCAGATATGCTCATGTTGGCAGACATTGAAGACCTAGAAAGCCTGTTTGACCCGCGCTATGCCGTCCAGGTGGTTAAGCATGACTATCAGACCAAGCACCCAAGGAAGTACATTGGCACACCGATGGAAGCCCGTAATGGCGACTATCCAAGGAAAAACTGGTCAAGCGTGGTGCTGTGGAACTGTGAACATAGCCGCAACAAGGTGCTGACACCCGAATTCATTGAGGAATCCACAGGCGAGGAACTGCACCGATTCCAATGGCTGCCCGACTCACTCATTGGCGAATTGCCAAGGGAATGGAACGTGCTGGTAGGTGAACACGATCATTTGCGAACAAAAATTGCCCACTACACGCTAGGCATTCCCGAATTTGACCATTACGCAAATTGTGATTACAGTAAACCGTGGATGAACACCAAGAGCCGAATGCTCAATGGGTTAATCAACATGAAAGACTCAAACGATTAAAAAGTCATAAAGAATGGTTTTTATATGATGGCTGAATCTAAAGTAAATAAAACTAGACCAAAGTATGGTGGTCGCAGTGCAGGAACGCCCAACAAGCTAACGCAAGAGGCGCGTGAGGCGATTGCGCTGTTCGTCAATGACAATGCCCATAGATTGACCGATTGGCTCGATAAGGTCGCCTACGGCGATCCTGACTATGACATCAAGCCCAATCCGGCAAAGGCGTTTGAACTGTTTCAATCGGTGGTTGAGTACCATGTGCCCAAGCTGGCAAGGACTGAGGTCACAGGCGCTGACCAAGGGCCGGTGGAAATGGTAGTGACATGGGCAAACGGGAAATAATCCTGCCGTACAGCCCTCGGGACGCATTCATGCCGTTCCACAACCGCACGACCCGCTGGTCATGTTTGGTTGCTCACCGAAGAGCCGGTAAGACCGTGGCGGCAATCAACGATGTGATTAAGCGGGCAATCACAGAGGGCAACCGCAGCGCACAATATGCTTACATTGCCCCGTTCCGCAGCCAGGCCAAGCGTGTGGCGTGGGACTACCTCAAGTATTACGCCGCGCCAATCACCAGTTCAAGCAATGAATCTGACCTGATGGTGGAACTAATCAACGGCGCAAAGATTATGCTGTTTGGCGGGGACAATGCTGATGCCATGCGTGGAATGGGCTTCAATGGGGTCTATCTTGACGAATATGGAGACTTCCGGCCTAGCGTGTGGGGCAATGTAATCCGGCCTACGCTGTCTGACCGGCTGGGTTGGGCGGTCTTTGGCGGTACACCCAAGGGTAAAAACCAATTCCACGACATCTACAAGGTCAGCCAAAACACGCCGGATTGGTTTCTGCTGCGGCTACCGGCGACTGTAAGCAAAATCCTGCCTGATTCCGAATTGGAAGCGGCACGGGCGCAATTGAGCCAAGACCAATACGACCAAGAATATGAATGCAGCTTTGATGCGGCAATTATGGGCGCTTTCTATGGGCAAGAGATGCGCTTGGCGCAGGACGAAGGACGCATCCGAGAATTGCCGTTTGATCCTGATGCACCGGTCTATACCGCATGGGACTTAGGCTATCGGGACGATACCGCCATTTGGTTCTACCAAGTGATCCGAGGTGAGATTAGGGTCATGGACTACTACGCCGTCAGCGGCGCAAGCATTGAGGACATTGCCCAAGTGGTGATTGATAAGGGCTATCGGTACACCAAGCATTACCTACCGCATGACGCACGGGCAAAGACGCTGGCATCGGGCGGCAAATCCATCGTGGAACAGCTTGCGGCGCACCTTGGCGGCATGAGTAAGCTATCAATCGTGCCTGAAATTGGCATCCAAGACGGCATCCAAGCGGTCAGGATGGTGCTGCCAAAGTGCTATTTCGACCCAAGCTGTGAGGATGGGCTGGAAGCATTGCGCCAATATCAGCGGGAATACGACGAGGACAAGAAAGCATTTCGACAAAATCCCCGCCATGATTGGTGCTCACACCCTGCCGATGCCTTTAGAATGCTTGCAGTCGCCTATAGGCAAGAGGCTAGAGATCAAACGCCGCCCAAGGGTAAGACCCTGCAAACCATCACTTTGGATGAGTTGTGGGAATATGACACTCAACACCATCGTGGAGAACGAATATGAGCCAGCCAGTCGCAGAAGTAGGTGCATACAAAAACATGACGGCAACAGGGGCGGTCACAACCGGCCCATGCCAACTGATTGGCTTTTACGTCAACAGCACCACCGCAGGCACTATGGTGTTAACTGATGGCGGCGCAAGCGGCACGGTTGTTTCCGGTACGATAACGCCCGCCATTGGATTCCATCGGTTTCCTGCAAACATCGGGTCAAGCCTTTACTTTACTGAGGGCGGGATAATGGACGTGACATTCTACTTTGCATCGGGTAACTGATGGCCTACGAAGAAATGGGTGCATACGAGGGCAATGACCCTGGCCCGTATTGGCACGACCAAATAGAGGCCGCGCAAAAGGTTTTTGAGAAGTGGGAAAAGCGCGGGCATAAGATTGTTAAGCGTTTCCGAGATGAGCGCGATGCGGTAGAGATGCCCAGGGTTCGTTACAACATCTTGTGGTCGAACATCCAAGTGCTGTTTCCTGCGCTGTACGGCAGGCAGGCCAAGCCCGAAGTCTCCCGCCGCTACATGGATCAAGACCCTGTAGGTCGGCTGGCATCCACGATGCTGGAACGGGTCATGGAATATGAAACAACCCAATTTGGCGACTTTGACCATGCCATGCGTGGTGCGGTTCAAGACCGATTGCTGCCTGGGCGTGGCACGGTGTGGATTCGATATGAGCCGGTGATTGTCAATGAGCAACCCGAAATGGGTGAAGCTGGCATGATGGAAGAGCCAGGCGAAGCACAGGTTTACAACACCCAAGAAGAGCCAACCGAGCGCATTGATGCGGCGCACAGCCCCATTGATTACGTCTATTGGACAGACTTCTTACATAGCCCAGCCCGCACATGGGACGAAGTTTGGTGGGTTTCCCGTGCCGTCTACATGACCAAAGACGAAGGCATTGAGCGTTTTGGCGATGTCTTTAAGAACGTGGGCTTGGACAGCAGCAACACGGACATGGATGCTAAGAATCCTATGACCGCCCGCAACACCTATGACAAAAAAGCAAAGGTGTATGAGATTTGGAACAAGCGCACCGGCAAGGTCTGCTGGATTGCCAAAGGTTATCCACAGGCGCTAGATGAACGCGACGATCCGTTGGAATTGGAAGAATTCTTCCCTTGCCCGCGCCCGCTGATGGCGACCACCACCACAGGGACAATGATCCCCGTGCCGGATTACGCTGAGTACGAAGACCAAGCGCAGGAACTGGACAACCTTACCCAGCGTATCTACTTGCTGACTAAGGCCTGCAAAGCGGTCGGTGTGTTCAATGCCGAATTTAAGGAATTGGGCCGGTTGTTCACCGAAGGCGTGGACAACAAGCTGTTCCCCGTGACCTCATGGGCGGCAATGTCGGAAAAGGGCGGCTTAAAGGGCGCTATCGACATGATGGACACCTCGCAGATCATTGTGACCTTGCGGGAACTGTACGCCGCACGGGAGCAAGTCAAGCAGGCCATCTACGAAATCATGGGCATTTCGGACATTCTGCGCGGCGCATCCAAAGCCCAAGAAACCCTTGGCGCACAGCAGCTTAAGGCAAACTTTGGCAGCTTGCGGATGCGTAGCAGCCAAGGCGATGTGGCGCGGTTTGCGTCTGACATTTTCAAACTAAAAGCGCAAGTCATCTGCAAGTTTTACCCGCCTGAGTTGATTGTGCAGATGTCCGGTGTAATGGACACACCCGATGGGCAAAACCCGCAATTGCTGCAAGCCGCCGTGCAGATGCTGTCCAACAGCACCATCCGCGACTTTCACATTGCGGTCGAGGCTGACAGCTTGGCGCAGATTGACGAACAAGCAGAGAAACAAGGCGCACAAGAGGCCATCCAAGCCATTGGCCTGTTCTTGCGTGAGGCAATCCCCATGATCAGCCAAGCGCCGGAAACCCTGCCAATGGCATCTGAGATGCTGCTGTTCTTGGTGCGCCGGTTCCGCGCCGGTCGCGGGCTGGAAAGCGCAGTCGAACGCGCCATGAAAGCCTTGGAACAAAAAGCGGCAATGGCACAGCAACAACAGCCTGGCCCGCCGCCCGAAATGCTGCAAATGCAAGCTGACCAGCAGGCAGAACAAATGCGGATGCAAGCGCAAGCGCAGACTGAGCAAATGAAGATGCAGGCGCAGGCCCAAATCGAACAAGGCAAGGCACAGCTTGAAATGCAAATGCATCAAGCCAAGGTGCAGGCCGAGATGCAACTAGCGCAGATGAAGGCCGATTTTGAGACGGTTAAGCAAAATAACGAATTGCAAATCAAAGCCCGTGAAATGGCTGGCAAGGAAGAATATGAGCGATGGAAAGCAGAATTGGATGCAGCAACTAAAATCTTGGTGGCTCAAATTGGCGCAAAAGCTGGGCTTAATCAAGCCGCAATGAGCGCACAAATGGCGGCATCCGAAGAGATTGACGCTACTTTGGGTGACGGCATGAGCGAAGCAATTAACCGTTTGGCTGATATGCATGGTCAGACGCTGGGGCAGATTACCGGCGTAATGCAGGCGATCAGTGCGCCAAAACGCATTGTTCGTGGGCCTGATGGAATGGTGATTGGCGTGGAATCTACCTAATGAGCCTTGTTCTCGCGGATCGGGTCAGACAGACATCCACGACAACGGGATCGGGCACACTCACGTTAGACGGGTCGGTAACCGGCTTTCAGTCATTTGCAGCAGTAGGCAATGGTAATACCACCTACTACACCATCACGCTAGATGCCCAATGGGAAGTAGGCATTGGGACGTATTCGGCAGGCACATTGACCCGCGACACGGTGATTTCGTCCAGCACCGGCAGCAAAATTGTTTTTGGCGCAGGAACAAAAGATGTGTTTGTCACGCTGCCATCAGAAAAAGCGGTTACCGTTGGTACTGATGCGGTTTTGACCAAGCTGACAACGCCAACTGTGCAAGCCACCAATTCTGCCGGTTTGTCGCTAAAAAACTCTGTTGGCACAACCCAAATTAACATGGGTGCTGGCGGCGGCGACAACATATCTGTAAATGTTTCGACCAATATGAACGGGTCAAACGCGCAGATTGACATCAGCCCGACCGGAACAGGCCATGTGCACATGAAGCCAAGCGGCACGGGTTCAATTGAGCTTGCGCCGACCAATGTGGGAACAATGGACAACATGACCATCGGCGCAACTACAGCCCGCAATGGCACGTTTTTGAACATCGCCGCTACTACCGGCACAGTTTCCACCGCGCCGTCAGGCGGCACAGATATTGTCAATAAAACCTATGCGGATGGACTAGCAGCTAAGTGGGGTGATTGATGTTTGGCTTTTCAGCCTTTGCCGCACTCCCGTTTAACGCCGTTTACGATGGTGAGCCACCACCACCGCCGCCGGTAGAAATTCTATTAGGCGGGCACTTTGGATTTGATGAGAAAAAGCGCGGCGAACAATGGGACGCTGACCGGCGGGCTGAAGGACAGCGCAAGCTAAAGCTACGCGAAGCCTTGTTTGGCTTGCCGCCAGCCGAGCGCGAAGAAATAACCAGCGCACCGACTCAAGCCATAGAGATTGCCGCCCGTGACCCGATTGACTATGCCGCCATGATGGAAAAAGTAAGACAGCTTGAATTTCGGATAAGATTGCGGCGTGATGACGAAGAAATCGCACAACTACTGGAAATGCTATGAAAGAAACATGGGTTTTCCCGTCTGACGGCTCTGAGCCGTATGAGAAAAGCAAAGGGTCGCTTGCCGACCGCATGATGATATTTGGCGACATAGAGCCTTTTCGGTCGCCTGATGGTCAAATGATTATGGGCCGCGCACAATGGCGCGAACACTTGAAGGCAACCGACACCATTGAGATGGGCCATTCGGATGTCAAATACGCCCAAGCTGAATGGCAAAAGAAAAAAGAAGCACATACCGCCCGTTTGCGTGGACAAGTGGCACGGGTGCAAGAATTTGACCGCCCAGGCGCACCCATTGCGCCGGTGCAGCGCAGCAATTTGAACGTGGAGATGGCGAATCGGCTACACAACCGACCGCCGCCCGAGCGCAAGGAAATGATCAAAATGACCCTCGACCAAATGAAAAGGATGAAATGATGGAAAACGAAGTTGTCGCACCCGACACGACCGAATTAGTTTCAACGCCCGAAGCGCCTGCGGCATCCACGCCCGAGCCGCCAAGCCGTGCTGACACGATCCGCGAAGCATTGGCAAAAACATCATCTGATCCTGCAAACCAAAGCAAAAGCCCAAGCCAACCCCGTGAAAAGGGCAAGTTTGCGCCCAAATTCCCAACCGGCGAATCCCAAGCGCCCAACACGCCCGAAAAACCTCGGGTGGATATGCCTAAATCTTTGCGGCTGGAACTAAAAGACCATTGGGAAAAAGCCCCGCAGGAACTCCAACAAGCCTTTGCCCAGCGCGATGCTGACTATGAAAAGGGCATTAGCCAGTACAAAACACGGGATGCCGAGGCACGGGCCATCACAGAACAATTTGCGCCTTATGAGTGGATTCTGCGGAACGAAAACACCACACCGGCGCAGGCTATTGCTCCCCTTTTGCAGACTGCGGCCCTGCTGCGGACGGGCACACCGGCGCAAAAGAGCCAGGCCGTGGCCCACATGATTCAGCAATTTCAGATTCCGATTGACCAAGTTTCTGCCCATTTGGGCGGGACTGCACCGGTTCAGCAGGATTCGCATTACAATGATCTCGCGCAACAAGTACAGCAACTGACGCAACACATAACGCAGCAGCAGTACCAAGCGCAGAAATCGAACGAAAACAGGGCACTCTCTGTTATCCAGCAGTTTGCGAGCGACCCCGCAAATATGCACTTTGAGGCAGTCTCCGACCGGATGTTGCAGCTTCTCCAAGCGCCACAGGTTTTGGGTGACACAAGTCAGATGTCTGAACGCGAGAAATTGCAATTGGCATATGACACGGCAATTAGGCTTGATCCGCAAATCGCGCAAAGTTTGTATGCTCAACAGCAACAACAGTCGCAAGCGCAAGCCCAAGTGCAGAGAGCAAGAACAGCGGCGGTAAGTGTGCGCGGCGCACCTGGTGGCAGCGCAAACCCCGTAATTAATCAAACCGACCGGCGGGCCGTGATAGCCAATGCGCTACGGTCTTTCGGTTAACTAGGAGTTAGTCATGGCATACGCAAATGCAAACTACTCAGACGTTTTGGCAACGACCATTGAATCGCGTTCCGGCACAGTCGCCGACAACGTGACCAAAAACAATGCTTTGCTGACCCGTCTGCGTGAAAAAGGACGGTACAAGCCGTTCACCGGCGGTAGCACGATTCTGCAAGAATTGTCTTTCCAAGCCAACAGTACCGCAATGTACTACTCAGGCGCTGAAGTCTTGGACATCAGCCCTGCGGACGTTATCAGCGCGGCTCAGTTCCCCATCAAGCAGGCCGCTGTTGCAGTGACCATCAATGGCTTGGAAATGCTCCAAAACAGCGGCGAAGAACAAATCATCGATTTGTTTGACGCACGTTTGGACGTTGCCGAGGCATCGATTGAGAACTTGATCTCGACCGGTATCTATTCGGACGGCACAGCCAACAACGGCAAGCAGATCACTGGTCTGCAAGCTATGGTGGTCGCTAATCCGGCAACCGGCGTGGTCGGCGGTATTGATCGCAGCACATGGTCTTTTTGGCGCAATCAGACGTTTGACTTCTCAACCGACCTTGGCGCATCTGCATCGTCGTCTAACATTCAGACCGGTTTCAACCGCCTGTATGCAAAGACCTCGCGTGGTAGCGATGTGGTTGACTTGATTCTGTTGGACAACAACCTGTGGGGATTCTTCATGTCTTCCCTGCAAAACATCCAGCGTTTCCCTGGCTCTAGCAAGATGGCTGAACTCGGCTTTGTTGCATCGAAGTACATGAACGCTGATGTGGTGTTGGACGGTGGTATTGGTGGCAATATCCCCACCTCAACTGGCTATTTCTTGAATAGCAAGTACATTTTCTTCCGACCACACACCAATCGCAACTTCGTCCCAATTGGCGATGAGCGCATGAGTACCAACCAGGATGCCATCGTGCGCCTGATTGGATGGGCTGGCAATATGACTGCCTCGGGACTCCAGTTCCAAGGCGTAATGACTGAATAAGGAGAAAATCATGCCTGATTACGTCACCGATGGAAAAATTGGTATTGACCTAACCGCAACTTATGCGTCCACGTCTGCCGGTTCCACTACCCTGTTCCCCGTTACCCCTGGCACTCGGGTCGGCACTTCCAACAACGGCGTGTATATTTTTGTCCGCGCCGAATCCACCATCAACGCATTTGATGCTGTGATCATGTCCAGTTATGCAGACTCGGCGAGTACCACTCCCGTTATGCGTGCTGTGCCCGTGACCACCACCAATGCCGCTGCGCTGGGTTTTAACATGGTTGGCTTTGCACAAACCGCAATTGCCTCCAGCTACTACGGCTGGGTTGGTCTAAACGGTTTGCTCAAGGTGAACTTGCTGGTTGCTTGCCAGCCTAAAGTGCCTTTGTACACCACAGCTACCGCTGGATCGCTGGACGACACTACCGTGTCTGCCGGTTTCATCCAAGGTATTGTGGCTAACACCTCGGCAACGTCAGCATCTGCACCATTCTGCATGGTCAACAATGCTGGCTTGATCATGGTCGGAGCAGGCTAAAACCGGATTCCCCGCTAAAGAAGCGGGGTTTTCTTAATGAGTTTTCTACCCCTCAAAGTCACTGGTCAATGTGTTGCGGATGACAACACGCTGTTCGCGCACATGGATGCTGCGATAGCGCGAGGTTATCCACAGGTTGTTCACAATCAACACGCACACGCTGGCCCGATCTTGTTGGTGGCAAGCGCCCCAAGTGTCACAGGGCAACTAGAACTCATCAAGAAAATGCAAGCAACCGGTGCGCCGGTTGTTGCCATTAAGGGCGCACACGATTGGCTAATTGACAACGGCGTGTTTCCTGATTACGCATTAGCAATCGACCCACAAGAGCATCGGATCGCGTTCTACAAGCCCCACAAGGCTGTGCGCTACATGATTGCATCACAATGCCATCCGGCGATGTTTGACAACCTTGAAGGCTGCGATGTCACCATTTGGCATCCATACATCACCAAGGGCCAAAATCGCCCCACAAACGTCATGCTGATTGGCGGTGGCACTACCTCCGGCCTACGCGCCATTTCGCTGTTCTACGTCCTTGGATACCGCCAATTTGAACTGTTTGGGTTTGATTCTTGCAACACCGGCGACAAGCTGCGGGTTAACGGCGATGGACTCAAGGACGGCGATAAGCTGATTGAGGTAAGGATTGACCCTGATGGCGAGACGTTTCACTGCAACACGGCAATGGCGCTGCAAGCCGAGCATTTCCAAACCTATTACGATTACCTACCGGATGCGGTATTCAATGGTCACGGGCATGGCCTGATTCAAGCCATCATCCGCAAAAGGGAAGAAAACATGATGACATTGGGCGACCTCATCAACACCCAAGCGCAGCAAAATGATCGGGTTTCGTTCATTCACTTTGGTGATCATTGGTCGGCAAGCTGGCGCTACAGGGCCAAGATACCGGCAGGAGATTGGGCAACCCTCAATGACTTCACGGCGGGCACATTGGTGTTTGCCAAGCCGCAAGCAAAAGAATTGATGGACATGGCGCAAGCAAAGGCGCGTGGTGCACGGGTCATTGTGGACTTTTGCGATGACCATTTTGATTGGATGCACTATACCGAGGCGCTGCGGATTGCCGATGTGGTGACTTGCCCGACCCAAGAAATGGCAAAGCGCATCAAGGCATTGGGCAAAGATGCCGTGGTCATTCCTGACCCGTTTGAGTACGATGAGATGCCGCCGCACTGCAACGGCGTTAATTTGCTGTGGTATGGACACGCCGTTAACAAAGAAAGCCTACGGCGCATCCTGCCGGAAATTGAGCATTACCCGCTGCGGGTGGTGTCTAACTTTGGCGGGGCAATCCCTTGGTCGCATGAAACCATGTTGGAAGAATTTGCCCGCGCTGACATTGTGGTGATACCCGCCACCGATACCTACAAAAGCCCAAATCGGGCAATTGAGGCAACCCGTCAGGGTTGTTTTGTAGTCGCAGAGCCGCATCCAGCATTGGAGGGCTTTCCTGGCATTTGGATTGGCAACATCAAAGAGGGCATCGAATGGACAATAAAGCGGAACTTGTCGAACAATATCTTGGCGGCGCAACAATTCGTGATGGAAAAATATGGGCCGCAAACAGTGATCGATGCATGGAAGACGATTACGAAACGGCCTACAACCTCGGATGCGGAAAAAAGCATTGGAACGGTTGGGTCAACGTAGACCTTTATTCCGAAACATCGGACATCAAATGCGACTTGCGGAAGCTGGAACTTGCCAGCAACTCAGCCGATGCGGTCGCCGCCATTCATGTGCTGGAGCATTTCTACGAATGGGAAGTACACGCCTTGCTGTCTGAGTGGATGCGCGTCCTCAAGCCAGGCGGCAAGATGATTCTTGAATTGCCGTGCATGGACAAGGTGTTTGCCTACATCCACAATTGCGTGGTGCATAAGCAGTCATTGCAGCCGTTCATGACCACCTATGCGCTGTGGGGCGACCCTAAATACAAAGACTCTGCCATGTGCCACCGGTGGGGTTGGTTTGAATCCCCGTTGCGCCAAATGCTGCAATCGGTAGGCATGGAACGCATCGAATTCTTTGACCCGCGCTATCACTTTCCATTCCGAGATATGAGGGTTGAATGCTACAAGGTGTCCTAAGCAACAATGAGCGCCATGCCCAAATGTCGCAGGCACATGGGCAAATGCTCAAAAAAAGGCCCAAATTTAACGACAAATGGGCATCCATTGTCTGCTATGGCCCAAGCCTTGCCGACACTTGGAAGCTGATAAAGCGACCCATTGTCACGGTGTCAGGCGCACATGACTATCTTGTCAGGCGCGGAATCGTGCCGGATTTCCATGTGGATTGCGACCCAAGGGAACACAAGGCGCGGATGCTACAAAACCCGCAGGCCAAAACCATCTACCTGATGGCAACCGTCTGCCATCCGAAATATTGGGAAGTGCTGAAGGGCCGCCAAGTGCGGTTGTGGCATCTGATCAACGGCGATGACCTAGAAACCGTGGCATGGGTGATGCAAAATCACCCCGAGGGCGCAAACAGCATGATTGGCGGCGGCAGTTCGGTCGGGCAGCGGGCGATGAACGTCATGGCGGCGCTTGGCTACCGGCGGTTCAACATCCACGGCATGGATTGCTCATTTACGACCGACCGCCACGCTGGGGCGCATTTGGGCAAGGAACAAGCTAAAATTATG